>SESF01019829.1_pt1 | contig 16628 bp, 19 predicted proteins | sample 3171521 | NCBI WGS metagenome assembly SESF01 (sample SAMN10866945, study PRJNA518727) | freshwater metagenome | biome: subpolar coniferous forest; feature: holomictic lake; material: water; isolation source: holomictic Lake 227, 6 m and 8 m depth | place: Canada: near Kenora, Ontario | collected...
ATACGGACGCTGGGAACCCTCTCCCATTGACATATCGCAATAAATACCATCCGGGAAATAATGATCGCTACTCGTAGCAGTAACAGACGCATCTCCGCAGCGGAGATATACCGGACCTGTGGCATATAAACAGATTATCTTAGTTTTCGCTGGAAATGTTACTGTCGTACTTGTTGCCGAGACTGCAACGGTATGTGCGCCTCCTGGTTTTAAACATAAAACGGGAACTCGGTTTCCCTGATCATCAGTCGGCATAAGAGCGGGCATGGCAGTGTTTCCTTGATCGGGCCAAAAAAAATGCGCCCGCCGGATGGCGAGCGCATGTGTGGTGTTGATTGCAGATTATGTTCTTATATTTAGCCCGCTGTCAAGGAATTATTTCTGCTCCTGCATCCCGCCACCATGATGGCCGTGGCCATGCGCCCCAACCTTGAGCGCGTCCGCGATTTTTTGCTGCTCGGGAGTCAGAACCTTGTACATTTCCTCAACCGCCGGAACTAAAATTTCCAGCTGAGCATAATGAGCCTTGGCTAATTTCTCGGCTCGCACCAGTCGCTCCGGCAAAGTCTTCGGCGCCGGTTGATCTTTTACTTCCGCGCACAGCTTAGTAATATTAGCATGGGCATTTTTAGCTGTTTCAGAGAACTTGGTCCATGCCGGCTTTTGAGCGTCGGTAATCTTGAGTTTCGCCTCAGCGTAGGCCAGCATTGCCGCATGATGAGCATCGACATCTTCGCACATCTTCTGGATGTGCTCTTCGTGGTTACCGGGACCACCCATCATACCGCCATGTTGCTGCATCATCATTCCCGGGGCGGGTCCGGCCGGGCGGGCCTCGGGGGTCTGCGCCTGAACCGTCGCAAGCGGAAGCGCCAAAGCCAGCGCCAAGCCGGCAACGGTTAGTGTCATGGTACCAAACTTCATTTCATGATCTCCTTGGATCGGTAGGTCGGACAGTTGGAATTGGCTATCACTGGAATTGGCTGTCACCGGAACTGGCTGTCACGAGTGAGAATGACCGTCCGGTATTACCGTTTGATGTCATCGGCCCCGGCGATTGGTAACGGAGTGTTGCCAACATGGCGGAGGTAAAGCTGTGTTACAATATCCCCCTTTTGCCGAAGGGCCGTCCTGACGGATACTATGGGCATGGATAAGATGCCTCACATATTGGTGGTCGACGACGATCGCGAGATCCGCGCATTGCTTACGCGCTTTCTCGGCAGCCACGGCTATCGCGTCTCGTCGGCCAAAGACGGCGGCGAGATGATAAAGACGCTCGACGCCGGACGAATCGACCTGATCATTCTCGACATCATGCTGCCGGGAGAAGACGGGTTGTCGCTGTGCCGCAGATTGCGGGCCGGTTCCTCCACGCCGATTATCATGCTGACCGCAGTCGGCGACGAAACCGACCGCATCGTCGGGTTGGAAATGGGCGCCGACGACTATCTGCCCAAACCCTTTAACCCGCGCGAGCTGCTGGCCCGAATCAAAGCGGTGCTGCGGCGCGGCGCCGGTCCCGGCCAACCGGTCGGAGCCGGTGACACGACAACGGGCGACAAAGGCCGGGTATTGATCTTCGAGCGATGGCGGCTTGATCAGGCGCGCCGTGAGCTGCACTCGCCCGACGGCGTACTGATCCAGCTATCCGCAGGTGAGTATGATCTGATGGTCGCCTTTGCCGAGCATCCGCAACGGGTTCTCACCAGAGACCAGTTGCTCGACCTTGCCCGCGGCCGGGCGGCGGCCCCCTTCGATCGCAGTATCGACGTGCAGGTCAGCCGCTTGCGCCGCAAACTGGAGGATAATCCCGCAGAGCCCGCTTTGATCAAGACCGTGCGCGGCGGCGGCTATTTGTTCGCCGCATCGGTGAAGGTGGAAAGATAATGCGTTCGTCTTTGGCAAGACTGGTTCCCGACGGAATCGCCGCCCGCATGGCCTTGATGGTGGTGGTGGCCCTGCTGCTCAGCCAGGGGGTGAGCGCGCTGGTATATTTGACGGATCACGGCGCAAGCCGGCCGGTCCACAACCGTCATGAACTGATCGCTCGCACCGTCGCCGTGGTTCAGTTGGTGGAAGCAACCCCGGCCGCAGACCGGCCGCGCGTGGTCCGGGCACTTGACGACCCGGTGCTCGGGATCGAATGGCGCGAGACCCGACCCGATTTCGACCCCGCCCATACCGGTCCGGTGATGCCTCAGCTCCATCATCATCTGACCGATATTCTCGGCGACCCAGGGCGCGAAATGATCGCCGAGTTCCGCCGTGACCCGCTGCTGTCTCCGGCGAACGGGCCGCTGGCCGGGGGCGAGGCCATGCACCGGGTCCGCACCCTGCGCATCGGCATCGCTCTTTCCGACAAGACCTGGCTGGTGTTTTCGGTGACCAATGCGCCGGACGGCTCGTTCAGGTTGCTGCGATTCGTTTTATGGATGGTGCTGGTGGCCGCAGTTATCACCGGGGTTTCGCTGTTGGCCGCCCGACGCCTGACCGCACCGCTGGCCGCCTTTGCGTCGGCCGCCGAAAGACTGGGGGTAGACGGTACCGCCGCGCCGCTGCCCGAGACCGGCCCCCGAGAGCTGCGCGCCGCCACCCGGGCGGTCAACCGCATGCAGGAACGCCTGACTCGCTTCGTCGAAGACCGCACCCGCATGGTTGCCGCCATCGGTCATGATTTACGCACACCGCTGACCCGATTACGCCTGCGCGCCGAATTTGTCGAAGATCCGGAGCTTCAGCGCAAAATGCTGGCCGATTTGGAGCAAATGGAGGCGATGATCGCGGCCACCTTGGCCTTTGCCCGCGACGACGCCACCCGCGAGCCGCGCGTCGCCGCCGATCTGGCCGATCTGCTGCAAAGCCTGTGTGACGAGCGCATCGATTCCGGCGCCAGTATTCTCTATGGTGGTCCGGCCCATCTGACCGTGACCTGCCGACCGGTTGCGTTGCGCCGTGCTTTGGCCAATCTGATCGACAACGCGCTGAATTATGGCGGGGCCTGCGAGATCACGCTGAACGTCGAAGCCGGCCTGGCCACGATCATGATCGAAGACCCCGGCCCCGGCATTCCCGACGCCGAGATGGAAAAAGTGTTTCATCCCTTCTATCGCCTGGATTCTTCACGCAGTCGCGACACCGGCGGCACCGGCCTGGGGCTGTCGGTCGCCCGCACCATCATCCGCGGTCACGGCGGTGATATCACACTGGCCAACCGCCCGACCGGTGGATTGAGGGCCTCAATTACTCTGCCGGTTTAAGCAAAGCTTGACGGGAACGAGCCGGGCGGTTAGAAAAAGCTCCTGTCGCCGGTCGGTTCCCGTTCGGCGGGGGGAGTGCTTTATCACTCGTTTTATCAACTGCTGTCTCAGCGCTATTCGAAAAAGGATCCTCCGATGGCACGTCGGTGCGAAGTGACCGGTAAGGGCACTCAGTTCGGTAATAATGTCAGCCACGCCAATAACAAGTCCCGGCGCCGCTTTCAGCCCAATCTCCAGGATACTTCGCTGCTGAGCGATTTGCTCGGCCGCATGATCCGTCTGCGCCTGTCCACCAACGCGATTCGTTCGATCGAGCACCGCGGCGGACTCGACAGCTTTTTGCTGACCTCGCAGGATGACGTGCTCAGCACCACCGCGCGGCGGCTCAAGAACCAGATCGCCAAGCTCAAGGCCGCGAAAGACGCTGCCGCCGCTTAACGCGATTTCCTAACTTTCATCAATGACCCGGCGCGCGATTTCGTAACTGAAACCCGCGCGGCCGAGAGATGCCAGATCGCGCGCTCTGTGTTCGGCGCGCTGATCGGCAGATCGAAACGGCCCCAAGCGGCGACGGCGCGCCAACGCACGGGCGGCGGTCTCGTCTCCCGAGTCTGCGGGTTCCGAGTCTGCGTGCTCCGAGTCTGCGGGTTCCGAGTCTGCGGGTTCCGAGTCTGCGTGCTCCGAGTTGGCATGCCCGGCTTCGTCGGCACTGACCAGCGCCGCCGCACTGAGTTCGGCGTCAATGCCGCGCACGGCCAAATGCTCCCGAATCGCTCGCGCCGAGGCGCCCCGCCTGCGCAGGGTTGCCGCCTTCGCCTCAGCATACTGAGCGTCGTTGAGCAGACCACTCCGTTGATAGCGTTCGATCAGGGCGTCGACCAGTGCGGCGCCCTCGACCCGATCGGTGCCATGCTCGCGCGCAGAGCGCTCGACCCGTGTCATCAGCACCCGCCGAAAACTTGCGGTCGATGCGGCAAAGCGTTCAAGATAACGCAGGGCCGCCCGTTCAAGCCGCTCCGCCGTCAGGGGCGGCGAGACTCGATCCCCGGGAGACCTATTTTTACGTGGCCCCCGCGGCAGGCGAGCCGTCAAGAGGGTGATTCCTGCCGACGCTCTCGATCCTCCTCCAACCGGGGCATCAATTCCACCAGATTGCACGGGAGGTGACGACTATCGAGCTGCCATTTAAGGATACCGTCCCAGGCATCCCGACAGGCCGAGGGTGAACCCGGCAACGCAAACAAATAGGTACCGTGAGCGACGCCGGCGGTCGCCCGGCTCTGCATGGTCGACGTTCCGATTTTCTCGTAACTGAGCCAACGGAACAACTCGCCGAAACCGGGGATTTCCTTGTCATACAGGCCGGCAAAGGCCTCCGGGGTGACATCGCGGCCGGTGACCCCGGTGCCGCCGGTCGAAATCACCACATCGATAGCCGGGTTCGCGATCCAGTCGGCGACCTGATCCCGGATGGCGTACTGATCATCGCTGACAATCGAACGCGCAACCAACCGGTGCCCGGCCTCGGTCAACAGGGCAACCAAAGTATCCCCGCTGCGGTCGTCGTCAACGGTTCGGCTGTCCGAGACCGTCAGCACCGCGATATTGACCGGCAGGAACGGCCGGGATTGATCAATTTTCGACACGGACGGCCACCTGAGTTGTCTTCTCACCATCCGGAACATAGAGCGGCCAGTTCCCGGCGGCAAGGGCATGCAATGTCGTTGTCGGCTGCCCCAGGCGATTCTGATAGATCCAGTAATTGGCCAGTACTTTATGGACATAATCCCTGGTCTCGCGCATCGGAATGCTCTCGATGAACAGCAGCGGATCGCCGATACCCTCCATATCATGTCGCCAGCGCATCAAATTCGACGGGCCGGCATTATAAGCCGCGGCCAGATGCAGCAGATTGCCGCTGACCTGCGGGCTGGCCAGCAGCATCCCGACATAGCGTTGCGCCAGCTTCAAATTCCATTGCGGGTCGAACAGGCGGCGCCGGTCGTGTCCGTCATACTCGCCGCCGGTGCCGCCAAGCTCCTTGTCAACATCACGGGCGGTTTCGGGCATCAATTGCATGACCCCGGTCGCCCCGGCGCGGCTGATCAGACGCGGCTCGAACCGCGATTCCTGACGCATGATTGCAAACAGCAAAGCCTTATCGAGAGTAAAGCCCTCCGGCGGAGTCCAATGCGGCAAAGGATAGAGCGCAGCGTCATATGCTCCGCCATCAGGCGAAGCCACGGCGTCGCCGACCTGCAAAGCCAGCGCCGGCAATCCGGCCTGATCGGCCAGAGCCACCAAGGCTTCGGCCAACAGACTGTTATCGCGGGGCTTTATTCGCCGCAATTCCTGCTCGGCCAGATCATCCTGACCCACTTGTAACAGCGCAATCGCCCGCGAGCCGGCTTTAGTGTCGGCAATGGCAACCAGATGGTGCGCGGTCAGGGGCGGCACTTGCCATTGGAACACCGCCGTCCGGCCGAGAGTGCGGCCGGCGATCTGGCCATAAAAAGTACGATCGTAACGCGCCGCCCGGTTCAGCCAATATTCGGCGTGCTTTGAGTCGTCCAGCCTGACCCGAACCCGCGCGGCCCAATAAGCGGCGGCGGCGGCATCGCGCGGCATCAAACCGGGGTTAGCCGCCATCGCCTCGAAGTGACGCCCGGCCGCAGCAAAATTACCCTCGCACCACGCCGCAAGCCCGGCAATCCAGTGCGCTCCCGGTACGGCAGCACCGGACCGAGAGGCGCTGGCCGCGGCCAGCGAAAGCGCCGCTTTGTGATCCCCTTCAAAAAACAGCGCCGCGGCAATGCGAGCCCGCAGAGCATCATATTCGGCCGAATTCAAGCGCCGGGTCTGGCCATCGTCGCCCAAGACCTTGAGCGCCGCCGACACGCGGCCCGTCCGTAAATAGGTATCGACACGGTCCGTTACCGGGCTATCGGGCAACCGTCCCATCACCGGACGGGTGCGCGGCGTAATCACCCCGTCACCGCGAGCAGCCTTTTCTTCAAGACCGGCGCTGTTCATGCGTTCAAAATCGGGCAGATCGGGCGGCGGGCGCGCGCCCTTGGGCTGACGCGCTTCCGCCAACGCTCGAATCCGCGCAGCACCGGCCTGATCACTGTAACGCTTCAACCACAAGCGCAAATCTTCGTAGTCGACCTTCCCCGCGCCCCGGTGCAGGTAGCGCTGACGCAAGACCGGCCCCATCAGCCGCCGGTCGTGCAACTGAGCCATCTCAGCGTCGGCCGCCTCCATCTTACCGGCGGTCTGCAAGTCGAAAATGCTGCGATAGTGGCGAACGTCGTCATCACTCAGGCGAACCGCGAGGATCGCCGGATGGTTGGAAGTCAGCAAAGCGATTCGGCCGGCGCTGGAGTCAGCCTTACCGGTCGCGGTCAGGTCATCGTCCACAGCCTCGACAACCTGATTTACCACGGCAACTTCAACCGGCTCGGCCGGGCGATCACTGGAACCGCCGTCGAGCGACGCCGGGCTAATATGGGTTTGGGCTTGCCGGCTCGTCGGAGTCGCAGGGCATAGGGCAGCGGCAAGCAGCATCGCCGCCGACATCCCCTTCCGCACTCTCCGGGTAATGGCCGATTTCGGCCTTTTTGTGAGACGAATTCCGAGCATTTGAACTATATACAAGGAAAAGCCCTGCGACGCAAGCGCCCGATCACGCCAGCTTGGCCTTAATCGCGAGCATATCGCGCCAAGCCTCCCGCTTATCGGCGGGGGAGCGCAGCAAATACGCGGGATGATAGGTGGCAATCGTATCGATTGCACGCTCGCCCCCGGGAGGCGCGTACTCGATCCAGCGCCCGCGCAGGCGGGTAATCCCCTCGGCCCGGTTCAGCATGGTCTTGGCCGCGGTCCCGCCGAGCAAAACCAACACCCGCGGCCGGACCAGAGCGATGTGACGTTCAATGAACGGTTGGCACAGCGCGAATTCGGCCGGGGTCGGGGTCCGGTTGCCGGGCGGACGCCAGGGCAGAATATTGGTGATGTAAACGCGGGTACGGTCCAACCCGATCGCGGCCAGCATCAGATCGAGCAGACGACCGGCCGGGCCGACGAACGGTTTGCCGATCCGGTCTTCGTCCTCGCCCGGCGCCTCGCCGATCAGCATCACCCCGCCTTGCGGATTGCCGTCGGCAAACACCAGATTCATCGCGGTTCGGCGCAACGAGCAGCCCTCGAAACGCCCCAACGCCTCGGCCAAGGCCGGCAGACTGCCGGCCGCCGCCGCCAGTGCCCGGGCGTCGGCCAAACCGGGAACCGGGGCCGACTCGTTAGGCGGGAGCCCCTGTTCGTACGGGCGAGCAGGCGCCCGAGTCGCATCAACTGACCCGGGCATTTGCACGGGTTGGCGCTCCGCAACCGGCCGAACTACCGGCGCAGGCCGGACCGCCTGCGCGGTCCAATCAACCGGCCGGACCGCCTGCGCGGTCCAATCAACCGGCCGGACCGCCTGCGCGGTCCAATCAACCGGCTGATCGGCCAGGGCCTCGTCGGCGCCGATCTCGCATTGCCAGGCGAGCGCGGCAAAGATATCGGCAAGGGGGTCGGCACGGATATCGGATGTCTCAAGCATGTCCGATCATGGCACGAGTGAACGCTATTATGTACCGGGTTTGTAATCGGACGCGCAGCACGTATTATGTCGGCGCCGATAGCGGCATGATACCGGGTGGTTTCGGCGAGCGGCGATGAGGGGAAAAGGGTGATGGAACGCGAAGTCATGGAATACGACGTCGTCATCGTCGGCGGCGGCCCCGCGGGTCTGGCCACAGCGATCCGGCTGAAGCAACTGGCGGCGGAACACGGCCGCGAGGTTAATGTCTGCGTGCTGGAAAAAGGCTCGGAGATCGGGGCTCATATCTTTTCGGGTGCGGTGATCGAGCCCCGGGCGCTCGACGAATTGCTGCCGGACTGGCGCAAGCAAGGGGCGCCGCTGGTGACAAAGGCGACCATCGACCGCTTTTTCTTCATGACCGAACAATTGGCGCTGCCGCTGCCGGTGCCGCCGGCGATGAACAATACAGGAAATTACGTCGGAAGCCTGGGCCTGCTTACCCGTTGGCTGGCTCAACAGGCCGAGGGGCTGGGCGTCGAGATTTATGCCGGCTTTGCCGCCGCCGAAGTCCTCTATGACGACTCGGGCGCCGTGGCCGGTATCGCCACCGGCGACATGGGGATCGGCAAGAATGGCGAGCGGACCGACCGCTACACGCCCGGCGTCGAGTTACGCGCCCGGCAGACGGTGTTCGCCGAAGGGGTGCGCGGCTCGCTGACCAAAACCCTGATCGACCGTTTCGGCTTGACCAAGGACTGCGACCCGCAAGCCTACGGGCTCGGCATCAAGGAAATCTGGGAGGTCGAACCGGCCAAGCATCGCCCCGGCTATGTTTCGCATTCGATCGGCTGGCCGCTCGATTTCAGCACGTATGGCGGCTCGCTGGTTTATCATTTCGAAAACAATCAGGTCGCAATCGGCTTCGTGGTCGGGCTGGATTACACCAATCCGCATATGTCGCCGTATGAGGAATTCCAGCGCTTCAAGAACCACCCGGCGGTCCGGCCCTTGCTTGAGGGTGGGCGGCGCATCGCCTATGGCGCGCGCTGTCTGGTCGAAGGCGGCATCCAGGCGTTGCCCAAACTGACCTTTCCCGGCGGCATGCTGGTCGGCGATTGCGCCGGCTTCCTCAACGTCGTAAAAATCAAGGGCTCGCACACCGCGATGAAGTCGGGCATGACCGCGGCCGAGGCGATCTTCGATTATTTGGGCGCAGACGCTGCCGGTAACGAAGTCACCGCCTATCCGACCCGGCTTAAGACAACCTGGTTATGGGAAGAATTGCACCGGGCGCGCAACATTCGCCCGATCTTCCAATGCGGCTTGCTGCCCGGTGTGGTTTATTCGGCGCTGGACGCTTTCATATTCCGCGGCAAAGCCCCTTGGACGCTGCATCTGCACCACCAGGACCACCAGACCTTACGCAAGGCCAACGAGGCGCCGCGCATCAACTATCCCAAACCCGATGGCGTGATTACGTTCGATCGTCTGTCCAATCTGGCCTTTGCCAACGTCAATCATGAAGAAAACCAGCCGGCTCATCTTCAGCTGCGCGACCACACCATCCCGGTCAAGGTCAATCTGGCCCAATATGATGCTCCGGAGCAGCGTTATTGCCCGGCCGGAGTCTATGAAATTGTCAGGGAGGCCGACGGCTCCAACCCGCACTTGCAAATCAATGCCGCCAACTGCGTCCATTGCAAGACTTGCGACATTAAAGATCCGACCCAAAACATCACCTGGGTCGTGCCCGAAGGCGGCGGCGGGCCGAATTATTCCAATATGTAGGCGGAGTTAGGGAAAACGAGGGGCGATGGCATGACAAACAGAAATATTGCTAAATATTCGACTGCCCGGCCTCTTGTTTCCTCCGGCGGCGATGGCCATAATGGCGACATGGATGAGACATGGCGCGCCAGCGTTGATAAGCGACTCGACAAGCTGGAAGAGAGTCTGAACCGCTTGTGGAATGAGGTTCACGCGATTAAAGGCGCGCTGGACTGGATGAAGATCGCGTTCACGCTGATGGGTGCCGTCATGATCGGCGGCTTTGCCTTCTTCGGAAACCAAATCTCCGCGTTGCGCGGCGAAATGACCGCCGGCTTTTCAGCGATCCGCGCGGAGATGCGGGAAGACCGGGCAACGACGAAAGCGGATATTAATACAATCCGCACCGAAATGCGGGAGGATCGCGCCGCCGCCAGAGCCGATGTCGCGGCTCAGGTCAACGCCATCGCCAACGCGATCATCGCGACCCGGCAACTGCCGCCGCAAATCATTCAAATTCCCGCCCCGGCTCAGTCCCCGGTTCAACCGTCCGACAAGGGTCGATAGAAGTTTCAGACCCCACCACCCGGCGCCACATGCGGTGCGGCGGTGAGCGGTAAAATACCCTCAAGGCGCGGATCGGAAATCCTGCGCTCGACCCGATCATATTCGGTAAAGCCGGCACTCAGATAAAGCGGCAACGCTGCCGGATGATCAAAGCTACAGGTATTGACCAACAGTCGGCGTGGATGCTGCGCCTGGGCGCGCCGCACCGCCACCCCGAGCAGCCAGCGCCCGAGTCCGCACCCGATAAAGTCGGGAAACAGGCCGAAATAGGCCAGTTTAATGTCGGGAGCCTTACGGTGATCAAGTTCCGCATAGCCGGCGACCCGCCCGGCCCGAGTCAGAACCAGTATCTCGATCCGCGGATCCTCAATGATCCTCGCTAAAGCCTCATCCGACAACCGGCGCCGCTCATGCCACAGCCACGGCTCGCCGACGCCGTCATAAAGAAACCGATAGCCGCGCACACTCGGACGAGTTACCGCTCGAACCGCAATATCCGAAAACGGCGGCGGCCCCGGATCAACCACCGGAGCCGCGCACATTTCCAGATAAGTGATAGTGACCGACAAAAGACCGGCCGCCATCCCCCGCTACCGATGGCTCAGGCCCCTACGGTGACCGGAACATCCTTACGCAAGCCCCACTCCGCCCATGACCCGTCATAAACGGCCACGTCATCTTTACCGACCAAATAGAGCGCCAGCGCGATAACGCAGGCGCTGACCCCGCTGCCGCAAGTGGCAACCGCCGGAGCATTCAAGTCGATACCGGCCCGGACAATGCGTTCACGCAAAGCCGATCCCGGCAGCAAAGTCTTGGTCGCCGGATCGATTAAATCGGTGAAAGGCAGATTGATCGAACCGGGAATGCGACCCGAACGCCGACCGGGCCAGGGCTCGTCGGCTGCACCGGCAAAACGCTCGGCACTGCGGGCGTCGATCACCTGTTCGCGCTTGGTCTCCAGATTCTCGCGAATCTGATCGAGTTCCCGGACCAGAGTATGATCATAAGTCGCGTTGAAATGGCGCTGACGCGGCACGGGCGGTAGATCTTCGACCGGACGGTTTTCGGCCAGCCACTTGGGCAGGCCGCCATCCAGCACCGAAACGTCGCGATGACCGAACACCCGCATCATCCACCACACCCGGGCCGCCGAGAGCAGGCCGTGAGCATCATAAACCACGATCCGGTTACCGTCCCCCAGACCCAGCTTGCGCATGCGCGACGACATTTTTTCCGGCGGCGGCAGCATATGCGGCAGCTCCGACCCGGTGTCGGCGATCTCGTCGATATCGAAGTGCACGGCGCCGCGAATATGGCAGGACCGATATTCGGTCGCCGCATTACGGCCGGATTCCTTCGGAAACCAGGTGCCATCGACGACTCTGACATCAGGTGCGCTCAAATGGCTGGCAAGCCACTCGGTGCTAACCAAAGCGTCGGGGTGGGAATAAGGCATCGGGCAGCGTCCTCCTCGGTAACCTTCTTGGTATTCCGGTCATTTTTATAACGGGCCGCGCGGCGTGGACCGACGAAGCAGCTGATTCTTAACGTGCTCGGCCTTCGCCTGCAAGGCGACAGTTTACCGCGCGGCCGGGATTTGACCAACACCGAGCCAGCTTCGGCGCAGTCTGTCGCGGTTCCGGCCAAGCCAGCCCAAAGCAATAAGGATGGCCGAGTTATCAAGCCCTTCGGAGTCAAGCAACGCCAAGGCTTTGTCTGCCGCCATGACGAGAACCTTAATGTCCTCATCCTCATGATCAAGACCGTGAATGCCGCCGGCCCGGTCCGCCTCGACCCGCGCACAGTAAAGCGTCACCGACTCGCTGGTGCCGCCGGGACTGACCAGATAATTTCCGATTTTGACGATTTCGGCCGCAATACAACCGGTCTCTTCGATCGTTTCACGGCGAGCAACATCTTCTTCGGTTTCGCCCGGCCCGATGATGCCGGCGACCACTTCGAGCAGCCACGGCGGGCGACCGGCGGCAAGCGCCCCGACTCGGAATTGCTCAATCAGGACCACCTCATCGCGCAAAGGATCATAGAGCAGCACACCGACGGCATGCCCGCGTTCGAACACCTCGCGCACGACCTCGCCGGTCCAGCCGCCCTCGAACTTGCGGTGACGCACCCGGTAACGGTCGATCTGGAAATAGCCCTTAAAAACCGTCTTGCGTTCAAGGATTTCAACATCCAATTCGTTCACGGCTCGACCTCTTCCTACCCACCCGACGACGTTTGATCTTAACACGGTAAAGACGGTTGACAGCGGTTGACGGCAATGCCGGAATGCACACCGTTCAGCGGAAGGAAACAAGAGCAATGCAGGATAACAGGCCCGAAACCGTTGCCGCTCACGCCGGCCTGTCGCCGTTCGACCATCATGGCATTGTCAATCCGCCGGTCTATCATGCTTCGACCGTGCTGTTTCCGACGCTGGCGGCCCTTGAAGCATCCGATCAGGCGCCGTTCGAGATCATCAATTATGGTCGCATCGGCACGCCGACCACGCAAGCCTTTGAACAAGCGGTTGCCCAATTGGAAGGCGGCCATGGTGCGGTCACCGCGGCTTCGGGTCTGGCGGCGATCGCCACCGCACTGACCGCCTTCACCAAATCGGACGACCATATTCTGATGGCCGACAGCGTTTATGGCCCGGCGCGCCGCTTTGCCCTGGAGGTACTCTCTTCCTATGGCGTCGCGGTCGAGTTTTTCGACCCGCTGATCGGGGCCGGGATCGGCGCCTTGATTCGCCCCGAGACCCGCGTGGTCTATCTGGAGTCACCGGGCTCGCTGACCTTCGAGATTCAGGACGTGCCCGCCATCGCCGCCGCCGCCAAAGCCGCCGGCGCGGTCGTGCTGCTGGATAATACCTGGGCCACCCCGCTGTATTTCCGGTCGTTCGAGCACGGCGTCGATGTCTCGATCCACGCCGCCACCAAATATATCGTCGGCCATTCCGATGCCATGCTCGGCGTGATCGTGTGTACCGAGGCGACTCGGGACACTGTTAAACGCGCCGCCGTCCGCTTCGGTACCTGCGCCGGCCCGGACGATATCTTTCTCGGCTTGCGCGGTTTGCGTACTCTGCCGGTGCGGCTGAAACGTCATGGTGAAAACGCGCTGGCGCTGGCCGACTGGTTGTCCCGGCAACCGGAGGTTGCCCACCTGCTCCACCCGGCCCGGCCCGATCATCCCGGCCATGCGCTGTGGCGCCGCGACTTCACCGGAGCCAGCGGGCTGTTTACCGCCCTGTTCCACCCCTGCCCTAAGCCGGCGGTGGCCGCGCTGGTCGAGGGCCTGGAGCTGTTCGGGCTCGGCTATAGCTGGGGCGGGTTCGAAAGCTTGATCCTGCCGGTTCATCCGCAACGGGTCCGCACCGCGACACGCTGGGAGCATCCGGGGCCGGCGATCCGCTTTCATGCCGGACTCGAAGACATTGACGATTTGATCCGCGACCTTGAGCGCGGCTTCACCCGTTTGAGGGCTACATCATGACCGCTATACCGAATATTGCCGCATTACTTGACGCCGTGCTGTTCAATGCCGACGGGCTGGTCCCCGCCATCGCGCAGCAAGAGGGCTCGGGCGAGGTGCTGATGATGGCCTGGATGAACCGCGACGCGCTGACCGAGACCCTGAGCACCGGCCGGGTCTGCTATTGGTCGCGCTCGCGCGGGGCATTGTGGCGTAAGGGCGAAAGCTCGGGTCAGGTTCAGGTGCTCAAGCAACTCTTGATCGATTGCGACGGCGATACTTTATTGTTGATCGTCGATCAGGCTGGCGTCGCCTGTCACACCGGCCGCCGCTCCTGCTTCTACCGCACCCCCGGCCCGGACGGGCTGGAAACCGTGCTGCCGGTGGTGACGGAACCGGAGAAACTTTATGGGAAGGCGGTGAGATAACTGCCCCAGGACGAAACAGGATCAATTTAAGTAAGGAAACTTTCGTCCCTACCCCGTGGAAAGACATTTCCTGAGGTAGGGCTCTTATCCAACCATTAAAACATCATGATTGTCCACACCATAGGAGAAAGCGCCAAAGATAGGTAACGCAGGTACCCCCTCCTTTTTCCATACCTGACGACTTCTCACCGATTGAAACTCGACCATGAAAAGCTTAGGTTGAGGCTATCGAAGAATGCGGAGGGCATAGCAATGCAAAACTCAAGCGATGAAAAGATTATTGCGCCAGCTCAAAAGCAAGAGACAAGAAAACCGTCATCAACAGAACGCATATGGGGCAAAGCCGTCTTAAGACACGGCTATACAAGCATGCCATCAATCCTGATAAAGGCTCAACGCCGCCTTGGAATTTCACCGCTTCAAATGAATATTATCATTCAATTGTTAGATTACTGGCATGAGCCCGAAAGAAAGCCTTTTCCGACAAAAAAAGACCTTGCGGCACGAATGGACGTAACTGGAAAGACAATCCAGAACAACATCCGTCAGCTTGAGCAAGCAGGATTGATCCGTCGTCAAGGTCGCAGAACTGCTTGTGGTGACTGGGCTAGCAATATCTACGACCTTGACGGCCTAGTCGAACGGATCAAAACGCATGAGCCGGAATTTACCGAGGCGAAAGAAAAGAAGCGGCAGGCGCAGCGTCAAGCTGAAACCCCGATTGGACGGCGTGGAGCTGACGCCTAAAAAAATACCCCGGCCGCATGCCGGAGGCAGAGACGGTACCGGGGCTTCCATCACGAAATATACGCCAACCGCTCATAAAGCGCAAGCAAAAGGTTAATCCATTGATTAATTTAGATGAAATTGAAAAAGCGCTTTCACTTGAGCGATTCGGCCGTTATGTCGAATGGGCTAGAGATGACCGAAACCGCGCCTTAGAACTTTACATCCTCAACACCCACCTTTCCGAAACACTTTATGTTCCATTGCAAATGCTTGAAGTGGTTTTACGAAATCGTATTCACGCCGTCATGACGGAAGTCCGTCATGAGATGTGGTTTATGGATAATGGGGTTCTCGTCATCGATCATCAAAAAGAACAACTAACAAAAGCCCTTGCTGATTTTAATAGAAATAGCAAAGAAATCACAGCAGGACGTGTTGTCTCCGCCATGACTTTTAGTTTTTGGACCTCGATGGTGAGTCCTGATTACGAAGATATTTGGCAAACAACGTTAAACCCCATTGCACGACGCCAAAACGGCAAAGGGCTTCGCCGTAAGGATTTGGCATCTCCCTTGGCACAGATTCGAACACTACGAAACCGCATTGCCCACCACGAACCGATTCTACAATGGGATTTGCCGAAGCACTACACGAACATACTGACCATTACTGAGTGGCTTTCGCCGGCAGCTGCCGAGTTGTCACGCACAGCAAGCCGATTTGATCAGGTCTATCCGGCAGAACCGATTATTTTAAACTGGAACAACAAACCGTGACGCAATCACCGCCCCTCCCCCGTATCACCGGGCCAGAAGTTTTCGTCCATCAATTGTTCAAACGACCACGGACAAGCCGGCGGGAAGGTCGCTTCCGGCAAGCTTGTCTCTCTGGCCGCAGACAGTTGCGCCCGGGCATAACCGCTTTCTATTGCCTCCGGAAGTCTGGCCTTCAAACTGGGATTGTCGCTCAGATGATCGATCAGTTCCCGCCGCTGTTCCTTAATGGTCAGACGCCACGAAGTACAACGGCCCTCGGGCTGAAAGCTCCACTTCAGCATATGCATGAGAAGAACTGCGAGACGGTTCACCAGTTCCCGCTTCTCCGTTTTGCCCATGCTCTCGATTTCCTCGGCAATATGGTCGATATCGGCAAGCGATAACTGCCCGGCCCGCAACAATGCCGCCTGTTGATTAGCCCAGGCGTAAAAATCCTGCTCATAGAGGCTTGAAACCACGGTTTTTCTCCCGATCGGACTCGGACTCGGCATCCCCAGGCCAGAAGCTTTCGTCCATCAATTGTTCAAACGACCACGGACAAGCTGGCGGAAACGTTTCTTCCGGAAGATTGGTCTCGTCAACCGCACCGACAAGCGCCGTGCGATAGGCGTCATCGATTGCCTCGTCGCGTTTCGACTTGAGGCTGGGGTTATCGATGATGTGGCGGGCAAGGGCGATCCGTTGTTCCTTGATCGTTCGAATCCAGCTTTTCGACCTGAAGCCGGCTTGAAACCGCCATTTCAACATGTGCAGCACCAAAACCGCGAGACGGTTCACCAGTTCCCGCTTCTCCGTTTTGCCCATGCTCTCGATTTCCTCGGCGATATGATCGATATCGGCAGCCGCCAGCTGCCCGGAGCGCAACAGCGCCGCCTGTTGATTGGCCCAAGCGTAAAAATCCTGCTCGTAAAGGTTTGAACTCATACCCACCCCCGCAACCGCTTTGCCGCATCGGCAATCGTTTCGGTGGAGCCGGCGAAGGACAGGCGGACGAATTGCCGGCCCCGCACCGGGTCGAAATCAATGCCCGGCGTAA
>SESF01030455.1_pt1 | contig 16627 bp, 15 predicted proteins | sample 3171521 | NCBI WGS metagenome assembly SESF01 (sample SAMN10866945, study PRJNA518727) | freshwater metagenome | biome: subpolar coniferous forest; feature: holomictic lake; material: water; isolation source: holomictic Lake 227, 6 m and 8 m depth | place: Canada: near Kenora, Ontario | collected...
TGTCGTATGCCCGAACATCCCAGTGCCAACAATAAGCGGCTGACCCGGAAACAAGCCCGGGATCTGGATGTTCAGATCTCCTTCCTCGAGGGGCTGGTCCGCCGCGACCCGGAATGCGTCGAGACCTTGCAGATGCTGGGAGATCACTATGCCCAGCGCGGCAAACCTGGTCACAGTCTGAAGGTGGACCAGCAATTGGCCCGGCTGGAGCCGCACAACCCACTGGTCTTCTACAACCTCGCCTGCGATCACTCCCTGAACGGCGAGGTTGATCGGGCGGTGGAGGCCCTCGAAAAGGCCCTGGCGCTCGGCTACCGCGATTTCACGTGGCTGGCCAAGGATCCGGATCTGCTCCAGCTCCGCCAGCATCCGCTCTACCGCAATATCGAAACCCGGATCCGCAAGATGAAAGTGAAACTCCTCTGAACGTCAACGTCCATGGCCGCGCCCGCCACTTCCGGACGGTGACCTTTGACGCCCGGCGGAACGCCGTTCGGCTCATCGAGCAGCGGCTCTTGCCGCACACGTTCCAATTGGTCTCAGCGCTCAACTTCCAGGAGACCGCACGCGCGATCCAGGACATGGTCGTGCGCGGCGCGGGCGCGATTGGCGCCACGGCCGCCTATGGCCTCGCCCAGGGTGCGCGTGCCTTTCGGGGACGGGACCTGGCGAAGTTCCAGGGGCACATAGAAAGGGTGTGCGACACCCTCAAAGCCGCGCGGCCTACCGCGGTCGATCCGTTCAACGCGATCAAGTTCGTGCGCCAGGCCATGCGCGCCGGTCAGACCGTCGAGGAGCAGCAGGCCCTCGCCCTGGCAGCGGCAGAAGAATTTGCGGAGGAAGACGTCAGGCATTGCGAGGACATCGGCCGCCATGGCGCGAAGTTGGTCCGCAACGGCATGAACATCCTCACGCATTGCAACGCCGGCTGGCTCGCGTTCGTGGATGTCGGGTCGGCCACCGCACCCCTCTATGCCGCGCAGGCGCAGGGACGAAAGTTCCACGTCTATTGCGATGAGACGCGCCCGCGCTCCCAGGGGGCAACCCTCACGGCCTGGGAGCTGGCCCAGCAAAAGATCTCTCATCAAGTGATCGCGGACAATGCCGCCGGCCACTTAATGCAGCGCGGGAAGATAGATCTGGTGATTGTGGGCAGCGATCGCACGCTGGGTCGCACCGGCGAAGTCGCCAACAAGATCGGCACTTACACCAAGGCGGTTCTTGCCCGGCGGCATGGGATTCCATTCTACGTCGCCATCCCCCTTTCCACGATCGACTGGAACTTGAAGTCAGGCTTCGACATCCCGATCGAAGAGCGGCACGAGAGCGAAGTTCTTGGAGCGTGGGGCGTCGTGGCGAATCCGAAGTCGGCAACGCGCAAACCCGGATCAGCCCGCCCCCTGTATGTGCGCGTCGCCAACCCCACCAGCGGGGCATTGAATCCCGGGTTTGACGTCACTCCAGCCGAGTTAATCACCGGCATTATCACGCCGATGGGGATCCTGAAACCGCGCCAATTGTGGGCGAAGCGGCGGGAGTTAGGCGTGACCACTCAGGCCCTCCCCTAACGGGGGCGCTATTTGCTCAGCAGCGACGCTATTACCTCCGGCTTTGCCGCACGAGGCTGAAAGGAAAACCACGCGGTTTGGGACTCTCTCGCTGCACCCTGTACTCGCAGAGGTGCGAGCTCCAGCGGACGCCACTGTTCCGGCTTCCCCGGATCGGCATCAGCGGCCAATGATGCGGGAACGACCACTCGGCCCCCGGTCATCGGCAGCCGCTCCGACCACAGCACGATCGGACGCACCGCCGGGAGCTTGTCGGTAAGCCACGCGTTGGCCGGCACACGGTGGGCCGCCAGCAAATCGTATCCGCGCAGCAGAATGCCGGAGCCGTCGCTGGCCGTTTCGACGCGCAGGGCACTCGGCAAGTGGACCTGCAATTCCTGCGTGGCACTCCATACGCCGCTGACCACCCACGCATCCCCTTCTGCCCTCACCTTCAGGCCCTTGGGCACATCGATTGATCCTGCCTGCGCAGCTTCTCCCTGGAGGGGCATCCGATGAATTCGCACCTCGGCTTTGACTGGCTTCGCCGGTTCCAGGCGAATTCTGAAGCCGTCCTCGGTCTCGCGGACTACCGTCTTCCAAAGCCCGTCCGGGCCAGGGACGGTCGCCTCGCAGTCAACCGCCAGGTTGATGAACAGCCCCCGCCGGCTGCCGACGACGGCTGTGCGCGCCACGTCCACCATGGCGCGCGCCCAGTGCTCGCCGCAGCACCACCACGCTTCCTCGCTGAGCCCCTTGAACGCCACGGTTTGGTTGTTCACCTGGTGCAGCACGCGATGGCCGGCCCCGCCATTGGGAAACTGCTGGTAGATGAAGTGGTTCTTCAGGGCGCGTTCGGCGGCGTCCAGGTAACGGTCCTGACCCGTCAACCGCCACAGCGACAGGTTCAGCCGCAGCCAGTCCGCCTCGGCGCAGCCTTCGTCCCGCTCGTATTTGTCTTCCAGCATCTCCTTGACCCCGCCCGTGGGCAGGAGGTAGCGGCTTGCAAAAATGTGCCAGTCGCGCTCCGCGAAGTCGCGCCAGCGCTGCTCGCCGGTCAGGGCGTAGAGGTCGGCGAAGCCCCGCACGGCGCAGAGCCGCCCGTGGCTGTGGAGGCTATCGAAATTGGTGACGCTGGCCGCTAGTCCGGCGATGCGTTTGGCCTCCTCCACGTAACGTTGCTCCTTCGTCACCCGGCCCAGGCCAACCATGCCTTCGATGCAAGAGAAGTAGCAGGTGACAAAGCCATCGGCATAGCTGCCGCCGACGCTGCGGATGTTCTCCGGCTTGTCATAGACTGAGTCAGTCGTGATGAAGTAATCCCCCAGCCGCTTTGCCAGCGCCAGCGCGTTGGTGTCGCCCTTACGGTCATAAACCTCCACCAGTCCGATCAGCAGCCGGCCGTTGCCCCACAGGATGGGCATGTCGCTCTTGCGCTCGATCTTCGGCAACTGCTGGTCCGCACCGAAATGGCCGTCTGCCTTCTGATAAAGCGGGAACCCGGCCATGACCACCGGGAACGCGGCAAAGGCCTTGGGGAACTGAGGCGCTAGAAAAGCCGCGGCGCCAATCCAGCGGCCCGAGATATCTCCGCTGTATTCAGCGAACTTGCGATGCTGCTTCAAGGCGACGTCGTCCAGGATGAACTCGGCCTTGTCGAGTGGTGCCGCCGCCATGCGCTCGGCGTTAAGGGTCTGGGCCGTCGCCCAAGGGCCGGCAAGCCGGACTGCCTCCGGTGTGGGCAGCGTCGGCGCTTCCCACGAATACGCGTTCGCCAGGGTGAAGCCGATCAGGGCAGCAGTCAGACCGGGGAGTGAGAACGCGGCCAGCCTAAACCCTGACAGCGTTCGAGGTTGCGAGGAATAGTTCGCATGCATAGGCAAGCAGCTTAACCCGCATGGCAGAGGGTTGTCGAGACGGCGGCAAGCCAGAAGCTCTCCCGCGAACGTCCGCTTCCCTGCTTTTTCGGATTGCCCTCGCCGCGCTGGGCAGGTATGGAAACAGGCTCGTAGTTGCCAGACCGATGAAGCGTAAGCGCACCAGGAAATCTAAGGATACACGACCGGTCGCGCCCGGCCGCCCGGCGGAGCCAGGCCCCAGCCCAACTCCCTGGTGGGCGCACGCCGCGGTCGTGCTCGGCTTGCTGCTGGCCAACCTCGCGCTCTATCACGGCACGTTTGACCTTGGATTCCTCTCCGTGGATGACCCGGTTTACATCCAGAACAACCCCTACATTGAGAACTTCAGTGCGACTAACCTGGCGCACATCCTGACGACTCCCTATGGCGCAAACTATGCGCCAATCAACCTCCTGAGCTACTCGCTGGACGTCGCGCTGGCGAAGGGCAAAAGCGCGGCGGCGATTCATATCTCGAATGTGCTCTGGCATGGATTCGTGGTATGCGCGGTTTACCTGCTTGCCTTCACCATACGGCCCCGAATCTTCACCGCAGCGGCGGCAGCAGCTTTGTTTCTCCTGCATCCGGTCCATGTGGAAGTAGTTGCTTGGATTTCGAGCCGCAAAGACCTGGTGGCCACCGGCTTTGCCGCGTTATCCATGACAGCCTACCTCCGTTATCGGCGGCAAGGCCGGGGCTGGAGTTGGTGGTATGCCGGCGCCGTGTTCGCCTTCCTGCTGGCCAGCGCCGGCAAGCAATCCGTCCTCTTGCTGCCGGCGGTGATGCTGGTGTGGGATGTCCTCGTCGAGAAACGCCGGAACTGGCAGATGTTCCTGGACAAGGTCCCTTTCGGTCTGGTCACCCTGTTCTTTGGCTGGATGACCTGGCACGCCCAGCCGAGCACGAACCAGGCGTTGCACCCTTTTGTGCTGGCACAGACGGAGTTCATTAACCTGTGGCTTCTTACGGGGCTTGGCCAATACGTGCTGTATCGCGCCGCGCCGGACCCGGCAACGTGGAGTCAGATGGCCCGGCTCGCGCTTGTCATCAGCGCGGTGTTGGTGTGGGCGCTGCCTCTCCTGTTCGTATGGGCGCGGCGGCCGCTCCGCGCTACGCTGTGTTACTGGTTCCTGATCCAAATGGTGCCGCCAATGCTGCTGGCCTTCATGATCCCCATCACGGACCGGTATCTGTTCCTGCCTTCGGTCGGCGTCTGCCTGCTGCTGACAGATCTCGCTGCCGGGTGGGAGAAACGATTGCCTTCCGCCAGATGGTTGCCGCCGGTCGTGCTGGCGGCTCTCGGCTTAGTCTGGGGAGCCAAGACCTGGAATTACGTCGAGGAATGGCGTGACCCCCGCTCGGTCTGGTATGGCGCACACTTGAAGACTCCGAACTCACAAGTGCAGCAGTTTCTAGGCGAAGTTTACCAGAACGCCGGGGACCAAATGGACGGCTTCGTCAAAACCGGCGCGTTACCCCAATGGACGAATGAAATTCGCTTCGCCCGGGCTGTGGTCGGCGACGAGCCAGCGGTGGAACGGCTGCGATCCGAGTGGACGAAAGCCCAGCTCACCAGAACCAACTCCCTTGCTTACCGGGATCAACTGTGGAACCTCGCATGGCAGCGATTCGAGGAGTCAGCAGCGCGCCGCGGCACGCTCATTGCCCCCAATCTCTTCACCTGCCGCGGCCGGTTGCTGGTCAACCAAGGCAAGTTTGCCCAGGCAATCCCGGAGTTCCAGAACGCGCTGACCATGGCCCAAATCAGCACCTACGCCGAGATCCGGGACGAAGGCATGACCCACGCTCTCTTTAACATCGGGGTGTGCCACTGGAACATGAACAATTATGGCGAGGCCCAAAAATGGATACTGAATGCGCAAGCGGTGCAGCGAAAGTCCGGCCGGGTCTGGTTGCCGAGGCTGGACCAGGAGGCCGCACTCATCAAACAGCTCGCCACCAAGAAGTAAAAGAGGGAACATCCAACATCCAATGATTGCTTCATTAGCAGCCATTGGATGTTGGGCGTTGGCTGTTCGATGTTGGCTGTTCGATGTTGGCTGTTATACCCACTTCGTAAGGCGCTCGCGGAGCAGATTCCGGGCGCGGTAAAGGCGGTTGTCGATGGCCTTGGGCGTGGTGTCGAGGATTGTGGCCGCTTCGGCGGCGGAAAGGTCCTGCCATTCGCAAAGGATGATCACCTCTCGCATGTCGGCCGGCAGTCTCTCGACTTCCGCCCGCACGGCAGCGGCACGTTCGGTGGTGTCGGCAGCGCTATCTGGAGCCGGGGCGGAGCAGGGCAGGGCATCTCCGACACTTTGGCCGGTGGCTTCGCTTTCCGCATCCAGGGAAATGTTGGGATGACGCGTGCGCCAGCGGTAATGGTTGCGGGCCAGGTTGGCGGCGATGGTATAGAGCCAGGTCGTGAAGCGCGCTCCCGGTTTGAAGCTGGCCCGATGCTGATAGACCCGCAAGAACGTCTCCTGCGCCAGGTCGTTGGCATCCTCCTCGTTGCCCAGCATACGGCAGAGGAACTGGAACACCGGCAAGGCGTGCCGAGCCATGAGATCATTCAGCGCCGCATCATGCCCGCCCGCCAGCCGCTGCATGTCGGCCCCGTCCAGCGTGGAGGCGTCAGTGGTGTCCATGAGGGGAGGACGCGTCGCCGGACATCGTGTTCTCTAGCTGCTCGTGGAAACCAAGGGTCAGGCGCTGCATCTCGGCCAGGTAACGGCGACCCTGCTCCGGCGGCATGGCCCGGCTGACTTCGTAGAAGTGCGCCAGCATGTTGGCCTGGCATTGGGCGCGGAGGCCAGCAACCTCAGTCAGCTTCTGCCGCGCCTCGGGCGTCATGCCTTGGGCCTTGTCCATCGCGGCCTGGAGTTCCTGCTTTTTAGCCGCGATGAGGGCACAGTTCTCATGGCACTTGGGCAGGTACCCTTCGTGAATTTGCCGGATGCGCTGCATCTCGGCATCGCCCAAACGAAATTCGTCTCGCAGCCAGGCCAAATCATCGCCGCTGGCAGCCAGCGTATGGACGCAAATCCGCTGAGCGAGCAGGTATGAGGCGCCGACGATGGCCGCGCCCGCCAGTAGCAGGGCAAGGAGGATGAGCAAGGACCGGCGCATGGCTTACTGACGCAGCGCCGGCGGGCTCACGGAATTCAGGTAGCGCTGCCGGGCCAGATCGTTGGCCTGGCTGGTGCCCTGGGCGATGCCCAGCGAAAGGCCGAGCAAGAGCATCGCTGCCACCGTCGCTAACGCCCGATTCGGGCGCAGGAACCACGCCGCCAGCCGGTCGAGCCAGTCAAATTCAGTCGGACTTGCTGCGGGAATGTCCGCCCGCTCAATCCGGCGCCAGACGGCATTCTGGAAACCGGGCGGAAGTTCAGGCGTAGGGCGGGACTGGCGCAGCAGCGCTCTCAGTTTGGCTTCATCCGGCGATTGGCTATTGGTAATCATGGTTCCCAAGGCGGTGTTTCAGCAACAGGGAGAAGTTAGCGCCTTATTCAATCACTGGCAACAGCTTGCCGCCGGAGGGTTATGACTAGCCGGCGGCAAGGAGAGGTGATTTAGGGCTTGCAGCAACCGCCGGCAATCATCGGCGTGCCAGGCTTCAGCGCGTGCGCCTTCGCCAATTGCGGGAAGTTGGCGAGCGTCTTGGGGCTGGCGGCTATCGTGGAGTTCCGCGCAAGCAGGTTCGGATCGGCGGTCGTGACTGAGGCCGTCCGGCTGCAGCAGGCTTTTGCTTGCGGCGCGGGCGCCGCTTCGGCGGCGTTCAGGTTGAGGCTGCTGAGCGTGGCCACTGTGGCCAGCGCAATGATGATCGTCATGTTCTTTGTACTCATATTCATTCGTTTTCAGTTGTGGCGGACTTGTTATGCCGCCGTTGTGTCTATTGATACTTACCCCGGCTGCAGGGAAATCACTCCAAGCCGTAACTGATCATTCTGAATATTCGTTTCCCCACACCCCAGCCCCAACGGGAGAGGGGTCCGTCTCGATCGCCTCCAGGTTCAGGGGCAGGGTTGGGTGAGGGGGGATTCGATACCCAGTTGCATCGTTACGGCTCGGCTGGCTTGTCTCTTTTTGCTTGCAGACTGGATGCGCCGGTATAATGTCGGCACTCATGAAACGTACTCTTTTTTATGCTCTAGTATCCACCGTGCTCATTACCGCATCTGCCCCGCTGCTTGCGGCCGAAGTGGAGCCCGGCTTTACCCCCCTCTGCGACGGCAAGACCTTCGACGGTTGGAAGTCGTCCGAGTCCAATAAGGACACCTGGAAAATCGAGGATGGCGCCTTTGTCACGCGGGGCAAGACCTGCCACCTGTTTTACGTCGGCGACCTGCAGCCCTTCAAGAACTTCGATCTGAAGGTGGACGTGATGACCGAACGCAACTCGAACGGCGGCATTTACTTCCATACCAAATATCAGGCGGAAAGCTGGCCCCGGGGCGGGTTCGAATGCCAGGTCAATCAAACCCATGGCGACTGGATCAAGACCGGCAGCCTGTGGGGCATCGTCAACATCGGCCTCCGCGCCGCCGAGGATAACAAGTGGTATACCCAGGAGATCATGGTCAAGGGCAACACCGTCACCGTCCTGGTGGACGGCAAAAAGATGCTGGAGTATGTCGAGCCCGCTGGCGCCCAGCCCGGCAAGGAATACGAACGCAAAATCAGCCAGGGCACCTTCGCTCTGCAGGCGCACGACCCCGGCAGCGTGATCCGCTACAAGAACATCCGCGTCAAGAAGCTCGACTGAGTGTGCGGCAGGGCGGCCGTCACTGCCATTAACTTAAGCATCGGCTCGCCAGAGAGCTGCCGACGATTCCCCCCTCTCCCCTTCCGAAGGGGAGAGGGCAGGGGTGAGGGGTTGCTCCGTGTCGTCTAGCCCGCGGTCTTGGCAGTATGCTTACGGGTTCTTCGGCCTCACCTGGCCGTGCTCATCAAATTCAATGGGTAGCACGCCGGCTCGTTCCTGCCACGGGGCGGTGTCGTCGCTTCCAAAGTAGGTGGACCACCATTGGCCGCGGCCGTCCTGGAAGAAGGTATTGTGGCCCGCGTGGGGAATCGCTTCGTAGCGTTCCCCATAGGGGCCGAACAGGTTCGTCGCGGTGGCAATGGTGCAACTGTAGCGGCCTTCGAAGTTCTCGGAACAAGAGAGATAGTAACGGCCCTCGCGCTTGAACAGGAACATGCCCTCGTAGCCGACATGGTCGAATGAGCTCTTGCCGAATATCCCCGCGCACAGGCCGGAGTGGTGCTTTGGATTCGGATCGGACGTCGTCGTCTTCAGCCAGCGATACGGCTCCGCCAGTCCGCTCATGTCCGCCTTCAGCCGCGCGAGCTTGCCGCTGTGCCAGAGGAAATAGACCGTGCCGTCGTCTTCTGCGAAGAGCGAGGCGTCAATTTCGTCGCCCAGGCGTTCGGCGGGCTGCATGTCGGCGTAGGGGCCTTCGGGCTTGCCGGTCGTGCTTTTGAGCAGACCGCTGCCCGAGGTCTTGGCGGTGCCGTCCCAGCCGGGCATCGAGTAAGTCAGCCAGAATGTCCCCTTGAGGTAGTGAACCTCCGGCGCCCAGAGCGGCTTCTTCGCGTCGAGGAACTTCTTGTGCCACGGGCTGTCGCCGTATTTCCAGACGAAGCCCATCGCCGTCCAGTTGGTGAGGTCCGGGGACTTCCAGAGCTTGATGCCCTGGTTGAAACCCCAGAAGGGCTCGACGGTGGCGGTCAAATACCACGTGCCGTCCGGCCCGCGACAGATCGAAGGGTCGCGTAGCGGCGTGTCCATGAGCTTGCGCAGTGCGCCGAGGTCGGACTTGAGGCGGGGCTGTGGGCCGGATGCGCCTGACGGGCTATTGGCAATTTCGGCAGCCGACCCAGGAGTCGCTGTTTCCACCGCTTGCGCTGGCTTCGTCAGGAAGCCTGCTGCCAACAATGCCAGGCAGGTCCGAGCGAATAGCGGCAACTGGTCGTATAGCCTCACAGAGCGGGAAGGCAGGAAGCCGGCAGGGCTGGCAGAGGGAACCCCGTTTCTCAACCTTTCCGGTCGCGTTTCGACTTGTCCGTCTTGACCGCCAACCGGACGGTTGGACCTCGTTTACGCGAAATGATCGGACGGTTGCTTTTTTCACGCCGCCGCCGCGCCTGTGCTTCGGGGCTGAAGTGGCCGCGCGCCAGCAACCCGAGGGCCGCGAGTATGCTGGCGCCGAGAAGCCAAACCATTGGATTTCTGATGTCGAGCATAGTCAAATTATCAACCGGTGTTGCCCTGAGTCTTGCACGTTCAAGCTGGATGGCAAGACCTTCAATTGCCCAGTCCTGCTCGACTGCCTTGTTGCTTCCCGCATTCGGCTTCGGTTATAGATGGGGCCATGACATCGCTAACCTCCTTCTCGCGCCGCCGCTTTCTGGTACAGGCTGCCGTAGTTTCCTCAGTTCCGTTCATTCTCGCCAGCCGGTCGGCGCAAGCCGCGCCGAGCGAGCGGATCAACCTCGGCTTCGTCGGACTCGGGGTGCAGGGCAGGGGACTGATGGGCGGATTCCTGGGTCACCGAGAGGTGCAGGTCCTCGCCGTCTGCGACGTGGACACCCACCGCCGCGAGGATGGCCGAAAACGTGTGGAGGGCTTCTACGCCAAGCAGACCGACCGCGGTTCGTTCAAGGGTTGCGCTGTCTTTGAGGATTTCCGCGAGCTGGTGGCCCGGCCGGATATTGACGCGGTGGTGATCGCCACGCCTGACCATTGGCATGCCCTGATCTCCATCGCCGCCGCTGAAGCCGGCAAGGACATTTACTGCGAGAAGCCGCTGTGCAAATCCGTGCACGAGTCGCGCGCCATCATCAAGGCGGTGCGTAAGAAGGAGCGCGTCTTCCAGGTCGGGTCAATGCAGCGCTCCATGCGGGAATTCCGCGTCGCCTGTGAGCTGGCCCTCAATGGCGTCCTCGGCAAGATAGATCACATTGATGTCACCGTGGGCGGACCGGCGGTCCCGTGCGACCTGCCCGAGGAAGCGGTCGAGCCGGGCCTGAACTGGGAATTTTGGCTCGGCCCCGCGCCCAAGCGGCCCTACAACTCAGTGCTCAGTCCTCGCGGCGTGCATAACGACTATCCCAATTGGCGGCACTGTCGGGAATATGGTGGCGGCGCAGTCACCGACTTTGGCGCTCACCATTTTGATATTGCGCAATGGGGGTTGGGCATGGACGGCTCCGGCCCCTGCGAGTTCACTCCGCCTGCCGACTGGCAGACGGCCCAGAGCGGCGTGCGCATGCGTTATGAGAGCGGGATCGAACTGATTCACGCCCGCGTGCCGGGCCACAACGACATTACCTTCTATGGCAAAGACGGTGTGGTGCAGGTGGACCGTGGCCGGATTGAGGTGACCATTGGCGGCAAGGTCATTCCCAAAGGTGCGGGGCCCCTGAGCCTCCAGTTGAACCGCCTGGAGAAGGAATTCCTGACCAGCCCCAAGGTCCAGCTCTATCGCAGCAACGATCACCTGACCGATTGGCTCACTGCCATTCGCAGTCGGAAGAAGCCGATCTGCGACGTCGAGATCGGTGCCAGCACCGCCAACCTCTGCAACCTGGTGAACCTGGCCTACTATCACGGTCAGCCGATGAAGTGGGATCCCGCGCGTGAAGAGTTTGTCGGCGGCACCGGGGATAAGGCGTGGCTGGATGTCCCGCATCGCGCCCCGTGGCAGGTGGGATGAACCACCGAATGCGATAACTAAGCCGTGTCGATGCAGCCGGGCACCCTGTTCCCCCTCACCCTGACCCTCTCCCCTGGGGATCGGGAATGCATTTCGGCCGGTCGGGATTGGTCATCGCGTGGTGAGCATTCGCCCGCGCGGTCCACAGCTCTCCCTCTCCCTGAGGGAGAGGGCTGGGGTGGGCGGCGCGGACTGCTGAATAGTTACTGCTAGAAAACACTATGAAATCAAATTCTCCCCTGGTAGCGGCTCTCACTCTGCTTGCTTTAGCCTCCTCGTTGGCGGTTGCCGCCGCGAGTGATGATGCAGGTTTTCAGCGCATGTTCGACGGCAAGACGCTGGCAGGCTGGCAGGCGCCGGACATGAGCTATTGGTCGGTGGAGGATGGTGCCATCACCGCCAAGATCACCAAGGAGCACCCCTGCAAAGTGAACCAGTACCTGGTGTGGCAAGGGGGCGACCTGGCTGATTTCGAACTGAAGATCACCTTCCGCATGAGAGGTTTGCCCGGGATCAACGGCGGGTTTCAGTTCCGCAGCCGGCTGCTGCCCGACCATGACATCGCCGGCTACCAGATGGACAACAACCTCAATACCGATTGGCTCTGCCGCTTATACGAGGAACATGGGCGCGAGACGCTGGCGATGCGCGGCACCAAAGCGGTGATCGCGCCCGACGGCAAAATCACCCGTAGCCGGATTGAGGGCGCGGACGGCCCGGCCCATTTCAAACTGGAAGACTGGCACGAGTACGACCTGCTTTGCGTCGGCTCGCACCTCACACTCAAGGTCAACGGCTTGCTGGTGGCGGAGGTGATAGATGACGATCCGCAGCATCAGGCATTTGCTGGCGTCCTCGGGCTGCAACTCCATAGCGGCCCGCCCATGACCGTGCAGTTCAAGGACATCCTCCTCAAGGTCCTCAAACCCGCCAGCGCCGTGTCTAAACCCGCGTCCTCGAACGCGGAGGCAAAGCCGGCCCAAGCCGCCATTCCCCGTGTCAATGACAAGACCCTGGTGGCCTGGGTCGCTCCCGCCGACCTCGCCCAGCGCGGCGGCAGCGCGTTGACGATTCAAGACGCACAGGCCCACTTCGACGGTATCATCTTCGGCGAGCTTACCCCTGCGAAGTGGATGCCCGGCAGCGATGCTTACCGCCGCACCCGAAGAGAGCAGGGGAGCTGGCCCGCCGAGACCGCCGATAACAAGACCTTCGTCCAAATGGCCATCGCCTACCATGGCCGTGAGGTGACGCTTTACCGCAACGGGACCGAATACGCCCGCTACACCATGTCGGAGCCGCCGCAGGCCTTCGGCCCGGAGGCAGTGGTGTTGTTCGGACGGCGGCACCTGGAGGCGGGCGACCCCGAGCACGCCTTCGCCGGCCGCATCAAGGACGCGCGTATCTATGACCAGGCGCTGAGCCGCGAGACCATCGCCGCCATGCAGCCCGGGAAGATTGTCGGCGATCCCAAGCCCTGGGCCTGGTGGTCGTTTGCCGACGAAGGGCTCCGGGAGAAGACGGGCCGCTTCACGGAGATCAAGCTGATCGGCGATGTCCGCATTGACGACGGCTGCCTCGTTCTCGGCGGCAAGGGGGCGACCGTCGTCACCACCTGCTCCGGTGGCGAGGAAGGGAAGCAGACTTCCATTCCGAAGACCTGGTCGTTCACCGGCTCGGTCCCCGATGAGGTCGTGCGTTCCTCGCGGCTGCTGCGCGAGCGGTTCCTCGCTGATCCGTATCGCCCGCGATACCATTTCTGCGTGCCGGAGGACATGGGCATGCCCGGCGATCCCAACGGCGCGTTCTACTCCAACGGTCGCTATCACCTAATGTACCTCTACAACCGCGCCGGTTCGGGCTTCTGCTGGGGCCACATCTCCAGCGGCGACCTGATCCACTGGCGGCACCATCCCGACGCCATCGGGCCGGGTCAGGGCGACGAAGGCTGCTTCAGCGGTGGCGCCTTTGTGGACGACGACGGGAGCGCCTACCTCTCCTACTGGATGCTGTGGGGGGCCAAGGGCATCGGCCTGGCCACGAGCCGTGGCCCCGAATTCGATACCTGGACCAAGCTGCCGGCGAACCCCGTGATCAAATCCACCGAGTGGGGTATCACCGAGGCCAAAGACGCGGACGGGAAGACCTTCCTCTACGGTTCCGCCGATCCCTCGAACATCTGGAAGAAGGATGGCCGCTACTACATGCTCACCGGCAGCCTGCTGGTCCTGAACAAGATTGGCCGCGTCCCGAACGCGCCGCTCTCAGAGCAGGGCGATCGGCTTTACCTCTGCGTCTCAGACGACCTGAAGACGTGGAAATACCTCCACGTCTTTTACGAGCGGAACCCCGAGTGGACCGACCGCAGCGAAGACAACATGTGTCCCAGCTTCCTGCCGTTGCCGGCGAGCCCCGCCGGCGGGCCGCCGAGCGGGAAGCACCTGCTGCTGTTCATCAGCCACAACAAAGGCTGCCAATACTACGTCGGCGACTACCGGAATGATCGGTTCACCCCCAACAACCACGGACGCATGACGTGGGCGGACAATACCTACTTCGCCCCGGAGGCGCTGGTGGACGGGCAGGGCCGGCAGATCATGTGGGCGTGGCTGCTGGATAACCCGGGCGGCGAGAAGGAGAAAGGCTGGTCGGGCGTGTATGGCCTGCCGCGCGCCCTTTGGCTGGGCGCGGACGGCACCCTGCGCCTCCAGCCGGTGAAGGAACTCGAGACCCTCCGCTCCCATGAGAAGTCGTGGAGCGACCTTGCCCTTGCCGACGGCGGCGCCAAAGTGCTTGAAGGGGTGACCGGCGACGCCTGCGAACTCGCTCTCGAAATCGAACTCGGCGCCGCCGAACGTTGCGGCCTGAAGGTGCGCGCCTCCGCCGGCGGCGAGGAGCAGACGCTTCTTTATTACGATGCGCGCAAGGCCGAACTGGTCTTTGACTCCACCCATAGCGGTGCGGACGGTCGCAAGGTAGTCGAGCGCGCCCCGTTTGCGTTGCCGCCGGGCGAACCGCTGAAGCTGCGCGTCTTCGTGGACAAGTCAGTGGTGGAAGTTTTCGCCAACGACCGCCAGGCCATCGGCCGCCGTGTCTATCCCGCCCGCGCCGACAGCCTGGGTGTGGCCCTGTTCGCCACGGGCGGCAGCGCCCGCGTCAAGTCCGTGCGGGCCTGGGAAATGATGCCCTCGAATCCATACTGAGCGAAAGAGCTTAACGGAAGTTGCTGAGAGCGTTGAGGCTGCATCTGGTCGCTGCCACCGTGACATAGGAGCCAGTGGGGCTAACGGGGGCCAGGGCTGCTCTGAAGTCCGGCCAGTTGAGGGGAGATCATGTTCTGCAGCCCTGAAATCCGAAGACCGAAGGCCGAAACCCGAAAGAAGGCCGAAATCCGAAGGCCGAAGGCCGAAGGACATCGAACATCCAATGGCGGTGGGGGCTGCCTTTCAGGTATTGGATGTTGGATGTTCGATGTTCGCCCGGGCCGACTTTAGAGCAGCCCTGAACGGGGGCAGTGGGTTGGGGTTGATTCTTGCTTTGTCCGGCTTTAGCATATCACTGTGAAACGCGCAAAATCACGGCTTCTGCCTGTTCCCGTGGACGGCGAATTGAAGAGACTTGTGGAAGAGGCCGCGGCTAAGACCCACCTGAGCCAGGCCGCTGTGATGCGCTCAGCTCTACGCATTGGCATGCCTCAAGTGGTGAGTGGCCTGATTACGAGCAAGCCCCGGCGCAACCTTGTCGAGTACCTGGACGCATTCGTCGGTCTGGTCAAACGGGACACTCAGAAGACGGGCTTGAAGGTCATTAATCCGCTTAAGGCGTGATAAGGTGTGGGTAATGATAAGGTCTTTAGGCTTGCGCTCCTATGTGGCAATCGGGCGTCCGCGTTGGATGGTGGCGTGTCAAGCTGCGCCCAGAGGCGTGGCGGGAGCACCCTTTGCAGTTGACCGGGCTGGTGCTGGGGCTCAAGCTCGTCTTCGAAGTTAATGCGGTTGGATCCGGGGCCAACTCAATGTTTGTGGTCTAATATCCAATAGCATTGAATTAACTCAATGTACAAACATAGTTGTGCTTAGGCATATGGACGAAACTCGGCAAATTCAGCAATTCCTCAAAGACGCATACGACTCCTCTCGGTGGTGCCATGAGCGCAGCGAGGAGCAGCGGGCCTTTGACAACGCCGTCACTGCTGAGCTTGGACGAGGGAAGAGGATAGAAGCAGCCGTGAAGAAGGCGGTGCGCCAAATGCCGGGGATGAAAGTCTTCTTGGCCGGGAAGACGATGCCCGAACTGGCGGAGTACTACGAGCGGTTGCACCGACTCGAACAAGAGATAGCCATCGCTGACAACACGCGGGAACTTGTGGCCATAAGAAACCGGAACGCACAACCATGAGGTCGAGCGAACCGCCGCCATTTGGTGCGCTCCGGGCCACTCGGCAATTTGGCCGCGCTGCTCACTGTTCACCGTTCCTTCCGGCGGCAGTCGCTCACCTCTACCGTTCGAGCAGGTGTCGTCTCATGGTAAATGCGTTAGTGCTTTTCGTAGCCGCCGCGCTAGGAGTAAAGACCCTCGGGGCAGAATCGAGTTTCTATCAGCGGTTCCAAGCGGCTGAGCACGAAGGGGCTTTGAAATGGGACGCGCACTACGCGCACGGCACGCCGGTGCCCGGGGAAGATATGTTCATCCAGGACAGCAGCCTTGTCGACACGAATAATTCGGGACCAGTTCTAACGAATGGACCGGTCTCTTATGCTGGTTTTACAAGCCGCGGTGAGCTTGCCGGCATCAAGCTTGGCATGAACATGTCCGAGGTTGTGGCGGTGTGGGGAAAGCCGAAGAAACTTTTCTATTACTGCGTGCCTGGTCCCCATTTTTATTACGGTACAGGCATGCGTGAGGAATTGGGTCTCCACTTTAGCGGGGATCGGCTCGTCTGGATAAAAATCAACCATCTGCGGGCTGAGCACGCAACGTTTGATAACGGGCTTACTGGCGCGATGGGCAGAGCGGAAACGGAAAGGTTACTCGGCGCTCCCGCTTTGCGTGACATCGAGTATGACTTAGTGCGCGAAATCGACCATGACGCTCTCCCGGCCGATCTGGTCGGCACGAATATCCAGCATTGGAGATACATCGGAACGTATTCCTACCGGGCAGGTAAGCTGCGCACAGACGGGGTAGGCAAGCTGCGCACAGATATCCGTTTCGACATGACACACGGCTTATCGGGTTCTAGAGAGCGCATCCAATCGATCGGCGTCTACCTCGAATGGGACGTAGAGCCCTGGCAAGAACCAGTGTGGTGCTTCTGAGGAGGGGCGCGTTCACACAATGAGAGGATTTCGGCCGAACCCAGCCATTCCAGCGGACGGCGGGATTGCGTTTCAGCCAATTCGGTGCTCAGTGGCCGGCCGCCGCTGAGTTCAGGTGTCTGGTGTTAATGAGAGGCACAGGT
>SESF01025408.1_pt1 | contig 16615 bp, 14 predicted proteins | sample 3171521 | NCBI WGS metagenome assembly SESF01 (sample SAMN10866945, study PRJNA518727) | freshwater metagenome | biome: subpolar coniferous forest; feature: holomictic lake; material: water; isolation source: holomictic Lake 227, 6 m and 8 m depth | place: Canada: near Kenora, Ontario | collected...
CGATCGCTCGCCTCGATTGCGGAGAGTCCGGGGTCGTTTGTCGATGGGATTCATCCCGACGACCAAGCCCGGGTTTTGGCCCGTCTGCACGATGCCGGGCCGGCTGGCCGTGAATTCGAGCTGGCTTATCGTGTGGTCAGGCTGGATGGGACGATAAGCCATATCCAATATCACGCCTTCCCGACACGGGACGCATCCGGCCGGATTACCGGCTATGTCGGCGTCGCCCGCGATATCACCGAGCAGCGCCAGGCGGATGACTTGCTTCGTGCCAAAAGCCGGGCGGAGGCAGCCAACGAAGCCAAGGCCTTGTTCCTTGCGCATATGAGCCACGAAATCCGCACGCCGATGAATGCCGTGGTCGGGTTCAGCCATCTTGCGCTGCAAACCGGAGAATCGGCAAAACGGCGCGGCTATCTGCACCGTATAAATACGGCGGCCAAAGAGTTATTGCGGATCGTCAATGACATTCTCGACTTTTCCAAGATCGAGGCGGGCAAGCTGGATATGGAGCAGATCGGATTCGATCTGCGCGCCGTGATCGATTCAGTGGTCGGCATCTCGGCGATTTTGGCACGGAAGAAACGGCTCGTATTATCCTACTCACTGGCCGAGGCCGTGCCGGTTCATTTGATCGGCGACCCGTTGCGGCTCAAACAGGTCTTACTCAATCTGGTCAATAACGCCCTTAAATTCACGGAACGGGGCGAGGTTGTGCTGTCAGTCACCGCAACCACCCAACGGCCGCGCACCGTCGTGCTGAATTTTGCGGTGCGCGACACCGGCATCGGCCTTTCGCCCGAACAGCAATCCAAGCTGTTCCAGGCCTTTTCTCAAGGCGATTCGACGATGACCCGGCGCTTCGGGGGCACCGGGCTCGGCTTGGCGATCTGCCGGGGTATCAGTGAACGGATGGGCGGCACGCTGAATGTCACGAGTCGACCGGGCGTCGGCAGCATCTTTACCTTCACGGCGTTGTTCGAACTCGGTGAAGTTACCGAAATCGTTCCAAACCCGGTCCAGCCCGCACTCCGGGGTGTGGACAGCCTGAGTGGCGTCCGGGTTCTGTTGGCCGAGGATAGCCCGATCAATCAGGAAATCGTGGTTGCCCTGTTACGCGAGGTCGGCGTGACCGTTGATGTTGCCGACAACGGACGTAAGGCGGTCGAAATGGTTTTGCATGGCTCAAACCTTTACGACGCCGTGCTGATGGATATCCAGATGCCCGAGATGGACGGGTTGAGGGCCACTGAACTGATTCGTGAGCAGGTTCCCTCTGAAATATTGCCGATTCTCGCGCTTACCGCCCACGCTTTGCCGCGTGATCGCCATATGTGCCTTGCCGCCGGCATGGATGACTACATCACCAAGCCGATTGATCCAAAGGGACTGATTCCGATGCTGCTCCGCTGGATCAAACCGAAGCCGACCGAGGCCGAGTCAGCCGGGACCACGTCAGCCGGGACCACGTCAGCCGGGACCGGCGCGGGCGCGATTGAACCTTTGGTGTCCATCCGTTGGCAAGAGGTTGAACTGTTTGATCAGGCCCATATGGCTGAAATGCGCGGGTGTGTCGGCGAGGAGTCCTTTAACCGACTGTTTGCTAAACTACCGGTCGGTGTCGCGCAGGCGATCGAGCAGATCCACACCGCTTGGCATGACAGAGACCTCGACAGTATTAAAAAGCTGGCGCACCGGATGAAGGGGGATGCCGCCAATCTGGGGGCTCATAGAATTGCCACAATTGCTCAGTACCTACAAAAAGAGGCCGATGTATCGACGGCGGGACATGCGATCGAGGCTTTGGAATACGCTCTTCACGATACTGTTTCGGCGATTGAAGATCATCATTACTAAACCATAAGTGTAGTCTGGAGGCAGCATGCCCTACGCTGAAAAATTTGCATCGACCTCGGTTCTGATCATTGACGATAGTGATTTGACGCGCGAGCTTCTGAAGACCGTATTGAACAGCTTCGGGATTAAAACCGTTCATGAAGCCGGCGACGGTTTGGCCGGGTTCGAGGTCATGTCTCGACAGGCGGTCGATCTCATTATCTGCGACGTCTTCATGTCGCCGATGCACGGGTTGAAATTTGTTGAAATGTTGCGCAGCGGACAAAGGCCCCCGGAAGTTACCGGTTTGATTGCGACCGATACCCCGATTATCATGATTACTGCTAAGAAAATGAAAAACTTGGCCGAAGACGCGAAGGCCGGCTGGGACGCCATGCTCGACAAACCGATCAAGCCTGATGTGCTTTTGACGGAGCTACTCCGCTTGGTTAAGGGAGCCCGACATGGCGGCGAACAGTGAGCTTTGGATTGCCTATGCCGGAGAACAGCTTACCGGCAAGATTTCCTTTGAGAAGACCGGGAGTTCGTCTCTGGTCAAGGTCTTGATGAATGGCCGCATGGATGAAAAATCATCCTTCATAACCAATATGATTGTCATGGCCATGGAGAACAGCCCGTGTGAACAGGCGATCTATGACCTGAGCGGGATGATTTTTGTCGAAGGAAGTTGGATCAATGATGCGGCTATCGATTGCGTGCTTAGCCTGATCGGCTATTCCAGCGACCACGGCATGACGGCCGCTTTGATCATTCATGATGAATTTGTCAGAGAAATTTTTACGGATACTCTGCGCAGCAATCGGTGCCCGGCAAAACTGACAATTTGTTCAGACCAGGACATGATCGGCAAAAGGCTTCGCTGCGCGTGACCTGCCATTAATGCCGAATGTGGTGTTCCAGCAGGACCACGCCGAGAAAGCCGACAAAGAACAAGGCGGTGATGAGCGGCGAATCATGCTGGGGATGGGCGTGCGCCTCGACCAGCAATTCCTCGGTCACCAGATAGAGCAGTGCAACCAGACCGAAGGCATAGCCCGCCATGATCATCGGATGAGGCAAACCGGCCGCAGCAAACCCGAGCGAAGCGCCGATCGGCAGCATGGCACCGATCACAACGCTGATGGCGATGATGGCGGCGCTGGAATAAAAACGCGACAGCGAGGAGGTCAACGCCAGACCGAGGAACAGGACCTCGAGAGACAAAGCGAAGGTCAGCACAAAGCCGGTCGCGGCGCCCGCCACGAAACCCAGGCCGATAATCATGCCGTCGATCAAAGTATCAAAGGCGACCGCGACGATAAACGAGGAAGCCTCGCCATAATACTCATCAAGAACTTTGATCAGCGCGGTAACGAGTATCCCGGCGGCGCCACCCGCCAGAATCGGCAGGGAATCGGGTTGTTCCAACAGCTCTGGCAATAACTCTCCGGTTGCGGCGGCAAAGACAACCCCCGCCGCCAAATGTTGGAACGCACTGACCGCTCGCGGTGACGGGCTGAAATAGACCGCGATCACCGCCCCGAGCACGGCGGCGACCATGGGAATAAACGTATAAGCCATCATCGCCTTCGCTTTCGGCCCGGTCTCATATCCGGTCTCATATCCACTGACATTATTACTTACTGGTCATCATTACCAGAGTTCCGTTTGCTCCCGTATTCAGTCTGGTGACATGAAAGGCGATCACGCCATCGGCCGGGTAACGGGCGGCCAGCGTGCGGAAGTGGTCGGCAGCTTCCGGGTCACCCGCTTCGAGCAGGGCATAAGCCTGCCGGTACTCGGTGATGTGAGCGGATTGCGCCGCTTCCGGGTGCAGCGGTTCCAGGATATCCAGCGGGCCGGTCTTGCCCTTTAAGATGAATTTCCCGATCGGGCGGCACGGCACCTCCGGATTATAGCGCGCATTCGGTCCGGTGATGCAGATGCGGGTTTGAAAATGCTTGTTCATGCCTTCGGCGCGCGAGGCGGTGTTCACCGTATCACCCAGGGCGGTGTATTCAAAGCGCTCGTCCGAACCGAAATTGCCCACCGCGGCCGGAGCGGTGTGCACGCCGATTCGGGTAACGCCGAAGGCAATGCCGCGTGCCAGCTCCGCCTGATGGAACGTCATGGCCGCCCGGTCGAGCGCCATTGCGCAGCTTAAAGCGCGAACGGCATGGTCGGGCTGATCGCCCGGCGCATTGAACATGGCATAGAGCCCGTCGCCGGTGAACTGGTTGAGCGTACCGCCATAAGAGAACAATATTCGGCTGAGCATGCCGCGATAGCGATTCAGTAGGTTCGATAATTGTTCGGCATCCAGCGTTTCCGCCAGGGTGGTGAAGCCGGCGACATCGGTGAAGATGACGGAGACCTCTTTGCGCACGGCGCGCAGGGTCATCTTGGTCGGGTCGCCGGTAATTTCCTCGAGGACGGCCGGAGAGACATAGCGGGCGAAAGCGGTCTGAAGAAAACGCCGCTGTTCCCGTTCATGCCGGGTTGCGGCAAGATCGGTGATCCAGCCGGCCACCAGAAACGCGGTGATCGGTTGCACCAAGGGCAACAGCGGTCCGCCGGCCGCGGCCAGTGCCATGGCGCCCGGCCAGCACCCGACGATCAGCGGTAGCCCGACCACAACACGTCGGCCGGGGGCCGGGATCGCCCGCCCGAGCAGCACGCCCAGTACGGCAAAGCCGAGAATCAGTCCGAGACCGACCTCCGCCGGAATCGAGGGCGCCCGGCGCCCGTCCAGCAATTGCGCCACCGCATGCGCGTGAATAATTACCCCCGGCATATTGCCCAGATCATCATCCCGGACCACGGCATAGGGGGTGCGGTGACGGTCGGTCAGGCTGAGCACGGTTCCGATCAGAACCACCTTGCCGGCCAGCCAGGAGCGCGGCAGCATGGCGAGCGCATGGGCGGGCAGCACCTTGAAGGCGCCTGAGCGGTCATCGGGCGGGGCGCGGAAAGCCAAATCGGTTTCACCCGCCGGCGCCGTGCCGCCGACTTTTTCGACCAGAGCGCCGACTACGCCGTTCATGAAACGACCGTCAGCCAATCTGCGCCCGGGGTAAATCCGGCGCACCGTGCCGGCCGCGGTATCTTTTACGATGTTGGCGAGACCGCGAAGCTCCGGTTTCAGAAAGCCGTTCTCGAAGGCGATTTGCTTTTCGTTGAGACCGCCCTCGCTCAACCCGTAGCTGACCACCAACGGCGTATGTAGGGCATTAATGGTTTGCTTGAGTTCGGCGTCTTTCTCCGGCTCGGTCGGCTGGTCGAACAAAAGATCGATCAGAATCGCCCGGACGCCGCTTTGGTCCAACAGGCGCAATGTTCGAGCCAAAAAGCCGCGATCGATCGGAGAGCGATAGGTGAAGTGCTCTAATGTGTCTTCGGTAATGGCGACGACGATAACATCGGGATGCTGCGGCTCGTGCGGGCGCAAGGTCGCCGTTTCAAAGTCGGAAATCCATTGGACCGATGCACTTAAAAACGGCACGACCTGAAACGCCGTAAACACGGTCAGGGTGACGGTCACCACGATCAACGCGCCGGTCAACACCCCGAGCCCCGTGCCGACGGCGGCTGGTTTCGCTGCAAAGAAACCCCAGGCGCGGGGCCGGATTATGGGCATGGTCTTTCGGTCGGACCTCCGTCGGCAGGCGGGCAATCGGTAAGCGCGGTCGCTCGGCGTTCCCGAAAAAAAGCGCGCAGCAGCGCCGCACTTCGGCGTTCTTCGATCCCGCCATAAATTTCGGGAACATGCAGGCAGGTCGGTTGTGTAAACCAGTGCGAACCGTGATCGACCGCCCCGCCCTTGGGGTCATAGGCGCCGAAATACAGGCGGCGCAGACGGGCGAGGCTGATCGCGGCGGCGCACATCGCACAGGGCTCCAGCGTAACGTACAGATCGCACGCCGGCAAGCGCGGCACGCCGGCAAGAGCGCAGGCGGCCCGAATCGCCAGCATCTCGGCATGGGCGCAGGGGTCGGCCAGCGTCTCGACCCGATTGCCGCAGGCCGCCAACACCCGGCCGGTTGCCGCCTCGACGATCACCGCGCCGACCGGAACCTCGCCGACCGCGGCCGCGGCTTCGGCTTCGGCCAGCGCACGCGCCATGTAAGGCATGATCTTGTCCCTATGATCTTTGCGCCTATGATCTCCGGGGCGGGACGAAGACCGGGGCTCGCGGCGCGCGCAGACAGGCCGGCGCGATCGGCTGCTCGGGGCTCTGGATGAAGCCGGTCATGGCCTCGCGGGCACAGGGGCTGACCGAGAAGACGTCGTGCCCGATGGCGTGGAAGCGCAACACCTTTGCGGACTTCAGGTTTTGCGCCACGGTATCGGCGATGCCGGTCGGGGTCATGGTGTCATAGTCCCCGGTCAGCAACAGAGCGGGAACCGCGCTGACCACCGGCTGGCGCACCTCCTCGGAGCTGCGCGGCAGACGCCACGCCGCACAGAACACGTCGTAATCCTGTTCGACCGCTTGCGGAAAAACATAGGGCTCAAAAGCAGCGCCCTCTCGACGCAGACGGGCGGCATCGATCCAGGGCCGGATTTCGCGGCAGCCGATCGCGGCGTTCAGGCCATAGGCGATCATGTCCATGGTTTGCCAATAAGGCATATAGAGCCAGGACAACAGCTCCGGTCGGGCCTGTTCTCTCCCTTCGGCCACCCGGCTAAGGTGGCGCAGCAGGGCCGGCACTCGCTCGGCGGTGGTGCCGCTGCCGACCACCACGGTTAAGATATCGAGGAGATTGCTGAAGCTCATCCGGGTGTCGACCGCCTGACCGGTGCGCGGATCGAGATAGCTTACCGGCAACGGATTGTCGGTCATCCGTTTGGCCAGATCGAGGAACACCCGGTCGAGCGCCGGATAAGCGGTGTTACAGGCGGGATCGGCGGCACAGTCGGCGAACAGCCGACGGTAGACATCACGAATTTCCGCCATGCGACCGGTATCAAGCCAGCTTGACCGCAGCGTGGTCGGGGAATTGAGTACGACGCTGCGCACCGCGTTGCCATCGCGCCGAACCACTTCCATGGCCAGCGCCGTGCCGTACGAAGTGCCGAACAGGTTCCATTTGCGGATGCCGAGCGTGGTGCGCAATGCCACCAGATCTGCCGCACTCTCGGTGCTGTTGAAATTAGCGATGTCGAAGCCGGCGCTTTGAATCGGCTTAAGGCACGCCTCGGCGTCGGCCGCGCTCAATCCGCCATGCCAATAGGCGACCGGGCTTAAATTGCGGCAATACAGCGACGGTCGGGAATGGCCGGTGCCGCGCTGGTCGACATAGATGATATCGCGGGTGCGGCGCAGCTCGGCCAGCTTTTCCCAGCCGGACTCGATCAGGTCGCTTCCGGGTTGGCCGGGGCCGCCGTTCAACACCAGCACGGGGTCGGGCAAGGGCTCGGCGCCGTTAGCCCTGGTGATCGCGAAAAAGAGCGACACCGTCTTGCCGCCCGGCCGGTCCCGTCGCTCGGGCACCGCCAGAGTGCCGCAATCAACCCGGTTGCCGGTCGGGCTGGCGAACGGGCATTCAATGACATTCAGTGTCAGTAACGCCGCAGGCGGGGTGGACGGCGGCGGCGGTGGCGGCGGCGAAACGGCGGCAAGGGTAATCGCGGCCTCCGGTGGAGCTGCCGGTCGCGTGGCAAAGGCCGGAACCGGGGCATCGCCGCAGACGGCGGCCTTTGAGTGACGCTCGGGATTGTCAAGGAATTCGGCTACCGTATGCCGGGCACATTTGGAGGTGGCCAAAAGCCCGTGGCCAAGGTCGCGTATACGCAAGAGGGTTGCGCCCCGCACCTGTTCGGCCAGGGCATCGGCTTGATATCCGGCGGCCACGGTGTCGTATTCGCCGCTCAGGATAAGAACGGGGCGCGGCTCGGCCACCGCGGCATTCGGGGTCTCGACCGGGCGCAGTTTCCAGGTCTGGCAAAAGGCCTCAAACGGAAGGATAAGGCTGTCCGGGGCGACAAACGGGCGGAACATGCCGGCCATCGCCCGGGCGCCTTCAAGGTCAACCCAGGGACGAACCTCGCTGCACATGATGGCGGCGGCTACCCCGATCGCGGTCGGTGGAATCAGCCGGCGATAGGTCGTCACCAAGTCACCCGCGGCGTCGGAGCCGGGCCGAGCGCGGCCATGAGCAAGGTCGCTCAGAGCCTGGATCAGCGCCGGCACCCGCCGGGCTTCGGTGCCGGAGCCGACCATGCGCGTCAGCATTCTCAACAGATCCCCGGCCCCGAGTTCGGCCTTGACCGGAGCTTGACCGGCCGCAGAGGGCAACTCGACCGGGAGCGCTCCGGCAACGGCCCGTTGAATCAGGTCGTCAAAAGTGGTCTCCAGCGCCGGGAAGTCTCGGCTGCACGCCGCATCGGCCTTGCAGTCGGCAAAGACATGGCGAAACACCCGTTGAATCGTGGCATAGCGGTCGAGATCGGTGGGGACGGCCTTGGGCGCGACCGGCGAATCGAGCACCAGACTGCGCACGCCCTCGGCGTCGTGACGGAGCAGTTCCAGCGCAATCAGCGCGCCATAGCCCCCGGCAAGCGGAGACCAGGCCTGAATGCCAAGACGCTTGCGCAGCCGGATCAGGTCACCGGCCGCGGCGGCGGTGGTAAATATTTCCGGTCCCGAGCCGGTTTGGCGGAACGCTTCGGTGCAGGACGCCGCGTCGGCAGTGGTGACGCCGCCACTGCGCACCTTGACCGGATCAAGCGAGTCGCAGGCGAATCGAGGCTGCGAACGGCCGGTGCCGCGCAGATCGATAAAGATCAGATCGCGGGTTCGGTGCAGCTCTTCATAGGCTTGCCAGTTGGTGGAAAGTAATTCGCTCGCCGCTTGTCCCGGCTCGTCGGCCAGGATCAGCACCGGCTCGGCGTCCGGCGCGGGAGCACCGGCGCGGACGGTGGCGACGAACAGAGTCAGGTACGGCCCCCGTCCCGGCGGTTCCCCCGAGTCGCCGGATGGTGCCGAGAGCCGGGCGGAAACAGTGACGGTCAGGCATTTGACCGTGGTGTCGGCGGGCGCTTTAAGCGGACAGTCGACGCTGATCGGCTGCGTCGAAGGTGCCGGCGCCGCGCCGCTGAACATGAAAGCGGCTAGCCCGGCCGCAGCCAGAAGCATCGCTCCGCCCGCCGGCAGCAGCAACCGGTTCCGGCCCGACTTCGTGGCCGACTTTGTGGTTGATGTCATCGGTCGCTCCTTCACCCTTTTTGCCTCCGGCGCCGCCATGGTGCCGCAACCGCCCGTGATTGTGCAACGAAGACCGTACGTTCCGTCAGGGCAAGCTGCGATACGGGTGTTTCGTGTCGACGATGGGCCATCGACAGGTATAATATCGCGTAAGCAACAGTGTAACAGCGGTAATGACGGGCGGTGCCCGGCGGACAGTGTTCATGATCCTTTTTAATCTGCGGTGTGCCGACGGGCATGGTTTCGAGGCTTGGTTCAAAGACGGAGCCGCCTGGGAAGAGCAGCGGCGCGCCGGAGTGGCCGAGTGCCCGGTCTGTGGCAGTACCGACGTGAGCAAAGCGCCGATGGCGCCGCGAATCGCGCGCTCGCGCGGCAGCAGTGACACCGGTAGGCCAGGCACCGGGAGACATGAGGTCGAAAGCCACGAGGCCGGGGGTAACGACAGCGGTGGCGCCGATGATGAGGCCGCCCGGCGGGCAAAGGGAGAGGTGTTGCGCCAGCTGAACAGCCTGTGTCGGGTCGTCGAGCAAAATTGCGACTATGTCGGCGATCGATTCGCAGAAGAAGCTCGGCGCATTCATTACGGCGAAAGCAAGCCGCGCGACATTTACGGTGAAGCCAGCAAGGAACAGGCCACGGAACTGCACGAGGAAGGCGTTGTTTTCCAGCAACTGCCGTGGTTACCGCGAACCAATTCTTGAACATCATGGCGGATCAGCGCACTCGGGCCATTCTTGATCATCCGGACTTTCGCAAACTGGTGCGCCGACGCGGGCGGCTCGCGTTGATGATTGCGCTGGTGATGATGATCGTCTGGTTCGGTTTTATCCTGTCGGTTGCCTGTAAGGCTCCCGTGCTCGCCCGCCCGCTTGGCGGCGGTTCGATTCCCGTCGGGCTGGCGGCGGGGCTCGGAGTCATGCTGACGGCGTTCGGTTTGACCTGGCTTTATGTCCGCCGCGCCAACCGGGAGTTCGACCGGCTCGCCCGACGGCTGGTCGAAAGCTTACCCGAATGACACCGCCGAGCTTCATTTCCGGCAATCCGGCCGCCATGGTGATGTTCGCGGGCTTTGTCGGACTGACTTTGCTGATTACCTGGTGGGCGGCGGCGCGCTCGCGCTCGGCCGCGGCGGTCTATGCCGCCGATGGCGGGTTCAGCGGTTTGCACAACGGTTTGGCTATTGCCGGCGACTTTATTTCGGCCGGTTCTTTTCTCGGGGTGTCCGGGCTGATTTATGTCAACGGCTATGACGGCCTGATTTATGCGATCGGTTGGACCGTGGGCTGGCCGCTGGTGTTGGTGCTGGTGGCCGAGCCGTTGCGCAATCTCGGACGCTATACCTTTGCCGATGTTGTTTGTTATCGCCTGCGCCGACCCTCGGTCCGCGGTTTGGCGGCCTGCGGGACTCTGGCGACCGTGCTGCTGTATCTGGTGGCCCAAATGGTCGGAGCCGGCGAGCTGATCGAACTGCTGTTCGGTGTACCCTATTCGGTGGCGGTGGTGGTGATCGGGGTTTTGATGATCGTCTATGTCAGTTGGGGCGGCATGATCGCCACGACCCGGGTTCAGATCATCAAGGCGGTGCTGCTGTTGTTTGCCATTACCTTCATGGCGGCGATGGTGCTCTATCGGTTCGGCTTTAATTTCGAGAATTTGTTTGCCGAGGCGGCACCGGTTCTCGGCTTCGGCTCGCTGTTGCAGGACCCGATTTCGGCGCTGTCGCTCGGCATGGCGCTGATGTTCGGAACTGCCGGCCTGCCCCATATTTTGATGCGCTTTTTTACCGTGGCCGATGCAAGGCAGGCGCGCGCGTCGGTGCTGTATGCGACCGGCTTTATCGGCTATTTCTATTTAGCGACGGTGATTGTCGGCTTCGGTGCGATTACCCTGGTTCAAGCTCGGGGCAGCGCAAATATGGCGGCACTCCATCTGGCGCAAGCAGTGGGGGGCGACATTTTTTTCAGCTTTGTCTGTGCGGTGGCGCTCGCGACGATACTGGCGGTGGTGGCCGGTTTGACTTTGGCGGGAGCCGCGGCGGTCAGTCATGATCTCTATGCCTCGGTGTTGCGTCGGGGCCGGGCGGCCGAAATCGAAGAGTTGGCGGTGTTCAAGGGCGCAAGCGTGACGCTCGGTATCATTGCGATTACCCTGGCCTTTGCGTTCAAGGGTCAGAATGTCGCCTTCATGGTCGGGCTGGCCTTCGTGATTGCGGCCAGCGCTAATTTTCCGCTGCTGGTGACCACGATCTACTGGCGCGGCTTGACGACCCGGGGCGCGCTGCTCGGCGGGTGGCTCGGTCTGATCGGGTCGGTGGTGTTGGTGGTGGCGGGGCCGACGGTGTGGTGCGAGGTGCTCGGTCATCGCGCGCCGCTGTTTCCCTATGCCAATCCCGGCCTGTTTTCGATTTCGCTGGCCTTTTTCGGGCTGTGGGTCGGTTCGATTACCGATCACAGCCCGCTGGCGGCAATTGAAGCCGAGGCCTTTGATGCTCAATTCGTCCGCGCGCAGCTCGGCCCGCGGGCCGTTCCCGACTCTTCTTTCCCCGACTCTTCTTTCCCGTTGTCTCGGTTGTCCTCGCCATGATCAAGGTTCTGCACGTCGTCGAAGCCTTCAGTACCGGCATTATCCAGTCGATCCGCACCCTGTGCCGGGCGCTTGAGGGCGAGGCCGTCTTTCATGTCCTGCACGGAACTCGTCCCGAAACGCCGGAGGATGCGCCAAGCGGTTTTCCCGCCTCGGTCGGCTTCCTCGACTGGCCTTCGGCCGGACGCAGCATTTCACCGACGCGCGACTTCAAAGCGATCAGACAGCTGCATGCCGCGGTCGCTGCGGTACGGCCCGATGTTATCCACGCCCACTCCAGCAAGGCGGGGGCGTTGGTTCGCCTGGCTTTCCCGACCGGGCGGGTGCCGGTGGTCTATTCGCCGCGCGGCTATTCGTTCTTGCAAAAGGACAAGGGGGTTGTCGGGTGCACCGCGTTTTGGACGATGGAGCGGCTGCTCGGTTGGCTGCCTCATGTCACGGTCGGTTGCGGTCTGGGCGAGTACAGTCTGGCGCGCGGCGTCAGCCGGCAAGCGGTGCTGATCCCCAACATGATCGATCCGGCCGATTTCCCCGACCCCGGGCCGTTGCGCCCCGACCCGGACGGCCCGCTCCGTATCGCCATGGCCGGCGGCATCCGTCCGCAAAAGAACTTTCCGCTGTTTTGCCGGATTGCCGGGGCGTTCGTCGGTACCCCGCTGCGCTTCCTGTGGATCGGTGGCGGCGAGGTGCCTTCGGACCTGAGCGTGCCCGCCAATGTCGAGATTACCGGCTGGCTGCCGCGGGCCGAGGGGCTGCGGGTGATGGCCGGTTGCCACCTCTACATGCAGACCTCGTTATGGGAGGGGCTGCCGATTGCGCTGCTGGAAGGGATGGCGCTGGGCTTGGCCACGCTTGCAATGCCGGCGGTCGGGAACACCGAGTTGGTCATCGAGGGCCAAAACGGTTTTCTCTGCCCCGATGTCACCAGCTTTATCGCCCGGCTGTATGAGTTGGACAAGGACCGTGCGGCACTGGCGGCACTGGGTGCCTCCGGTCGTGCTTTGGTTGAGCGCCACCACACGGCCGAACGGATTGCTCATCGTTGGCTCAGTCTCTACCGTCATTATGGCCGGTATGAATGTCATGGCTGAGAGGGCGGCACCGGATTAACGGCATTGACCGAGGCCATGTGACGGTTTATAAGGTCGGCACTTCGCTGCTTGAAACAAAGCGGCGGTTTGGCGCGGTGGCAGAGTGGTCATGCAGCGGACTGCAAATCCGCGTACGGCGGTTCGATTCCGCCCCGTGCCTCCATTGACTTGGCAGTCAAATGACTTGGCAGTCAAATTCACGCTTCATCCGATGATGACCGAACGATGATGACGGATGGTGCCCGTGTGCTTGACTGTGTGCCGGTAGATCGGGGCCGGTATCGGGCCGGCAGACGGGAAGGATATCGGTGACCGAGCGAAGTTTAATGGCGTCGGGAGTTTCGCTTCGCGTTGCCGGGGCGCTGGTGATTGCCTCCGGCCTGTGGTTGGCGGTGGCTTGGGCGCTGGACCGGCTTGGCTGAGATGGTGGCGCGCTATGACAAGCGATCTGATAACGCTTCAGGGGGTAACCCTCGGCTATGATCGCCATCCGGCGGTCCATCATTTGTCCTGCGGCTTTCGCGTCGGCTCGTTGACCGCGATAATCGGACCGAACGGCGGCGGCAAAAGCACCTTGCTGAAGGGCATCATGGGCCTGTTGCGGCCGCTGGCCGGGCGGGTCGAGCTGCATGGGATCGAACGCGCCGAGATCGCCTATCTGCCCCAGCAAGCCGAAATCGACCGCAGCTTTCCGATTAACGTCATCGACACGGTCTTGCTCGGCAATTGGCGGGTGACCGGGGCCTTCGGGGCGGTCGGTGCCGCCGGGATGGCGCGCGCGCGCGCGGCGCTGGCGACGGTCGGACTCGAGGAATTCGAACGGCGGCCGATCGGCAGCCTGTCGGTCGGGCAATTTCAACGCGTCCTGTTCGCGCGCATGCTGGTGCAGGATGCAAGGCTGATTTTGCTCGACGAGCCCTTTGCCGCGATCGACGACCGGACCATGCTCGATCTGTTATGCTTGATCCAGGGCTGGCATGCCGAAGGGCGGACCGTGCTGGTCGTGCTGCATGATCTGGAGCAGGTGCGCAACCGCTTTCCCGAAGCTTTGCTGCTGGCTCGCGAGCCGGTCGCGCGCGGCGCAACCGCCGAGGTGCTGGCTCCCGCCAATCTGTTGCGGGCAAAGGCGATGTCGGAAGCGTGGGACGAGCATGCCGGCCGCTGTGATCGGGATGCGGCATGACGACCGAATTATGGGATCTTTTAATCGCGCCGTTCGCCGATTTTTCCTTCATGCGCCGCGCGCTGATCGGCTGTTTGGCGTTGGCGATCGGCTGCGGTCCGATCGGGATTTTGTTGATGCTGCGCCGCATGAGCCTGATGGCTGATGCGATGTCGCATGCGATTCTGCCGGGCGCCGCGTTGGCGTTTCTGTGGGCCGGGCTGGCTTTGCCGGTGATGGGGGCGGGCGGCTTTATTGCCGGCTTGCTGGTCGCGTTGCTGGCGGGCGGGGTTGCCCGGCTGACGCCCTTGCGCGAGGATGCCAGCTTTGCCGCTTTTTATCTGATTTCGCTGTCGGCCGGGGTGTTGCTGGTGTCGACCCGCGGCAGTAATGTCGACCTGCTGCATGTCCTGTTCGGTACGATTCTGGCCGTTGATGATGCCTCGCTGGTGATGATGGCCTCGGTGGCGACGGTTTCGTTGCTCGGGCTGGCGGTACTGTACCGGCCGCTGGTGGTCGAATGCTTCGACCCCGGCTTTTTACGCTCGGTCGGCGGCGGTGGCGGTTTTGCGCATTACGGTTTTCTTGTGCTGGTGGTGCTTAATTTGGTCGCGGGGTTCCAGGCGCTCGGGACTCTGATGGCGGTCGGCTTGATGATGCTGCCCGCCGCCGCGGCGCGCTTTTGGGCGCGCGACCTGTGGGCGCTGGCGGCGCTGGCCTCGCTGATCGCCTTTGCTGCGGGTGCCGTCGGCCTGTTGGTGTCTTTTCACGGTAATTTGCCGTCGGGGCCGTCGATCATCCTGACTGCGGGCGTATTTTATCTGTTGTCGGTGCTGTTCGGTCCGCGTGGCGGATTGCGCGCGCGCTACTTTCCCGGCCGTCATCGCGCGGCCTGAGCGACCTCGGAGAAAATCTCATGCCGATGGATTTATTGAACCATCCCGAAATCGCCGCCGTAATGTTTCATCCCCGGGCCGAGTACGGCCAAGTCCATGAGGATATCCGGACGCGCACGGTTCGGTTTAAATTGCCTGAAGGCGTAGTGATCGGCGGCCGGCTGCATAGCGCCGCGGTCGACGCCCCGATTGTTTTGCTGTTCCATGGCAATGGCGAGATCGCCTCCGATTACGATGACTTGGCACCGGTCTATCGTCAACTCGGGCTCAGCTTGCTGGTGGCTGATTATCGCGGTTACGGGATTAGCAGCGGACAGCCCTCGGCCGACACTTTGATCGGTGATGCGCTCGCGGTTTGGCGCGAGGCGCCCGCCGTGGTGGCCGCGGCCGGATTGGAGCCCTCGCGCTGGTTGCTGATGGGGCGCTCGCTCGGGAGTGCCGCGGCGCTGGCGGTTGCAGCCGAAAGCACGGACGGGCCGAAACTCTCCGGGCTGATCATCGAAAGCGGCTTTGCCGAAACGCTGGCCTTAATTAGCCGGTTGGGCGGCTCGTTGCCGCCGGGAGCGGTCGAGGCGCGCGACGGTTTCGACAGTCTCGGCCGCATTGCCAAAGTGACCGCGCCGACTCTGATCATTCATGGCGAAGAGGATTGGATCATCCCGTTCAAGGATGGCCGCAAGCTTTTTGATGCCTCGGGCGCGGCCGACAAGCGTCTTTTGCCGATCCGCGGTGCCGGCCACAATGATTTGATGATGGTAGGCGCCCGCGAATATTTCCCGGCGATTGCCGAACTGGCTAAGCGTTAGGGTTTTATAAGTTTCCGGAAATCAGGAGTCTTCGCCGGGAAAACGGTCGGCCGGGGTTCGAGGATCGAAGCCGAGCAAATTGCAGGTTTCAACCATATGGGGCGGCAGCGGTGCCTTCACATCGATCTCGCCCCGTCTTGGATGGGGCAGCACGATGCGGCGGGCGTGCAGGTGCAACTGTCGGGCGGTTTCCAGGCCCGATAAAAACGCGCCTTCGCCGCCATATTTGCCGTCGCCTAGAATCGGCGTGCTCAGGGCGGCCATGTGAACCCGGAGCTGATGGGTACGGCCGGTCAGCGGCGATAGATGAACAAAGGCGGCATGGTCGCCGACCTGATCGATTACCTGATAGAGCGTGACCGCCTTCAGCCCGGCTTCACCAGCGGCCGCCACCCGTTCGCCGCGCGGACCGGATTCCTTGGCCAACGGCAGATCGATCCGACCCCCGAGCGGTTCGGGTACGCCCGCGGTTATGGCACAATAGAGTTTGCGTGCGTCCCGGCCGCGAAAGGATTCAGCCAACCGGGCCGCGGCGAACACCGAACGGGCGAGTACCAGCACGCCGCTGGTATCCTTGTCGAGTCGATGAACCAACCGTGGCCGCTCGGCGGCATCGAAGCGCAGCGCGTCCAGTAAGCCGTCAAGATGGCGAACGGTCGAGGTGCCGCCTTGCACGGCCAATCCGGCCGGCTTGTCGAGTACGATCACGTCTTCATCGCGCCAAATGACGCGCTTGCGAATTGCCGTGGCGTCGGCGTCGCTGATCGTCCGTTCCCCGGGCTTGGCTTTCAGGTCGGCTTCCACCGGCGGGATACGCACGGTCTGGCCCGGCTCGACCCGGTCGGCGGCGCTGGCCCGTTTGCCGTCGAGCTTGACTTGGCCGGTGCGCAACAACCGCTCCAACCGGCCATGGCCGAGACCGGGGTAATGACGTCGGAACCAGCGGTCGAGTCGCACGCCGCCTTCGTCTTCGCCGATGGTCTTGGTGATTACGCCGGTCAAAAGGTTTGCTCCTTAAATGACGAAAGGGGGCC
>SESF01031914.1_pt1 | contig 16576 bp, 7 predicted proteins | sample 3171521 | NCBI WGS metagenome assembly SESF01 (sample SAMN10866945, study PRJNA518727) | freshwater metagenome | biome: subpolar coniferous forest; feature: holomictic lake; material: water; isolation source: holomictic Lake 227, 6 m and 8 m depth | place: Canada: near Kenora, Ontario | collected...
CCGGAATAGGTATAAGGTGCAATCTGTACAAAATAAAAAGGTGCCTGGGGCTCATTCCAATTGCTTCGCCAGGATTCTATCAACAACTTTTGCTTGTAAGCATAGCGAATACTTTCATTCAAAAAACATCCAGACTCACCCTGATACCATAAAAAACCTTTTAAGGCAAAAGGAATAAGCGGTTGAATCATGGTGTTATAAAACTTTCCAGGGTCGCCACCATCGGCGGTTAGTGGCTCCAATAAGTTTCCATCTTTCATTTTTGGGAATATTTTCATTTTATCCGCTTCTATCCATGGCTCAATGCGGCTGCCAGGCACTGCTGACGAAATAATCCCCACCGGAATATGCAGTTTGGCATATAGGTTTTTTGCAAAGAAATAACCTACTGCTGAAAAATCTTTCAGAGCGGCTTCGGTTGCAATGGCCGGGCTCCAACCTGTGTGGGTTGAATCAGGCGACATATATTTTCGCCGCACCAGAAAGATACGGATGTTGATGTTGTTGGCGGTAATCAAATCATCTTCAGTAGGCTTGGCGCCTTTCACGGTAGACTGAAGTTTGCTGTTTTTTCGCATGGCATATTCCATATTCGACTGGCCAGAGCAAAGCCACACTTCGCCTACCAGAATATTTTTCAGCACAATGCTATTTTTGCCTGATATACTCATATCACGTGCTGTTTCGGAGGCTTTCATAGGATTGAGTTTCACTATCCATTTGCCCGATTCATTGGCAATTGTGCTTTTGGTTTGACCTGCAAATCTGACAGTTACTTTTTCGCCATTATCAGCCGTTCCCCAAACCGGCACTTGTTTATTGCGTTGCAACACCATGTTATGACCCAAAACCTTGGGAAGAACGACATTGGCATGAACGATTGAAATACCTGATATTAATAAGATGATAAGCAGAAAGGGAAGTTTTTTGGAAGTCATTGAGATGAATTATTTTACTCTAATTAGACTTGAAACGATTGTCTATTGTACTCACAAAAAATGACGATAAAAAGCTGTTTGTTATCGTCTTTTTTTGCAGTATTCTATTTATTTTTTCTCACCGAATTCAGTTTGCTGTTTTTCCACTTCTTCGAGCAGTTTTTGTTTCTCGGCATCGGTGAGTTTTTTTGTGTCATCTTTGCCAGTGGTTTTCTTCTGATATTCGGAGTGCCACTTCGAGTTGCGCTCGGATGACAAACAAAGGGGCAAGTCGGCAGGAATGCTTTCAAATTCAATTTCAGCAGCGCTTGGTGCTTGGGTTCCTTCAAATTGAACGTGCGCTTTCACTTTTATTTTTCCGGCTTTGGTCGTTGAGCGAATCAGCAGAGGAGCAGAACCCCATTCCACCGTACGGGGATTTGCTCCAATGGTTTGGTCCCCAATTATTTCACCTTCACCTTCAACGCTGAATTGAATATTGTCTTTCGCTAATCGACGCACGTTTCCATTATCGTCGGTAATTTCAGCCACAACAATGATAAAGTCAGAACCGTCAGCTACCAATGATTGACCTTTGCTGTCGAGTGTAAGACGAATTTTGGTTGAGCGTCGCGAAGGCATTTTCTTATCACTGCACACCACTTTTCCTCCTATAATTCCTTCAGCAAGGAAACTTACAAATTCTGGTTTTTTTAGTTTGTAAGTGTAATCGCGCATTTGCCAGAAATCATAGGCATTTTCGAAAGTAACCGGCGCGTACGGCATGTGACCTTTGGCGTGAACCACCGGTTTGGTAATCGATTTTCCTTCGTAAGCAGATAGTCGCACCGAGTCACAATTGCTGAATACAACTAAATCTTTGTCCGAAAAGGGTGTAATTTCATTGGCCACAAAAACCATTGGTCCTGAGTCCGATCCACCATGCTTTTTGATGGGCGAAACCTGACTTTTGAACATGTAATAAGCATATTTTGGTTGACGGAACGCATCGAAAATACCACCCCAATACGGATCGGGATGATAACCACGCTGATGATCGAATGGATGCCATTGCGCACCACCAACAAACTGTCCGGTAGTATGGAACATGGCATCGTATGATACAGCCAATGATAAAGCCTGCACCAACATTGGACGTTCTCCCCAACTACGGCTGGACCTGTTATTAGCATTATGTGCATACCAATCGTCTACATTTTCGCCAAACTCGCGGGTAAAAATTGATTGCTTCACCTTGCCTTCGTCGGTTGGCCAGCCATAAACCACGTCGTAGTTGGCAGCCACACCTTCCGAATTCAAATCAGCAGCTGCACCCGGAGCTCCCGGATAGGGAAATTCGTCTTTTGTAATTTTCAAAGAATTCAGTGAGAACTCCTTTGGAAAACGCGTTTCATTTAAAATTGGTTCCCATAGCAACACTGATGGATGATTGCGGTCGCGTCGAATAAGGTTATGTGTGTTTTCATATACCAATTGTTCAAACTGTGGATCTTTGTTCCAGAATTGCCAACCTGGAGTAGCTACAATAATGAACAAACCCAGCTCGTCGCAAGCATCCATAAAAGCCGGATCTTGAGGATAATGTGCTGTGCGGATGATAACGCACCCGGCATCACGAAGGCGTTTGGCATCCCGCCACTGCTGTGAGTTTGGCACTGCGTTGCCCACATAGGCAAAATCCTGATGACGATTACCACCCAACAACTGGCCGTAAGGTTTATCATTGAGATAAAAACCATCTTTCCCCCGAAACTCAGCTTTACGAAATCCAACACGCACCGTTCCACCATCAATGGCGGTTTTGCCTTCTTTCACCAACAAATTTACCTTGTATAGATTCGGTGTTTCGGGCGACCAAAGTTGTGGATTGGGCACTGTTGTTTTCTGATTGATTGTTTTTGCTTCTCCGGCTTGTAGTGTTATTTTTGAACTGATAGTTCTAACTATTTTGCCCGCAACATCGGTCAGCGAAGTTTCCAGTGTTACGATTTTTGCTTTCTTAGCATTATTTTTCAATTCGGTATTTACAAATAAATCGGCGCTTTTGGAAGAAATATTATCGTAATGCACAAACACACCACCACCGGCTGTTTTTCCAGCTTCGAGTGCATCGGTAATAGTCACTTTATTTTTGCAAATCATCCACACATCACGATACATACCACCGTGATAGGTAAAATCCATGGTAATTTGTGGTTTGCCAGGAGGAAAAGATTTATCATCACTGTTATCGGCCATCACCGCCAGTTGACAGGTATCGCCCGCTTGCGCTCTGTTGGCGGTCAGATCGATCGTTATAGGTAAATATCCACCCACATGTTCTTTTACAAGTTTGCCATTGAGGTAAATTTTTTGTTTACCCATGATGGCCTCAAAATGTAGCAAAACATCTTTTCCTTTAGCTTCACCAGGAACAACAAACCGTTTGCGGTACCATACAATTCCCTGATAATTCCGGCATCCGCTGGCTTCGGCAGGCATTAATTCCACAGAATGCGGTGCTGCTACTACTTCCCACGACGAGTCTTCGAAGCTTCTTTGATCAGCCCCTTTTACATCACCACGAAAGTAGCGCCACCCGGTATTAAAGTTATACACTTGTCGTCCGCTGCCTTCGAGTTGGTAAAAACCTGCTACAGAGGTGGCAGCAAATGAAATCATCCAATACTGCATGAATGCGAAAATGAGAATGTGTTTGAGTTTCATTATTGTTCATTGAAAGTTTTTTATAATACAAAGCAAGAATAATCTTCTTCAAAAGTACAAAATCCTGGTTTTAAAACACAATTTTTAGCTATTAAACTACAATTACGGTGTTGAATAGTATGAATTTACAAAATTATAGTGTAACAGACGTTTGTTTGTATTAAAATGTAATCAAAAAAAATAAGGAGAATAAAAACAAAATGCTATCAATGATTGTTTTAAATGCATAAAAATAGAAAATAGAAAGCGCTCTTATTTTGAATATAATCACAAGGAAACGAACAAAATAGATAATTCATATTTAGTAGAAACCCTTAAATTATAATCGTTATGAAAAAGTATTGGCTATTTATTGCGATGCTGGCTCTTTTCATGTGTGTTTTTGTGTCATGTGCAAAGAAACAGGAGAAAAAAGAAATTGTTATTGCAATCATTCCCAAAGTTGACAATGCAATTTTTGATCAGGTAAAGGAAAGTGCCATTCAGGCTGCTAAAGAACTTGGCATTACACTCACCTGGGAAGCTCCCACCTCTATTGATGGAAAAAAGCAAAAAGAACTGATTGAAAACCTGATTCATTACAAAGTCGATGGAATTTTGATTAGTTGTAATGATGCTGAAATGTTGAAAGAACCAATCAACCAAGCTATTAAAGCAGGTATCAAGGTAGCAACTTTCGACTCAGATGCACCGAAGAGTGAAAGAATCTTTTACATTGGTACAGACAACAAAAAAGCTGGTAAAGTATGTGCTGAAACCATGCTGATACTTTTTGAGAAAATCAAAAAAAAACCGGGTGATATCGTTTTACTTAGTGGAAGTATGAGTGCTGACAATATGATGGAACGAATTTCTGGTTTCAGGAGCGTTATAAATAAAAATAAAATTGAGGTTCTCAATGCTTTCGAAATGCCAGATTATGGGAAAGAATTACTCACTTTAAATTTAAAGAAAGATAAAAAAGCCAACGGTATTCAACTTATGTGGGGTGTTCCGGTATTGAATGGAGTTGACAGCATTCCGGCAATGGCTAAAATGTTAAAGAATGGTGGTGTTGCTGTATTCTTCGATGTATCAAAACCGCTTTTGAAATACATAAAGGTTCATCCAAATTGTGCCACCATGAAGCAGGATTTTCATGCAATGGGGCATGATGGTGTTGTAAATCTTTACAATGCAATTACTGGGAAAGACTTCAAAATACAAATTTTAAAAGACGTCAAAGTTATTGACCAAAGTAATGCCGAAACAGAGTTGAAGAATCTATAAACTATTTCTTGAATAGAATCAAAGCCGATTGAAGGAGTTTCATTCTGCTTTGATTTATTTTAAAAGAACCTGAACATCTTGCTTTCTGTTTTCCGGAATTATCTGAATAATCCTCACTTTTCCATTTTTTAGTTCAGCTTCAACTATTGTGTTTTGAGGAGCATGTAGTTTAAAGTGCACATTCCACTCCCGAGGCCAAGCCGGAAAAAGGAGTACTTTCCCATCATCTGTGCTTTGCAGCAGCATTTCCTGCAGACCAATCATACCACTTCCTCCCCAATTGTGGTCGGGACTCCAGTCGAATCCAGGGCCCCAAAAAGCTGGAAAGCGATATGGACCATCAGTCAGTTTTAATGTGTTTAACTGTTTGGCTTCATCAGTAAGTCCGAGACATGCAGCAAAGATATTATCTTGTTTCCAACCCACATGGCTGCGAAATTTTATTACATCCGGATCGTACAAATAGGTATTTCTGGCAATCTCCAAGCTATCTTTTCCAACACCATACATCCGCCAGGGAAAAACCGGATAGAGTTGAGGTGACTCAGTATTATTAACCCGCTCCCAGGTTTTGGCCGGAGCAATCATTGTTTTAGTATTTAGCGTTCGAAGTGGAATTTCGGGAATAACTTTCAATAGTGAATCATTCCTTAACGATTTCAGTAACGTTCGTAAAGCAGCAATGGTACTCGCCGGATTATTTGCCATTTTATAGGTTTCGCAGCCTGAAGCAGGGAACAGAATCAACTTCCCTTCAGTATCAAGTGTTTTCCGTCCGCGATGTTGTGCCAAAAAGCGATAATGTTCGTCGAAGAAACGGACACAACTTTCAATTAGCGGTTTGTATTTATCAATATCCGCATTGGCATAACTCTTAGTCTCCAATATCATCTGGCAAAATTCCAACACAGTATCCCAGCTGTATTCAAGCCAGGCATTATATTCCACACCTTTATCCGTGTAATCGGGACGTCTCCAGCCATATTCGCTTGGATTTGGAAGTCCAAAATTTTCCAATTGCTCGGTAAAACAAGCTCCACTATGCCCCCAATAGGTTTTTGTACGAAGTTCGGCATTTTTCAAAATCCGATTATAAAAATTGAATTGTGCAGTCATCATTTCTGAATCACCACTTTTAAGCATAGGCCAGTAAACCAAGCGTTGGTTTTGAGCCGTAAAAGTTCCACCGGTCCACCGACGATAATCAGGTGTGTATTTCAAGGTCGAATCTACATGAATAGGATCAAAAGTAAAAAGCCCGCCATTGAACCGAGTTGGCCACTGACTGTGAGCATTACAACCCAACATGTAACGAAAAAGTGTGTAATTGCGCGAAAGTTTTTCAGCATCACAGCCTATATGAATAAAGCTCCGGTTCCAAAATTCGTTCCACCAAACTATGTTTTTTTTGTGATCAGTGTTTTCGTTAATAGCAGAAATTGTCTTACTCAATGCTGCATTCCACAAAACTATATTTTCAGCTTGAGAAATTTCTAACGCAATGGTAAGACTTTGTTTGTTAACAGCTTTTTTACTTTTAAAAATCCACGCTTGATAATCGGTTCCGGCATAAATACCTTTTTCCGTTCCAGAATAAATCAGGTTATTGCCCCACATTTTACCGCCCGATGTCAGATTGGAAAGCGGATTATATAGTTGTGATTTTACATTTTCAAGTCCTTGCTGAGCAACGGTGACATCAAAAATGGTTTTTACTGAATTTCGATGGAAGAAAGTAATACTGTTATTTGACGCAAAAACAGAATCTTTTTGAGTAACGAGTCCTTTCGGTGTAGCCCACTTATACGAACCTTGATCGCCTTCGCCTTTTAGAATCAGTCTGTCAGCATAACGCCAGTTCTCGTATCGAAATTCAGACGAAATTGCCTTTTTACTTTGAATTTCTAAATGAATAATCGGTTTGTAAACATCCGCCCAGAGTTGAATTGTTGTTCCGTTTGACGATATTTCTAAGTAACCGTCATTGAGTTTCAGAGTTTGGCGAAAATCTGTTGCGTTCAGAAATGGGGTAGGAGTGAGTCGTACCCGAAACCGCCCTTGTTTTAGCATACAGTTATTTTCGTCGAAAGCACCGCTCCGACTTACATAAAATAACAAATCGCCATTTTCCAACCACACATTCATACCAATATCTCCACCCCCGCAAGGCATAGATTCCGATGAATTGAGCGAAGGGGAATTCCAGCTAAAGTCAGGTTCAACTCCTTTTGCAAGAAACGGAACTAATAGGAAAATAAATATGTAATTTAGATTTTTCACTTATATGGTTTAAATATTACCAGTTATCACTTCTAAAACTTGACACCGGCAATCCTTCGTTGCTAAATAAATCGCCTTCTACAAAGTTCTCGAAAGCATAACGTACAGCAAGCGGTTTCTTTACCACTTCGGTTTTTACGTACATTTTACTGCGAACAATCCATGCTTTGGCCGGATAAAATACCTTATCCTCGCCCGCCACTGTAAATAATTTTGATTCCCCGGTTTTAGCTGTAATCCACATGGGGCAACGTTCAAAGTTTACCTGTACAGTGTCTCCGTGTATTTCAATGCCCTTATAAAGCGGACTTTCGGAAGCCACTCCCCGAATGCCATAGGTTTTAGTCAAAGCCAGCAATGCCAGTCTCTCTCCAGGAATTTGTTTTTTTATGGGGTGAATTCCTTCTTTTAGTCCTGCATCGAGCAGCACCACCATTCCCGATGTTGGAATCATTGCTTCTGCTTTCATTTGTGCTTCACGAAGAAAAGCCGAATTAATTACGTCTTTTCCTTTCTCGGAAATAATGGAATAATCGTAAGGTGCTATCTGGCAATAATAAAACGGAATGGTATCTTTCTGTGCCCAATTTTTACGCCAACCGGCGACCATAGTGCTAAACATAGCAGCATACGAATTGGCTTGGTCGTAATTTGTTTCGCCCTGATACCAGATAATTCCTTTAATTTTCAAACCAACAATTGGGTTTATCATAGCCTGATAAAGGGTCGTTGGAGTACGGTTTTGCTCTTTTATATCAGCTTTTGTTTTTGGTATTTTTACCTGTGGAAATGCACGAAGCATATCTTCACTCATCCATGCTTCTACACACGATCCACCCCATGCACTCAAAATCAGACCAACCGGAACATTGAGTGTTTGATTCAGCAACCGACCAAAATAATAACCCGTTGCACTGAATTCTTTCACGGTTTCAGGGGTAGCTTCTTGCCATTGTCCGGTTACATCGGTTTGCTCCAGAATGCTGGAATTGCGTTTTACAGTAAACAATCGAATATTAGCATTGGCACTTTTCAGAATATCCATATTAGAACCTTCTACGGGTTGGCTTTTGAAACCTTTCATGGGCATTTCCATATTGCTCTGACCGGAACAAAGCCAAAGTTCACCTAACAGAATATTTTTCAGGGTCAACTCTTTCCCATCACTCAAAGTGATTTTTTGAGGTTTTCCATCTGCTATCGGAGTCAGGATTGAAGCTTTCCAGTTTCCAGAACCATCAGCAATGGCTTTCATCTGTTTTTGTAACCATGAAGCTGTGATAATGACCGTTTTATTGGCATCGGCTTTACCCCAAATATTAACCTGCGAATTTTGTTGAATTAGCATATTATCGGAGAAAAAGGCCGGGAGTTTTATTTCTGCATGAGTTACTGCAATAAAAAAAAGGAATACAACTAATGTTTTTGAAATGTGTTTCATTTAATATAATTTTATTTTTGAATAATCTTTACCGGTCCCAATAATCCAGCTTCAACGAGTTTATCTTCTTTCATGCGATATTTAGCATTAGTCCATATTCCGGGGAATGGTGGAGTACCTTTATCGGAACCGTTAATTGCATTTGCCCAGGTGTTAGTTACTTCAATTTCAAGTGTGTTTGTTCCTTTCTTTAATGCTTTGCTAATATCCACCTGATAAGGAGCTGTCCATGTTGTTCCGCAATTAATACCGTTTAAGCGAACGGTTGCTAAGTTAAACACTTTACCCAGCGACAGACAAATCGGTCGGGAATATTTGTCTAATTGCTTCGAATAATCCGATTTACAACTAAATGTTGTTCTGTAAATCGCTGTTCCTGAATAATATTTTATCAATGGATTTAGGTTTAAACTCCAATCAAATAAATCCGTAGAGTTTACTGTCTGATTATTTTTTTTGAACGTAACACTCCATTTATTATTAATTGGAATGGAGTCTTCTAACAACAGCGTGTATTTGTTTTCAGCTTCATTTTTATAACTGAATACAATAAAAGTGGATTCATAAGGATCCAACGTAATATTGATTTTTGTATTGGTATCAGTGCGTTCAATTTTTGTAATTAATTCTATTTGTCCCGTCACCGGATTCCATTGAGTAGGTTTATTTTTAGCATTTCTGAAAATAACATTAAAATTCCGTGTTACATTTTCCTGATTGCTGATAAAATAAATATCGCCGATTTCGCCTGAGCGGTGTGTCCAGGCTATGTTGGCAGGAACCCGAACATCGGGTTCGAAACCCGGCGAACCTTTTAGTCCCGCATCAAAAACTGCAACTCCGGCACGTTTAAGCTCTTCAGTTTTGGCAATTGTTTCGGCCGAAGTATAACTTCCTTTAGGAAAAATTACTGCTTTGTAGATGGTACTGTCGCCCAATTGCATACCGCCGTTTCTTGCTTTTGCCAGATGTAAAAGCGCATCTTTGTTGAACGAATCGTAGGTATAGCCATTTAGTGGATTAATCCAGTCTTCGGCTTTCAGAATATTGGCTGAATGGTTGACCCCGGCTGGCATTTCGCACATCGGCTGCCCGGTGTTTGCAAGGCGTTTCTGCTCACTTTCTACACGCTCTTTGCCAACAATTCCGGGTAAGATGGTCACCAGTTTGTCGGGAGTTAAAGCCCTGCGTGGAATTTCTTCGCCACTAAAAACAGCCAGGTCAGTCACCGGATGGCCATATTGCAGCAAAGCCTGACAGCGTGCCACATAATCGACAAAAGCTTTGCCCGGTTTCCACCAGCTTTGGTCACGTTGAAAATAAGTGCCGATGCCGTCGAGGGTCGTTCCGGGAGCTTTGTCTGTGTACGGATTGTGTACAAAAACGTGGAAGAAAAGCTTGTTGATTCCCAATGCGAAATTGCGGTCGAGAACAGGTTTCAGCATAGCCGGATCTTCGTCCCAGTTGGTGCGAAGCTGTGTAAAACTCTCGGATTGAATGATGTTTTTTCCGTAAATATGTGCGCCGCTGATGGCGTCGAGCATATCGTTGGGTTTGTCGTGTGTCGGACTTTTCAGCCAGAATTCGCCCATCGGCCGGTCCACGGTTTTGAAATGCAACATGCCGTCGCTCACCATAGTGGGTGCCACACATTCGGCCGACGTTTCGCAACCGTAGGCTTTGGCATTTTTCTGCATCACCGTGAAAAACACATCGTTTACCAATTCGGCAATGGTGGTACGCACATCTCGCAAAACCTGTTCCGATTTCTTAACGCTTTCAATCGGAAATCCAGCTAACAAGGGTAAGTAGGGCATTAATTCGTAACCACGACGAGATTGAAACTCTGCTGCAAAATTGCTGCTCCAGTTCTGACTACCACATTCCCAACTATCGATATGCATGAATTTAAGTACTCGATGAGCCAAAGCTGAATCAGTTTTACTAAATGCAGCTCCAAACCAATTATCGAATTGCTTTTGAACAGACTTTTCAGAAAATTTATCGCACTCCAAACCTTTACCACCGCCTGCTGTAGCATTGGTTAGTCCGGTAGAGGTATGTCCCATGCGCACAATTCGCCAATTGCCGCGCGGAAGTTTACAGGTCAGATTTCCATCTTTAAAATAAGCAGTCAGATTCAGAACTTTATTCATTGGAACACATTCTTTTACTGAAATTTCCTGAGCAGTTGTTTCGTTGGCAATACGCCAAACTAATCCGGCTTTACCTTCCCAACCATTGATCCGCGCTTCTGAACTCAGTCGAATAGCTTTAATTTTCAATGTAGGTTTCCACTTGGCAGCATCCAGTTCTTCGCTTCCGGGCTCAGAACCTTCAGGCGTCCACGAAAGGCGGAAATACTTTGCCTTTGTAGCCGGAATAGAAAAGGTGGTATTAAAACCGGTATTTTGCCACCCTTGACGAGGTGGTACAAGCTGTTTAATCAGTCGGAAATTGATTCCGTCGTCACTTGCCGAAACTGCTAATCGTTGCGATTGAATATTGTTGCCTATTGGCGTAATTTCAATGGTTCGAAGCGTAAACGGTTTTTCAAAAGTATATTGGATGTAGCAAGGATTCGTGGCCTTAAAATCTTTGTTGGGAATAGAAAATGGGATTGAATCGTCCGGATTATTGGAACTAATATTGCCCCTAAATCCCCTATAGGGGACTTCCGAAAGTGGTATCGCATAAACGGCAATGTCCTCGTAATAATTCTGAATAGTTTCAGGCTGACGAAGCTGAAGGTTGACAATTTTGCCTCCTTTGATAATGGTATCGGTGAAAACAACTTTCTGCATGGATTCTACCGGTTTTATCCACGGTCCACCAGCCAGTGCGAAACCGTCGGAAATATGCATTCCCATTTTCAACCCCAAACTATCAGCTATTTGAAAACTATAACGCACCATCTCCCACCATTCGGGCGTCAGTTGATTGACCCGATGCGAATAAGTAGAGCCTTCCACACCCCGAATCGGCATCAGGTAAGCACCACCGAGCCCAATCTCATGCATGGCTTTGAGATCTGCCCGAATGCCTTCTTTCGAAACTGCTCCGTGCATCCAGTACCAAAATGTCCAGGGCTTGGCCTCGGCGGGTGGGTTTTTGAAGTTTTCGTAAAGAGAAGATTGGGAAAATACAGAAATAGATAAGAGTAAAAGCCCCCCCACCCCCCAAAGGGGGGATTTAGAGAGAAGACATTTAAAAATCTGGAGAAACTGTACTCTTATCATTACAGCAAATTTAATTGAAAATTATAAAAATTACTGTTTCAGAACCCCCCTTTGGGGGGCAGGGGGGCTGAACTTCAATACTATTTTTCCTTTATACACTCCATCCACCCATTTCGGTTGAGCCGAGGGGCCGTTCAGATCAGAGGAATTCACCTTGTTGCGAACTGCAGGAATTACATTCAAAATGGAAATGCCAGTTTTGGGCAACGTGTAAAGCAATTTATCACGTCCGTCACGAGGTTCATAGATTCCCACGTAACTATTAGGCGTTTCGTTGCTAATACTAATTTCACCTTCCGAAGTTTTCAGATTCATCCAACTAACATTGGCAAAATAGCCTTTAAATTCAGGATAAGCAAATGATTCACCCGGAATCGGGTCGTTATAATCGTTTTCCCAAAGGTCATAAACAGGACCTTGTGTGCGGTTTTGCCAAACGCGATACGGACCAGCTCCCAACCAACGTTTATGCTGCATTTTTTCTTCGGGATAATCAAATTTCACACCCATCAGATCGACTACCGCACTGAAATTATAGCTATAATCCAGTGTCAATGTTCCGTCCGGAACAATGGTCCACTGCGCTTTATCCAGATTCCCAAGTTTGTAATTGGCAGTTATAATCAGGTTGTTTTCGCTCTGTTTTACATCAAATCCTTTAAAAACGGCTGCATCAGTCCATTCAGTATAAGTACGTTCTTTCGATTTTGCCTGCTCATCGTCGTGGTTATAGAACTGATCCAGCGAACGGTCGGCACGACGGGCAGCTACAAAGCGAGGTCCGTTGGCAAAGCTGATTTTTTTTCCATTTACCGAAACAGCTTTCAATTCTCCATTTTTGGCACTGAAGGTATAAACAATATTTCCTGCAGTAACAATAAGTTTGTCGTCGGTTTTTTCTGAAACAGCTGTTGCTCCATTAGCCGCAATTTCTTTTTGAACCGAAGGAAGTTGAAACGACCAGCGCCACAATTCTTCGCCCCGGTAATCGATAGCTGTAAGATACAAGGCTTCTGCCTGTGGATCTATGGTTGTATTCAAATTCAGTTTGCCGGTTGAATGCGCAGCAATATCTAATCCTGCTGCTTCTCCTTGTTTCAAAACCGTTATTTTTCCTTTTTCATCGCTTAGTGATGGAAATTTTACCTGCTTCCATACAAATTTGCAGGTATTTGTATTCAGAAAATCGTAGCGGTTTTCGAGAGTAAAAATCCCATTAAAATTCCGGTCGATGTTTTTTTCCATCAGCTGCATCGGCGACCAAATCTGTTTTATAGTAAAATAGCTGCCTTCTTTTTCGAAATGCGGCCCCACAATGCCATCGGCAGCCCAATTGCCCTGATTGTCAATGATACCATTCAAGTCCAAGCGTTTAAGTCCCTCGTCGGCCAAATCCCAAAGGAAACCACCGGCACAACGTGGATGTTTGCGCATCATTTCCCAATAATCGTACAGTCCGGCACCGTGACCGCCATCGTACAAGCCATGCAGAAACTCAGTTGGCATAAAAATTTCCGCTTTGCGCATATATTCCTGCGACTCGCCATAGGAGCGGTAATGCATGGTCTCGAAGCCGCCAAAATTGCCCTGAGGATGAATAAGCGGACGTTTTTGAAGATCATATTTGGAAAATTCTCCGTCGAGTTCTGTATTCCAGCCACCTTCGTTACCATTGCTCCACCAAATAACAGAAGGATGATTTACGTCACGCTCTACCATTTCTTTTACCAGTTTTACGCCAACGGTGCTGTCATAATGTCCGTGCCAGCCACCCAGTTCATTTTCGACATACAGTCCCAACGAATCGCAAGCATCCAGAAATTCCGGATCGGCAGGATAATGCGACAAACGCACCGCATTCATATTCATGCTTTTAATCAGCAGAACGTCTTCAATATTTTTAACTTTGGATAATGTTCGGCCACTTTCGGGACGGAAACTGTGGCGGTTCACCCCTTTAATCAGCACTTTGGTACCGTTAATATACAAGCCATCAGAAGGACGAACTTCCACGGTACGAAAACCGAATTTTTCAGAAATTTGATGTAAAACGGTTCCGTCACTTGCCAGTAATGAAACCTGAACCGTGTAGCGGTTCGGTGTTTCGGCAGTCCACAAGGCAGGATTTTTTAAGCTGAATTGTACCGAAGTCCAGTCGGCAGCGGCTTTCACCGGACTAACGTTTTCGGCAACTTTATTTCCTTTAGCATCAAGCAAAACGGTTCTAATGCTTACATCTTCCAGTGCGCGGTTCATGTAACAATTAGCATTAAAAGTGCCATCGGATTTAGCATCAATGCTGAGTTGCGAAATGTGGTTAGCGGGTTTTACCTCCAGAAAAACAGGGCGGAAAATACCGCCAAAGTTCCAGTAATCGGCACGGCGTTCGGCCAGATTGACACCCGAATTGGCACTTTCCTTGCTTACGGTGACTTCAAGAAGGTTCATCTTCCCATAATTTACCCGTCCGGTGATATTGTATGAAAAACGGTAAAATGCACCCTGATGCATTTCGCCTGCCTTTTGTCCGTTTATTTTCACTTCGGTATCGGTCATCGAGGCTTCGAAAGTAAGGTAAACCTGTTTGGTGCGCCACGCTTCGGGCACGTCAAACTCGTATTTATACATCCCTTTTTCGTTAGCCACACCTTCGGGAAAAGCCTTGCCATACCAGCGCATACCGTATTGATACGTTCCAAAACCTTGCGTTTCCCAACAGGATGGAACGCCGATTTTAGTCCATTTGCCTGCATTCATGCCCTCGCTGCAAAAGAAATCCCATTGTTTCATATCGTCGCAACCGTGACCGGAAAGGTAAATACGTTCGGTAAGTGAACTGTTTTTTTGAGCAAACAAACTTAGAGAAAGTATTGCCAGAACGACCGGAAAAAGGAATTTTATACGAATCATACTCAACGAGATTAAATGGAAAAAACTGTTATGTAAGACGAAAAATAATTGGTTTTGTACCCCATTTTAGCTGAATATCTCCCCGATTTTCTCTTTCAACTCTTCATAAATTCCTGCATTTGCAGCCAAAACCATTCCATTTTCAAAATGCTTGTTTTCGCCCTTAAAATCACTAACAAAACCACCCGCATTTTGGATGATAAGCACTCCAGCAGCAATGTCCCAGGGCTTGAGGTTAAATTCGTAGCGTCCATCGTAACGTCCACAAGCCACATAAGCCAGATCAACTGCTGCTGAACCACTTAAACGCAAACCGTGAGTATTTTTCATGAAATAATCAACAGAAGCAAGTAATTCCGGATAGCGATCCATGTAATGGTGGGGACGGCCAAAAACAATCAGTGCATCAGCCAGTTTGTCGACTTTTGAAACCTGAATTTCGGTTCCATCCAGATATGATTTGCTGCCTTTCCATGCATAAAAGGTTTCAGCACGGGTAATTTCGTGAATAACTGCGACTACAATTTCATTTTTATAGGATAATGCAATGCTGATAGCATAAGGTGTAGAGCCATGAATAAAATTGGTAGTGCCATCGAGCGGATCGATAATCCACAAGTAATCTTCGCCTTTGGCTTTTTCGGTTGTTCCTTCTTCGGTTACGAAACCGGCTTCAGGAACGATTTCCCTGAGTCTTTTTACCAGAAATTTCTCGGCTTCCTGATCAACATACGAAACAAAGTCATTTTTACTTTTGGTTTCTACTTTATCCAGCGAAAAATTCAGGCTTTCGCGATTTATGTAAGCAGCTACGTCTTTGGACAGAGCGATAACTTGCTCTGTCATTGATTGATAATTCTTATTCATGCATCTTTTATTTTGAACGCAAATTACGCAAATTGTCGCAAATTTCAATATATAAATCTGATTTGTGTTTATTTGCGTAATTTGCGTTCAAAAAACTATTCAGTCATATTGATAGTTTTGGGCTTCAAAGCAGTTAGTTGCAATACAATAGTAACTACAATAACCACAGCAAGCATGGCGAAGTTTTTTCCCAGATTTCCGGCATCCACCGTTTTGCCTAAAAATCCGGTAATGATGGCTCCCGATGCAATTCCCACCAAATTCATCAATCCGTAACCCGTAGCACGGTAGCGTGGCGAAACGAACTGGCATAGGATAGGCATGTTATTCACATCGAACATACCAAATCCAAGTCCAAAACAAAGCGCACCACCCAACACAGTCAGGTAGCTATGCCCGTAACCGAGCAACACCAATGCCGGAATGGTGAGCGACAAGCCTATTACGCCGGTATAAATTCGTCCTTTGAGATTTTTTTGCACCCATTTGTCGGAAAGAAAACCACCAATCAAAACACCTGCAAATGAAGCCATTGCCATAGTCACGGTAGCTATCGGGCCAGCTTCAGCCATTGGTAGATGCAAACTTTCGGAAAGTAAAGTAGGTAACCAGTTTTTGGTAGCCCAACCCGGTAAACTTGGCGCTGAAAAATAAAAGAGAATTACCCAGAAAGAAATATTTCCCAATAATATGCCCAAGCCTTTCAACGAAACAGCAAATTCTTTCAAAACCGAACTTTGTTTGGCCGTTTCAACATTGTAGCCTTTCTTTTCTTTTAAAAATAAAATCAGCACCAAACTATACACAACGCCTACCAGCCCAAAACCATGAAAGGTAGATTGCCACGAAAAATGATCGGCAATGGTGGCACCAAATCCTCCAAAAGCCTGCCCGAGGTAAATGCCGGTAGTATGAATACCGATAGC
>SESF01020574.1_pt1 | contig 16570 bp, 14 predicted proteins | sample 3171521 | NCBI WGS metagenome assembly SESF01 (sample SAMN10866945, study PRJNA518727) | freshwater metagenome | biome: subpolar coniferous forest; feature: holomictic lake; material: water; isolation source: holomictic Lake 227, 6 m and 8 m depth | place: Canada: near Kenora, Ontario | collected...
GATGGCTAAAACTATTATTAAACTTAAGGGTAATAATTTAAGTGATCGTAATGTTAATAATTTATTACAATATTCATCAAACAAAGATGAGATGGCTAAAACTATTATTAAACTTAAGGGTAACAATTTAAGTGATGATAATGTTATTGATTTATTACGACATTCATCAAACAAAGATGAGATGGCTAAAACTATTATTAATCTTAAGGGTAATAATTTAAGTGATTGTAATGTTAATAGCGTATTACAATATTCACCAAATGTTGTCCATATGATATCACCAGAAAGAATGGAACAATATAAGAAAAATCCTAATGACCATTTTAGAATAAAAGAAGAAAAATATAAGAATTATAAATCTTATTTCAAATAATATTATGAATTATAAAGATTTTTATTCCTATTTGACCGAAAGATATGGTGGAGCCGCTAAAGAAAAGAGCATTTGGTACCACGGAACTTCCATGAAAAAGGCCAAATCTATTATATCTCGTGGATTAGATCCAAATATTCCTCTAAAAAACAAATCATGGGGAAGTGATCCAGATACTAGTGTTGTCAGTCTAGATAAAACAAGTTATGGCGGCATCTATGTAACTCAGAATTTACTAAGTGCTACTTCCGCCGCTTTTAGAACTGCCAGAAATGATAAAACCAATAGAGCTATTGTAATTCTTCGATTGCAACCAAGAAGCATGATCGCCGATGAAGATGACATTGCAGTCAGAATAATGAATTTAAGATCACATTTAGCCGGAAGCATATACCATGCTATCTATCCATATATGTGGGAAACATATGGCCCTCCTGATTATCATAAAGAATATGCTGAAAAATCTAAAAATGAATGGTGTGACGGAGCTATAAAGTCATTATTTTATGATTTCAAACTTGATGACCCCAGATTAAAATCTGAAGTCCATAGGTTATTATATGATGCAGGATATAAAGCAATGCTAACTCGTAATGTAAGCTATATGAAGAAAAAAGAATCTCATAGTGATTACTGGGAATGGCGAAAAGCATATGCAGATGTTCATAAAATAAAAGATTATGGAGACGAAGTTAATATCCCAGATCCTCCTCCTTCAAGTGAAGGAGAACATATGTTCAGAGAATTTGTAGATAAACTTACCAGAACCATGAAACATAAAGCTCGGCATTCATATACTGGAAGTTTTTCTAAAACAGCAAGATCTCTAAATCCTATAACCTTCAGCGGCAGCAATAAAATTATAGCAATAGTCGAAATAATATCTGATAAGGTCAATAATTACCACGATAATATTAGAATACTCTATGGAGAATTACCAGATGATTTTATAAAACAATGGAAAGCTAGAGTCGGCGAAGTAACAATTGTATAATTTAATGGATCGTCCATACCCACTTCCCATTCCCACAATCAAAAATTCGATCATAAGAATTTAATTTCATATTTTCCCATTCTGATAAGGTTTCATCAAATTGAGCCAACTTCTTTTTTAGTTTGTGTTTTTGCCACCCCATTCTATTTTGGATAGTTTGATAATTATCTATAATATAAAAATAATTGGGAGATGTATTTCCAACAAAATTGAATCCGAGATTAATATATACATGCCCATCAAAATATCTACGATCATTATATGATACAATAGATGTTGGGTGGTAATTTTTAAGAAAATATGAGAATAATTTAGATGCTCCTCCGGCTATATGTATATTGATTTTATTACAAAATCTTCCCATTTCATATTGAATTTTGGCATCAAATCGAGATTTTAAAAATGTCATTACAGATATTAAGTTGTTTTGATCATCAAATAGTCCCAATTTAATGGATGAACGGTCGGCTCCCTGTAAATGATTTTCATTCAAAAATTCATTGCATATAGTAGAAGATATCTCTCTTACATTACATCTTCTCCCATAAATAGAAACAGATTGTTTTTTAAGTACCGTTGCTATAATTGATTTTACAATTTCTCTACGAGTTCTCCACTCATTATCAAAGATATGTATTAATCTATATCCAGCAGAAATACATCTTGATGTCTTTTGTAAATGATACGATTTGTTTTTGTGACCAAATAATTCGCTGTGCCATAATATCCCATCACACTCAAATGCAATATTTAATGACGGAATTACAATATCAAGCTCTTTTGGCTTAAGTATGGTTCTGTCGTTTAATTGAATATCAGTGAAGTTTCCAACTATCAATTTAATATATTCATATATCTCATTCTGAAATGTTGAACAATTGTTCTTATCACAGGACGGGCAAATCGGGAACTTTCCATTATCTATACTATATGTCTTTATTGTACCACACCTCTTGCATTGAAATTTATAGTCTGAGGATGCGACCCCATTGTAATCACTCAAAGTAAATTGCGGCAAAAAATTTGCAAAATTTGGATGTGATAAAAATTTATCAAACATTGTTTTGTTGTGTTCCATCTTGAATTTTATCCCCATAGATGCATGAGGAACTCCATACTTCTTTAAACAAGTACTCTTGTATCTTTCTTTATACTCATCCGTCATCATGTAGTTCGGTACACCATACTTGTCCAAACAAGTCTGCTTCATCTGATCTGTATTATTATAATGCTCCACTCCATACTTCTGTAAATTATTCTGCTTTATCTTATCATACCACCCATCTGACTTGGATATCCACTCTACACCATACTTTTCTTTCATAGATGCTCGTAAATTCTCCTTCGTCGCCTCTGTCTTCATAGGATGCATCCCATAGTTTTCTTCATATGTCTTGGTCTGCGATGCAACCATCTTCTCAATAACCGCCGGATCATGATTGGCACAAGACTTACTACAATATGTCCGTCTATTCCGTAAATAAAATGAAATCGTAAATCGCTTGTTGCACACTGGGCATGTCTTCTCAACTGTGTCTGGATTTAATTTTGGTCTAGCCATATATTTATTATTTGTCTCTTGTTCTCATACTGTATTCTCTATTATAATAGTAGCAGAAAACTTAAAAATGTCAACATCATCTCATATTGTGAGATATTTATACTTATGACTGAAATGATAATCGATAATATCCTATATATTTCACGATTTTATAAAAATAGTTTCATCAGTCACGTGATTGATGAGTTAAACGAAAGAAAATAAAATGGCTGATTTACTAACAAATTCCGATATGTTCTATACAATGTTTGAACCGAAGACGAAAAACAGGTTCCTCTTGTATGTGGATGGACTACCAACCTTCTTAATTAGTAAGGCGAAAAGACCATCATGGAACCAAGTCCGTAAAGAAATTAATTATATCAATTTACAATGGTTCTTTAAAGGTAAAACCAAATGGGATGAAATGGATCTTACATTGTATGATCCAGTTGTTCCTTCTGCCGCCCAAGCAATTTTTGAGTGGTTTCGACTTTCTCACGAGTCGGTTACTGGAAGGGACGGCTATCAAGACTTCTATAAAAAAGAGGTTACTATTGATGTCCTCGGGCCTGTTGGAGACAAAGTGGAAGAATGGACTTTAAAAGGAGCATTTCCAACAAAATGGGACGGTGGAGAGCTCGATTGGTCGTCGGATGATGTTGTCACTGCAACACTTTCTCTCAGTTTTGACTACGCTGTTTTACAATATTAAACTCTTGTATGATTATGCTAAGATTGCATAATCAAAGATATACTGCTTAATCATAGCAGAATATATTGACATTTAGAATTCTTCTGATATAGTTATTATCGGAAGAATTTTTTATGCACAAATGTCTTAAATGTGAAAATGTTGAGTTTGATAATTACACATCATTAAGTCGTCATATGGGCCGAACCCATCATATGGATACGACTCAATTTTATCTTGGAGGGAGCAGAAAACCCATCTGCTTCCAGCGGATGGGATGAATGCGACCCATTGAAGAAAGTGAAATATTTACAAATAAAATAACTTTCTGTAAATATCCAATATACTTATACTTGATGACAACAAAAAGAATAATCAGAGGATACAAGTTCCCAGTTCTTCCAACCGAAGAACAAAAGACCTTCTTTGCTAAATCCTTTGGTTGTTCCCGATTCATCTTTAATTACTTTCTTAATGCCAGAAAAGACCATTATCTAAAGAACGGAAAAGGTATTGGATACAACGACACTGCTAAACTTCTTGTGGCATTGAAAGAAGACAAAGATACGGAATGGTTGAATGAAGTCAATAGTCAATCTCTCCAACAATCATTACGACAACTGGATGTTTCCTATCAACGATTTTTCAAGAAGGTTTCCAAGTTTCCTTCCTTCAAGTCCAAATATGATAAACAATCATTCTGTGTTCCTCAACACTTTACTTTTGATAATGGACTATTGACTATTCCCAAATTGAAAGCAATTAAGGTAAATCAACATAGACCTTTTGGAGAAAACTATGAGATTTGTTTTCTCACTATATCCAAGACCAAAACCAACAAGTATTTTGTATCATTCATTGTAGAAGAAGATTTCACCCCCAAAGTCAAAAAGACAAATAAAAGTGTAGGTATTGACTTGGGACTGATTGACCTGATGACTTTCTCCGATGGTAAAAAGATTTCTAATCCAAGAATAGCAAAGAAATACCGAAAGAAACTGGAATACCAACAAAGACAGCATTCCAAGAAAGCAAAGAAAGGAAAAAACAGAGAACGAGCAAGAGTTAGATTAGCAAAAACATACGAAAAGATAACCAATGTAAAATTGGATTATGCTCATAAACTTACTAATAATATTGTCAAAAATCACGACACTATTGTAATGGAGGATTTGAGTATATCCAATATGATGAAAGACCATAAGAAAGCAAGGTCAATACAAGAAGTATCTTGGTATGAGATTGTGAGACAACTCAAATATAAGAGTGAGTGGAACGATAGGAAGTTCATCCAAGTGGATAGATGGTTTCCATCATCTAAAACCTGTAATGATTGTGGATACATAAACCAATCATTGAAAGAATGTGATAGAGAATGGGATTGTCCTATTTGTAATATCCATCACGACAGGGACTATAATGCGTCCTTGAATATACTAAAACAAGGTTTGTCTGGTTTAGGAATTAAATCGGACTCTAAACAAAAATGTGGGGAGGCGTTGAGGATTGTATCTGGTAAAACAGAGAGAGTAATCAAGTCATTGAACCACGAAACCAAGAAACTAATCAAGCGGGGAAACCCACTTGCTTTAGCGGGTGGGTAATTCATGTAGATTATCATCTAAATGGTGTATGGCCATTATGTAAATGTGGGTGTAAAGAAAGAGTAAAGTGGTCGTGGGATTTAAAGTCGTTCCGGGATTATTGCCAAGGACATCAGGCTAGGATTTCGAATAACTGGGGCCATAATCTATCGGCGATAGAGAAATCTTCAGAAACAAGACGCAGACAATTTGCATCTGGAGAACGTAAAGTGTGGAATGATCCAAGAGTTAAATCATAAATAATTTGACATTTCGGCAGAATGGTTCATACTTATTTGCGAAAGTCGAGTTTTGCGATTTGGGAGAAACAATAAAAATGGTTAATGATTTAATACGGTCGGATATATTACATATTATAAAGAACAATAGGAGCAATTATTCTTTAATAATTAAGCATAAACAACCGGAAATTTACCATGAAATTATTGGGTTAAAATTTCCAACGTTCAGCGAAAAGTTATATAATTTTTTATATAACACTAGGAGGATGTGTATAGAATGTGGAAATTTAACAACCTTTATAAGTATATTTGCTGGATATGCGGAGTTTTGTTCGAACAAGTGTGTCAATAAGAGTTCTACAATAAGAACTCGCATAAAGGCGGCATACAAGGACAAATATGGAGTTGACAATATAAGTCAATTGGATTCTATTAAAAATAGAAAGCGACAAACCACATTAAAAAATTATAATGTAGATTGTCCATTTCAAATTCCATTAGTAAAGGAATTGGCAAAGGAAAAGACCAAAGAATATATTGATAAGAATAGGTATCAAATATTGTCTAATTTAAATTTGCGACGGAAGCATTTGTTTATTGACAATTGTTTATCTGGATTGCGATTTGATAACATATTGACTCCGTTATTTAATTTTGATAATTTCACTAATATTGGTGATAATAATTTAAGATTTAAGTGTAATGTATGTGGAGTTGAGTTTTGTCATCATTTAAAATGGGGAACTGTTCCTATATGTAAAAATTGTAATCCAACATCTAGATTTGAACAATCTATATATGACTTTTTAATATTGGAGTGTAAAATTGACAGATTTGATATAATAAGAAATATTATTAATATTATACCATATAAAGAACTTGATATTTATATTCCGAGATTAAAATTGGCAATAGAATGTAATGGGATATATTGGCATTCGATTGACAGAAAATATAAAAATTATCATCTTAATAAGACAAAGGCATGTGAAAAGAGAAATATTAAATTGGTACATATATTTGAGGATGAGTGGAAATCGTTAGAATTCAGAGAATTTTTGCGTCAATTATTACTTAATAAAGAGCTTTCCGCATCTAATTTTTGTGTGTTTGATTTGGGCATCACAAAATTAAATCGACGGATATACAATAAGTGTTTTATTCCTGAAGACTATATGATAGAAATGGAAACTTCGCCCACAGTATTAAGTTCGAACGTATGGGATTGTGGATGGCTATGGATACGTCAGAAATTTGAACTATGACTAAAGAAGAAGTGATGAAGTTAGTAGTTGAGCATAAAGATTCTTTTGTTCAAATAATAAAGGCAAAGGAGCGAGAATTTTATTTAGGTATTAATGATAAGTTTGTGGGGAAATCTTTTTCCGAGAAATTGTATCGGTGGAGTCGGGAGAAGGATGATTTAATTGGGGAGTGTAAATTATGTGGTAAAAACACTAAATTTATAACATTTGGTGAAGGATACAGATCATATTGTTCGATTAAGTGTGCGAATATAGCAAGTATACCGAGTAGGAGTGGTAATCGTCCCATGAATATGGAATATTGGGAGGAGATAGTTTGTTTGAATTGCAACAATAAATTTTTCGCATTAAAGTTTAGGAAGCAAATATATTGTTCTAATCAATGTAGTGCGGTGGGGAAAGGTAGTGATTCGAACAGGTTAGAAAAGATACGGAATACGAAGTTAGAACGATATGGGGATGAAAAATATATAAACATAGACAAGGCAAAGCAGACTTGTTTAGAAAAATATGGAGTAGACAATGTGAGTAAGTCGGCAGAGGTCATAGAAAAAATTAAGAAAACAAATCTTGAAAGATATGGGTATGATTCGACGTTCATGGTTCCAGAGATTAAAGAGAAGATTAAATCTGCAATTATATCTAAGTTTGGGGTTGATAATGTATCAAAATCGAATTTAATAAAAGAAAAGAAGATTGCGGCGTATATAAAGCGATTTGGGGTTAATAATCCATTTAAGTCGGACGTAATAATGCAACGATGCAAAGAAAATTACAGAAAAAAATTTGGAGTTGATTATCCTTTACAGGCGGAAGAAATCAGAAATAAAGTAATTGAGACGGTTAGAAAGAACAATTACAAAAATCTCAATATTACTCAGAGAGGATTATCCAAGGTCGATTTACTTTTTTCCGAGGAGGAATATGTATCGGCGTCATATAAATATAGGTATAAGGTAAGGTGTCGGACGTGTGGAGATGTTTTTGAAGATCATTTTGATGGGAATGGTCATCCAAGATGTTTAAAGTGTATTCCTAACATAGCGGGATTTTCATATGCGGAAAAGGAGATTGGTGAATATATTAAATCGTTAATATCTGTCGAAATTTTTAATAGAGATCGATCAATACTTAAAAATCGGGAATTGGACATATATATTCCATCTGAAAATTTAGCAATAGAGTACGATGGATTATTTTGGCATTCGGAATTGGCTGGTGGGAAGAATGAAGAATATCATTTAGATAAATTGAACAGGTGTAATTTGCAGAATATACGATTAATAACAATATTTGAGGATGAGTGGGTTAATAAAACGGATATTGTTAAAAATAGATTAAAAACAATTCTTAAGAAGAATGATAATAAGATATATGCCAGAAAATGTAAAATAGAGGAAATATCGGGAAAACACACAAATATGTTTATTGATAAGTATCATATTCAGGGCAGATGTCCATCTAAAGTTAATATTGGGTTATTTCATGAGAATGAGTTGGTATCTGTCATGACATTTGGAACTCCGAGAATAATAATGGGAAATAAGCGAGTAGATGATAATTTTTACGAATTGCTGCGATTTGCATCTGATGGATGTGTTGTTGGTGGAGCGTCCCGGATGTTTCAATATTTTATAAAGAAGTACAATCCTAAAAAGATAACCTCATATGCTGATCGACGATGGAGCGATGGAAAGTTGTATGAAAAATTAAACTTTTCATCGAAGGAAATTGTTAATCCGTCCTTTACATATTTTAAACCTGGGTATGCTATTCGGTATCATAAATTTGGGTTTAGAAAGAGTGTATTGGATAAAAAGTTGGATATATTCGATTTGAATTTGACTGAGTGGGAGAACATGCAATTGAACGGATATGATAGGATATGGGATTGTGGCAATTTTAAGTATGAGTGGCACAATAAAAAATAACCATTACTCTTTTAATTGTGGGCGATATTTATATATCAGAGATATTGAATATATATGAAAAAAGAACTTTTAGAATACCTTATAAGAGTATGTGTCAGAGAAGTATTAGACCAGTCGGGAAAGAATGAGAAGAAGCCTGCAAATCTATCTTCTTTTCATAAAGATGAGCAAGGAGTGTGGTGTAAAGAATGCGGCAGCAGTGGAAAAGTGATTAAATACATGGGAGAGCGTGTATATATTTGCATCAATAATAAGTGTAAGAGTAGTCATCCTAGATTGGATGAGGTTGATGAACCTGATAAGAAGGGTATACCAGATTCGCCAGAAGGAGGATTAGGTACTGGTGGTAATCTTGATATTCCGAAAGATACTGGACCGGAAAAACCTGCTGAGCCAGAAGCTTCGAAGGCAGCACCTACCAATGGCATATATTTTATAAATCCGAAGGATAAAACAAGATTTACAAAGATGGAAGTATCTTTTAAAGATACTGATAGAACTATAGAGCAGAAATTACATAGTATTGGTGTTAAGACTATGGGAGGAAAGCAGATATTTATTCCTTCTCGTACGATGAATGCTATTAAAAAGATAGCAGGAATAACCTCGGCAACTTTATTTTTATATCTTAAAAAGTATACTCCTGAGTCAGGTGAAATATATTTAGAATCCGATGCAAGTACACAAGCTATTGAAGATGATGCCGAGAACAATTTTCTTGGACCAGAGGATTTTAGTGGAAGCATTGGAACATTACGGGATCCATCAGTTGCTCCGATAGGATTAAATCCTTTTCAGGCAACTGATCCAGACGATTTAGGACAGCAAGCAGATGCAGATGTTCAAAATGTTGCTACAAATTTGGATAGACCTTCACCCTATAAAACTGCTCCAAGATATTCAGATGACTGGGATGCGGATGCTCGTGCTGATATTGATGAGCAATTAAAATCAGTCATAAAAAAGATGGTTAAGAAAATTATAAAATAAATGAAGAAATCAGAACTTAATTTTTTAATTGAGGAAATAATATATAATATTTTAACAGAATATTCTTCTTTATCTTCATCTGATAAACCAGGAATAGATAGTAAAGATTCTGTCGTAGATCCTTTAGCAGATAAAGATGCTAAATCTACAGATCCAGCACAAGCAGCAATTGAAAAAAGTAGAAAACGAAAAGAACTTGATCAAAAAAAGAAAGATATTGAACTTAAGAGAAAAGGTTCCGATGCTGAATATAAAAGAAACGTAGCAATGTCACAACAATATAAAAATAGTGAGAAGCCGCGAATAAAAGCTGAAAGAGATGCAATAAATAAGGAACTGCGGCAACTGTAAATAAAATAAGTTATATTCTCAATTAAAAATAAGTTATGGTTATAAACATCAAAAGTTCCATATAATTATATGGATATTAATCAAGTTACATCCTCCACAAATAAACCATGCGGAAAAAATATATTGTATGTTAGTTCTGCTGGCACAAGTGGTTATGCAATAGCTTCCAAGAATATTATATTTAACTATCTACAAAATGGGTATAATGTAACTTTTGTACCAGTAATAGTAGATAATTCTAAATTTGATTTTGATGATATAATAACTAGTAAAGTTAATGATTGTAAATCAACTGTATATGACAGTTATGATTATTTTATTATTCATTTTGTAGTAGAACCCTTTAGAAATTTATATAAACATTGCAATGATATTGAAATGTATAAAAAAAGTAAAGATTGTAAAGTAATTCTACAAACTGTATGGGAAACTACTACATTACCTCCACGTTGGGCAGAAATAATGAATGATTCTACCATAAATGAAATATGGGTTCCTTCTGAATTTAATAAGAAAATATTTGAAGACGGCGGTGTAAAAACAAAAATAGTCGTTAAACGATATATGAGTTATAATTTTGTTTTGGAAAAACCAAAGAATGAAGTAATTATACCATCCAATATAAAATATGGAAATAAAGATATAACCAAAACTTTTAACTTTTACTCAATTAGTAGCTGGACCGAAAGAAAAAATTATAAAAATACTATACGGGAATTCTGCAAAACCTTTACATCCGCCGATAATGTTTGCTACTTAATTAAAGCTACCTCGGAATATTATACAGAACATAATAAATCAATAATTAAACGAGAATTTGAAGAAATTATACAGGAATTTCCAAATCCTCCAGATTTTACACTGTTTCTGGATAATTATAATAATATAGAAATGAATGAAATCCATAATCTAGGAGATTGCTACTATCTATTACATAGAGGAGAAGGACTAGGAATATCATCATATGACGCATTCCTTAATCATAAATCAGTAATTGTAACTAAATTCGGAGGACATGTTGAATACTTTCCAGAAAATTATCCATACTTCGTGGATTGTTCAATGGTAAAAGTCGACGGAATGAAAGAAACTGTGTGGTACAACCATGACCACCAATGGGCCGAACCAAATTATGAACATGCCAGAGAATTGCTAAAATTAATATATAATAGAAATTGTCGATAACTAAAGTGTCATGACTCTTGGCACAGTGTCTTCCCCACTCATAAAAAATTAGACTTGGACAATCAACTTAAATTATGTGAAGAATATTGTATTTCTAATGGATACAAAATTAGAAAATCACTAAAAGAAATTGCATCGGGAATGAATGATAACCGACCAAGATTAAATTTAATTTTAGATAATCCATCAAACAAACTAGTAGTTCTCTATAAAGACAGATTAACAAGATTTGGATTTAATTATATAGAAAAACTATTAAAATCGAAAAAGTGTGAGTTGATAGTAATAAATCAAAACAAAACCGAGGAAGAGGACTTATTAAAAGACTTCATTGCTATTATTACATCGTTTTGTTGTAGAATGTATGGTGCTAGAAGAGGACAATCAAAAGCATTACGTATGAAACAGGAATTGAAAACATGATTAGGAATTCCAAACATTCTACAAAATTTACAAATCTTCAAAAAATGAAGACATTGGCGTTGTTTATCTCGGAATATAGAAAAATAGGACAAGAAATTGTTGATATAATATGGAATAATGGATATGAAGAATTTAATATTCAGGAGGAGAGATTAAATTGTCCGAAATATCTTGATTATAAAAAATTCAACATAAATACATCCTTATCGGCTCGGGCACTAAGTTCTTTGGTTACACAGATATGTTTTAGTTTATCATCGGCAACGAAAAAACGAAAACAAATATTATATGCAAAGAATAAATTAATATCTGAAGGAAAGCCTCTTGGTAGAATTGATAAGATTCTTGATAAATATAAATTAATTAAACCAAATTTTTCAAACATTAATCCAGAATTGAGTTCAAAATGTTGCGATATTAAGGACGGAAATTCTTTTAATTATTTTTTAAGGATAAAATCAATGGGAAAAATATATGGGCATGTTAAAATACCTATAAAAAATACAAAAGTATCATTAAAATGGTTAAAAAATGGGAAATTATTAAATTCATTTTCTATTGGTCAGCAATATATTTCTTTACGATTTAATATTACAAATAAAAATGTAAATGTGGGAACTAAAATAATTGGAATTGATCAAGGACTGAAAGATGTTGCAACATTATCAGACCATCAAATAACACCAAAATATGATATTCACGGGCATTCACTTGAATCAATTATAAGTACGCTATCGAAGAAGAAACGAGGTTCCGATGCATTTATTAAATCACAGGAACATAGAAAAAATTTTATTAATTGGTCAATCAACCAATTAAATTTTAATGACGTCAAAGAAATTCGATTGGAAAAAATATGGAATATAGGATATAAACAGCGTACATCAAGAAGACTTTCACACTGGACGAATACGTTGATACGAGATAAGATTAAACGGAAATGCGAAGAGCTGGAGGTTCCAGTTATCGAGCAAGATTCCTCTTATCGCTCTCAACGATGTTCTTGTTGCGGATTAGTACGAAAGGCCAATAGAAAGGGCAAAATATATAAATGTAAAACTTGTAAATTTGAAGCAGATGCTGATTATAATGCAAGTTTAAATCATATTGTAGATTTACCCGAAATCAGTTGGCAGTTTCGCAATCAACGAAATAATCTAAAATGTGGTTTTTACTGGAAACCAAGTGGATTATTTAATATTGATGGAGTGGAGCTTAGAGTCCCACTTTCTACCGATTAAGATAATTTTCTATATTTTATCTAACTCTCCCATATATATTTAATATTTTGTGATTTTTGGGAAATGATACTATATATAGAAGAAAGCAACAAATAGATTACATTTATGCAAGATCAAATTATACCAATTACACGTCCAGGCGGCTCGCCGCCAGCATCACCATCACAACGTCCAAGTCCAACTACGGCTGGAGCTTCAGAGTGCAAATTTCCGAATGAGACAATTCACATACCTTCGCGTGGATTCTTTTACAGTGCCGACAATCCATTATCGAGTGGTACTCTTGAATTGAAGATGATGACAGCCTTTCATGAGGATATTTTATCTTCACGCAATTTACTCCAAAAGAATATTGTTTTGGACAAGTTATTGGAGGCGCTTATAGTTAACAAGGCAATTATTGCGGATGAGATGTTGACATGTGATAGGAACGCGGCATTTTTTGCTATAAGGAGGTTAGCGTATGGAGATCAGTATGAGGCGAATGTGACATGTGGGAGGTGTTTTAAGGAGAGTCCTGTTACGATTGATTTGGGTAAGATAGACAATCGGCCTTTTGATTTTGAGAAATACACTAAGGGGGAGAATCAATTCGAGTATATTTTACCATATTCGAAGGTTGTGGTAACTTACAAGTTATTGAGTAAGAAGGACGAGAATTTGATTGATATGGAGCTTAAGGGTATGGAGAAGATATCGAAGGAATTTACGAAGGAGACGACTACTCGTTTATGTCATGTTATTACGAGTGTTGGCGGTGTATTTGAGAGGGTACGTATTCGGAAGTTTGTTAATGACGAATTACTTTCCAAGGATAGTTTAGCTCTTCGTTTACATATTAAGGAGAGTACGCCAGATGTAGAAAACACGTTTGATTTTATATGTTCTCATTGTGGGAATGACAAGAAGGAGGAAATCCCTATGGGAATATCCTTTTTTTGGCCTGGGGGAAGAATATAAGGTTAAGCTTCACGAATTGATATTTGATTTGTGTTATTATGGCGCACTTGATTATGATGCTGTATATTCGATGCCAGTGCAATATAGAACCTTTTATATGCGGAGATTAAATCATATTAAAGAAAAGGAGAGTCGGCATATGGAATCATCATCTAATAGTACTGAAGCAATACCAACTTCTAAAATATCTAAAGGGCCTGGAATATCTCGCCGTGGTTAGCAAAGATTTGCAATAATTACCAGAATCCATCCAATTACTGCAATAATCCATAAGAATGGTCGAATATGTCTTACATTCTTTTCGGCTAATTCTTTATAATTATAATTTAAGATATATTTTTTCCGAAAATAGAGTCGGAACACTGGTTCTAATGCAGGAGCAATTAGACAAAATACAAATGCCAGTAGCAATAATATAACAGATACTCCCATTAATCGAGACTTTATAGCTTCTGACCATTCTGTTATTGGGTCTCTTAGTTCATTCATGCCGCGAATATTATCACATTTCTGTGGTTCTGTCAAATGACGAAAACTCTATTGCCTCTATATTTATAGTTATTAAGAATATTTAATATATATGCCGCCATCAACAGCCAGTCCATTTGGTTCTGCTCCTGTAGAATTAGATGCTTATAAGGAAGCTCTCGATCTTGAGAAGGCGATAAATAACACCTATAAAGATAGGCTTACACTTCTAGATCTAATTAATGATAGCAATGCCAGTATGGAAAAATTGCTTATGGATAAAAAGAAGCAACAAGAACAGGCATATAAAAATATTCGTGATCAAAATATGGTAATTCTTTCAATTGAACGGCGACTAATTACCGCGAATGGAGATCAAGTGGCTATTGGCGAACATCTTCTTAAATCAGCCAAGGACATGTTGACAGTTAAAAAAGAAGAGGCTAAGATGCTTGGTGAAGAGTATGATAGTCAGATAAATCAAATAAAAGAGAAACAATTGGAGGATAACAAGTGGGGAAATTTAGTTACAAAACATGCAAAGGCACATTTTGGATTTAAAGTTGATGAATTTGACATGATGAAGTCAATTTCAGAAGAATTAGAGAGTCAGCCATTTGGTTACAAGGCAATTGCTGGGGTTGTTGGTGGTATAGTAGTATTATTAGCACATGCGTATAAATTATTCAATCAACTTGATGGAGCCGCTGCAAAGTTTAGAAAAGAGATGGGACTTAGTAGAGATTCCACCAAAGAAATAAGATATCAAGCTGAACGGTTGGCGATTGATTTCATGCATGTTGGCGTTACCATTGAGGGAGCCTATGAAGCAGTTAAGGCATTAGGAGCAGAGATGGGTACTGTTCGGGGAATATCACAAGAATTATTAACGACGACTGCATTATTATCATCTCAATATGGTATTGCCGAGGCGGATACTGCGGCAGTTTTGAGAAATCTTGCTGGTATGTCTGGAACTTCAATTCAGGCACAAGAAAATACTGCACTCTTTGCGGCATCATTATCACAAGCAGCAGGAGTTCCCCTGCCACAAGTAATGAAAGATGTGGCTCATATGTCTGAGGTGGCAATGACAATGATGTCAAAAGCACCGCTTCAAATAATTAAAACTGCTATTGAAGCTCGCAAGTTGAATACTACTCTAAATAATATGGCAGAAGGTAGCCGTAAGATATTAGATTTTACTACAAATATTCAAGATGAAATGGAAGCGTCTGTATTACTTGGTAAATCTATCAATTTGCAGAAGGCTCGCGAATTAGCATTTCAAGGAGAGATTGAAGCATCAAATGAAGAAATCCTAAATATAGCTGAGCGAATAAATTTCAGAAATCTTAATACATTTCAAATGGAGGCATTTGCCAAGGCAACTGGCAGAAGTGTCGAGGAACTGACTAAGATGGTTGTAGCAAAGGAAAATTGGGAAGCTCTTCGAAGTTCAACAGATCCAGCGATTATGGCACAGGTTGCAGCATATGATAGGATAAAAAATGCCAGTCGGGAAACCTATTTAACCGAAGTAGAAAAGCAGAAAATATTCTTACAGCAAGAATCTAATCAAACCAGATTGGCGGCAATTACTCAAAAATGGAATCAGTTGTTGGCACAAGCGACTGAATGGTTGCTTCCTATTGTAGATGTTTTATTAAGCATGGTTGTAGTAGGAATAGATTTTTTGAAAGGAGTTTTTGCATGGGGAATGGCACTTTCAACTATAGGGGGGACATTCTCTTTTGTAGGAGACGTAATAGCGGTAATAGTTGGACGAGCTAACATGGTAAGTAGTGTTTTAGCATGGATTGCCGCGAAGGCGAGTCTAATTGCAAAACCATTTTTAGGGATAGTTAAGTTTTTAGGATTTTTTAGTAAGTGGATACCTATCTTGGGGTGGGTAATTACTGCATTTATGTTCATTGGAAATTTATTCCAAAGATTACATGGTATTGGTGCGGAATTTAAAAAAGGAATATTACATGGAATATGGTTTGGTATTAAAGCAATTTTGTTGGCTTTATATGATACATTACTCAAACCATTTTATGATGTATACTTATGGGTGAAGAAGCATTTGTGTGGACACTCTAAATCTGAAATTGGAGATGGAATATTGCAGGGAATTATAGCAATTGGTGGAATGTTGTTTAACTTCTTAGTAAATCCATTTAAACTTGCATTTGCCGGTATTAAAAAGTTTATTATTCCACTGGCATCTACTATACTTAAAATAGGATTATTTATGTTTAAGTGGTTTACGCCGATGGGATTATTAATTCAGGGTGTTAAATTATTGTGGAATCATTTTGGATCAA
>SESF01032317.1_pt1 | contig 16570 bp, 13 predicted proteins | sample 3171521 | NCBI WGS metagenome assembly SESF01 (sample SAMN10866945, study PRJNA518727) | freshwater metagenome | biome: subpolar coniferous forest; feature: holomictic lake; material: water; isolation source: holomictic Lake 227, 6 m and 8 m depth | place: Canada: near Kenora, Ontario | collected...
AGCCTCAACCTGTCACCTTTCTGAACCAATCACCCCCTTCGCTAAGGATTGAGGCTTCTTCTATACCCACAACCCCGACGCCTTCACCCAACTCGGCGCGGCGCGGCACTTCTACGGCGTCAAAGTCCGCTTCGCCCCAACCCCACAAGCCAAAGGCACAATCGAACGCCGCCACGACTACTGGCAAAAACGGCTCGTCCCGCTCCTGGCCGCCGACCACATCGTCGAAATCACGGGCACCAACCAACTGCTCGACCAACTCGTCCCCCACGCCAACCAGCACGAAATCCACCGCGAACTCGGCCAAACACCCCACGCCGCCCACCAACAAGCCCTCGCCGAAAACCGCTCTGTCATCCGTCCCGCTCCCCAATGCCCGTGGTGGCCCTACGTCTGGAGCCAGCAAACCCGCGTCCGCGTCGGCGACGACGGCAAAGTCCCCGTCGGAGCCCAACGCCAGTCCATTGACGCCCCACCCCGCACCAACGTCATCCGCTGCCTACGCCCCGATGGCGACATTTACTAACTCCGCCACGCCCCTGATCCAAGCGCCAAACCCATCGTCCTGCTCCACTGCCCGGTGTTCTGAAGGCATTCTAGTTTTGTTCGCACACTCTTTTCTAACTTTGTTTGCTACACGACACCGGAGAACCGCTGTATTGACTTGGATCAAAGACTCCCGGTAGCGGCGTCGGTAAGCTTTGACGGTTGGCGCCCTCCCGCCTTTTGTGGCAAGCGCCAACCGATGTCATCGTTGACATGATGGCCTGTGCCCGTGAAGTGTTTGCGGTGAAGCTGGCTGTTTGATTGTTTACACGTTATGAGTCATTCAATGTTGTGCGTCCGCGCCGTAGTCATCCCGGCTGTCATCTCGTTGTTGTCGGCCTCTGCTGCGCTGCGCCCTTTGGTGGCAGCCGACACTCCGAAACCTTCCGCTCCAACCCCGGAGCAAAACAAAGCTTGTGCCGACTGCCACCACAAGACCTCGCCGGCGCTGGTGATGGAATGGGAACGCTCGAAACACTCCAAGAACCAGGTGGGCTGCCTCGATTGCCACGGGGCGGACCCGGCCAAAGTGGGTGCCTGGAAGCACCAGGGCGCGTGGATCACCACGCTGGTGACACCCAAGGACTGCGCTCAGTGCCACGAGCCGGAGGTTGAGCAATTCTCGCGCAGTCACCACGCCAAGGCGGGTGAAATCCTGGCGAGTCTCGACAACGTCCTGGCGGAAAAAGTGGCCGGCATGCCGGGGAACATCGCCGACGCCGTCAACGGCTGCTGGCAATGTCACGGCAGCATCATCAAGTTCAAGCGCGACGCCGACGGCAAGATTCTGCGCGTTGGCGACGAAGGGAAGCCGGTCATTGATGCCGACTCCTGGCCGAACAGCGGCATCGGCCGCATGAATCCGGACGGCTCGAAAGGCAGTTGCCACGCCTGCCACTCACGGCATTCGTTCGAGGCCAAGCTGTCCCGCGCGCCGGAGAACTGCGGCAAGTGTCACATGGGTCCAGACCATCCACAGATAGAAATTTACAACGAGTCCAAGCACGGCATCGCCTTCCACGCCAACCGCGACAAGATGGGGTTGGATAAGGACAGTTGGGTGTTGGGCAAGGATTACTCCGCGGCGCCGACCTGCGCGACCTGCCATCTCAGCAGTTACATGAGCACCAACGGTGTTTCCAAAGCCAACAGCCACGACGTTGGCGAACGGATTTCCTGGACGCTCCGTCCAGCGATCAGCGCCAAACTCAACCTCGTCATTTTCACCGATGGCTACAAGGACGACTACCCGGAATCCAAGCCGCTGCCCAAGATCGGCGACGAAGTCATAACCAACGAAAAGGTGGTCGAGAATGAGAAGATGGTCAGCAAGTCCGTTCCGCGGCAAGTGTCGAAGATTGTCACCTGGCGGGAGCGCCGCGACACGATGAAAGGCGCCTGCCTGAACTGCCACAGCACAGACTACGTGAACAATTTCTACAAGCAGTTCGACGACCTGGTGGTGCTTTACAACGAGAAGTTCGCCAAGCCGGCGCAGAAGCTCATGGACGAGTTGACGGCCGACGGGGCGCTCAATCCCAAGGCGCCGTTCGAACACGAAGTGCAGTGGGTCTTCTGGGAGCTATGGCATCACGAGGGCCGCCGCGCCCGCCACGGCGCGAGCATGATGGGGCCGGACTACACGCATTGGCACGGCATGTATGAAGTCTCGAAGCACTTCTACGAGAAGTTCCTCCCTGCGGTGGTCAAGGCTGCCCAGGAGAAGAGTCCCGATCTCGGCAAGAAGAACGAAGGCAAGATCAAGCAACTCCTGACGAACGAGGAACATCGCTGGCTCAAGGGTCTCAGCCCGGCGGAAGTCGAGGCCCTCAAGCAAGGCAACAAGGAGCGCTACAACCAATAGCGCCCCCGCCCACCCGCCAGAATTTGGCTCGCCGCCCGGCGTGTGAACGTCGGGCGGCTTTCGCTTTCGACGGGCCGGTGCGCTGCTCGCAGTTCCGGACCTGCGCACAGGACAAGCAATGGGGCAAACCTTGACGGGCGTCAAGGCGCCGCCGGTGGGGCCGGTCTATGTTGACGCCGCAATGTCCAAGAAAACTATCACGCTCGATGTCCGCGAGGATCTGCGCCGGGGCCGCGAGCCCTTCGGCCGGATCATGCAGGCGGTGGCCAGCCTGGCCGAGGGCCAGGAGTTGCTGCTCATCGCGCCGTTCAAGCCGGAGCCGATCTTCGCGGTGCTAGCCCAGCAGGGCTTTGGACATGTGGCGCGAGAAACCGAGTCCGGCGATTGGGAGGTGCGGCTCTCGAAGGAACACGCGCCGAAGCCCAAGACGCGCAAAGGTCCGCCCGCGGGCGCCGAACGCACGGTGCAGGTGGTGGACGTGGATGGTCGCCATGCACTGACTTGATCCTTTTCGAATCAACAACAACAAAATTCTGACAACCATCCCTGCCATCGGCGCTGACCGCATACTCGACGTGCGCGAAACGCCCTGTTCCATCAAGCACGGCCTGATCGTGCAAAACTTCGTGGACCTTGCGATCGGCGAGCACTTCACCCTGCGCAACGGCCATGACCCGGTGCCGCTGCGGCACCAGTTCGAGGCCCAGTTTCCCGGCACGTTCACCTGGGACTATGTCCACCGCCTGCCCGAAGACGTGGCCGTGAAGATCACCAAGCACAAGGCCCTGGGTCCGATCACGGGGGAGTTGCCCAGCGCTTGTGGCGGACATTGACGGACCTCGATTCAGGCGCGGCCAAGCGCGGCAGCGGTGTTTGGCCCGAAGAGCGGGCGTCTGATTTGAGTTTGTCGGCCGGGAGCGAAACCCCAACCCTGTGCCGGAGTGGGGCAGAAGTTTGACGCACGTCAAGGCGCGCATCCCCGTGTCGCTATGTGTATTAGACGTTCACCCACCTCGGAGGCTCGCACGACGCCAACTGGATCTATCTCCAGGCGCAAATCAACCTGTGAACCAGCGCAACGCAGCGCAGTGGCGGGACTGGCTTGACGCGGAGATTGCGCGACCGATCTCCAAAAGCTTGACCGGCGTCAAGGCGGCCAACTGCGGAGTGCCATACAATATATCGTATGAGATTGCACTTCGGCACGCTGCGTTGGCTGCTCGTGCTGTCGGCGCTGAATCCGCTGACGGCGGCTTTCGGCGCAGGCGCTGAAGCCACTCCCCCACCGCCGGCCGCCGCCACTAACAGCGCGACCCTCTCCGCCCCTGCCACGAATCAAGCCGACCTCGCCGCGGCGCGCTTCGCCACCACCTGCGCGGGTTGCCATAGCCTAGCCGGCATCAAACTGACCGGCCCCGAACTCACCCCCGCCACCGCCTGGCCGCTGGCCCAGTTGAAAACCGCCATCAAGCTGATGGAGAAGAATGTCGGCCCGCTGACGGACGACCAAGTCACGGCGCTGGCGGATTTGCTGAAATCTCCGAATGTTCGCGAGCGCATCAAGGCTGAGCAGGAGCGTATCCAGGCGCAGTTCATGGCGAAGATGGCGCCACCGGATGCGCTCGTTGGACAGGGGCTTTTCCTGGGAACGATGCCGCTCCGCAACGGCGGGCTGGCCTGCTCGGCTTGCCACACTGCGGCCAGCGTGGGGGGGAATCTCGGTCCCGATCTGAACGGAGTGTTCACCAAGCTTGGCGGCCAGACGCCGCTCGTATCGGCCATCGAAAAAGCCAGCTTCAAGATCATGGCGCCACATTACCAGCGGCATCCGGTCACCACGCAGGAGGCTATGCACCTGGCGAATTACTTTTCGACGCTGGATCCGAAGAATGTCGTGATCGCCGGCGCGACGTTCGTGCCCGTCGGCGCGGGCGGGGCGCTGGCCTTGTTGGTGGGATTGTCATTTTACTTCCGCACGCAGCGGAAGAATCGCGGGCGCGACACGCGGCTGCAGCGGAGGAGACAATAGCATGAGTTGGATCCAAGACATTTTCGCCCCCGAAGATCGCACCTGGGAGTCGTTCTACCGGAACCGATGGGCCTACGATAAAAAGGTCCGCAGCACGCACGGCGTGAATTGCACCGGCTCGTGCAGTTGGGAGATCTACGTCAAGAACGGTGTCGTCGTTTGGGAACTCCAGGCGCTTGATTACCCGATCATCGACAAGACCATCCCGCCCTACGAACCGCGCGGCTGCCAGCGCGGCATCAGTTACTCCTGGTACATCTACAGCCCGCTCCGTGTGAAGTATCCGCACATCCGCGGCGCGCTGCTGGACCTCTGGCGCAAGGCGAAGAAGGCGCATCCCGACGATCCCGTCGCCGCCTGGCGCACCATCGTCAGCGATCCGGAGTCGCGCAAGAAGTATCATCAGGCGCGCGGCAAGGGTGGACTCCGGCGCGCGTCCTGGGCCGAGGCGAACGAAATCATGGCGGCGGCGAATCTGCACACCATCCAGCGCCACGGACCGGATCGCATCGTCGGGTTCTCGCCGATCCCGGCCATGTCCATGTTGAGTTACGCGGCCGGAGCGCGGTTCTGCCAACTCATGGGCGGCGTGTCGCTGTCGTTCTACGACTGGTATTGCGATCTTCCGCCGGCCTCGCCGGAAATCTGGGGCGAGCAAACCGATGTCGCGGAGAGCGCGGATTGGTACCACTCCAAGTTCATCGCCACCGTCGGCTCGAACGTGCTCATGACCCGCACGCCGGATGCGCATTTCCTCGTGGAAGCGCGGCATGGCGGGGCGAAGGTTGTCGTCTTCTCGCCCGATTTCAGCCAAACCTCGAAGGTCGCCGACGAGTGGATTCCGCTGCATCAGGGAACGGACGGCGCCTTTTGGATGTCTGTCGGCCACGTCATTCTCAAGGAGAACTACGCCGACCGTCAGGTGCCCGCGTTTCAGGACTACCTGCGCCAATACACAGACGCCGCGTTCCTAGTCACACTCGACAAGCAGCCCAACGGCAGCTATCGCGCGGGCAAGCTGCTTCGCGCGAGCCACCTTGCCGCCACGAAGGTCCAGGAGAACGCCGATTGGAAGTTCTTCGTCGTGGATGAAACCAGTGGTGAATTGAAGATGCCCAAGGGCACCGTCGGTCATCGCTGGCAGAAGCAGAAGGGCGAGTGGAACCTCAAACTCGAAGACTGCATCACCGGCCAGCCCATCAAGCCGCTGCTCGAACTCAAAGGCAGGGGCGACGCCACGATGCCGGTGGAGATCGCCGACTTCTCCGACGGCACCAATCAGCGCGTGCTGTCCCGCCACGTTCCTGTCCGCAAAATCGAGACGGTCAACGGCCCTGTCTATGTCACGACCGCGATGGAACTCTACTTCGCGCAATACGGCGTGAACCGTGGCTTCGAGGGCGAATGGCCGAAGAGTTACGAGGACGATTCGCAGCCGTTCACGCCCGCGTGGCAGGAGCGCTTTACCGGGGTCGCCGGCAACGTTGCCGTGAACTTCGCCCGCGAATGGGCGCGCACCGCCGAGCACACCGGCGGCAAGTGCTGCGCCATCATCGGCGCGGGAGTCAACCACTGGTATCACAACAATCTCATCTACCGCGCCGTCATCAACGCGCTCATGTTCTGCGGCTGCATCGGCAAGCAGGGCGGCGGGTTGAACCACTACGTCGGCCAGGAAAAGCTTTCACCACAGGCTTCGTGGGCGCCCATCGCTTTCGGGGGCGACTGGGCCGGACCGCCGCGCCAGCAGAACGCCCCGTCGTTCCACTACATGCACTCGGACCAGTGGCGCTACGACAAGGCGTTCAGCGAGATTTGTCCGGTGAGCGATGCCAAGCATCCGATGGCCCACGGTCACACGGCGGACAAGCAGGCCCTCGCCGTGCGCCTCGGCTGGCTGCCGTGTTATCCGCAGTTCACCAAGAGCAACTTCGAGGTCATCAAGGAAGCCCAAGCCGCCGGCGCGAAGACGGACGACGAAATCGTCGCGCACACGGTCAAGGAACTGAAGTCGCGCAAGCTCCGGTTTGCGATGGAAGACCCGGACAACCCGGAGTGTTTCCCGCGCGTCTTCTACATCTGGCGCGGAAACGCCCTCATGTCGTCGGCGAAGGGCCACGAGTATTTCCTCAAGCACTATCTGGGCACGCACAACAACGCCATCTCCGAGGAAGTCGCCAAGCCCGACATCAAGGACGTGACGTGGCACGACAAGGTCGAACTCGGCAAGATGGACCTCATCGTGGACCTGAACTTCCGCATGGACACGTCCGCGCTCTACTCGGACATCGTCCTGCCCGCCGCGACTTACTACGAGAAGAACGACCTCAACTCGACGGACATGCACAGCTTCATTCACCCCCTGCAAGCGGCGGTCCCGCCCTGCTGGGAGTCGAAGAGTGACTGGGCTATCTTCCGAGGAATTGCGGAAGAGACGTCGAAGCTTGCGCCCAAGTATTTCTCCGGCCCGGTGAAAGACATCCTCGTCTCGCCGCTGATGCATGACACGCCGGCAGAAATCGCGCAGCCCACCGTCAAGGACTGGGCCAAGGGCGAGTGCGAATTGATTCCCGGTAAGACCGCGCCAAACATCAAGGTCGTCACGCGCGACTACGCGAACCTGCTCAACCGCTTCGTCTCGGTCGGGCCGAACTTTCGCAACAACGGCTTGTCAGTCCACGGCACGCATTACGACGTGGACGACGCCTACGACGCCTACCTCAAGACGCACACCACCGAGAAATGGGGCGGCAAGGTATATCCGTCGCTGCGCGATGACAAAGACGCCTGCGACGTAATCCTGCACTTCGCGGCTGAGACGAACGGTGAGATGGCTTACCGCGCCTTCCAGGCCGAGTCCGTGAAGACGGGCATTGACCACACGCACCTCGCCGCCGACACGCGGGCGGTGCGCTACACGTTTGAGGACCTTTGTTCCCGCCCCTGCCGCACGCTGACGACGCCCTATTGGACGGGCATCACCAACGGCACGCGCACTTACTCGGCCTACTGCCAGAACATTGAGGAGTTGATTCCATGGCGGACACTCACCGGCAGGCAGCATCTGTATCTCGACCACGAGGCCTACGTCGCGTTCGGCGAAAACCTGCCGACGTTCAAGCCGCGCGGCGAACTGCGCCAGACGCGCGACCTGGAGAAGTCCAATCAAGGCCCTGGCAGCATCGTGCTGAATTACCTCACGCCGCACGGCAAGTGGCACATCCACTCGACCTACGGCGACACGCTGCGCATGAAGACGCTGTCGCGCGGCTGTTATCCGGTCTGGATGAACGACAAGGACGCCGACCTCATCGGTCTCGAAGATAATGACTGGATCGAGGTCTATAACGACCACGGCGTAGTTTGCACGCGGGCCATCGTCAGCGCGCGCATTCCGCCCGGCATCTGCCTGCTCTACCACGCGCCGGAGCGGACGCTGGGCGTGCCAAAATCGCCGGAGCGCGGCAACAAGCGAGCCGGTGGCCATAACTCACTCACGCGCGTCCGCCTCAAGCCGCTCTTCATGATCGGCGGCTACGCGCAGTTCACCTACGCCTTCAACTACTGGGGACCGCAAGGCGTGAACCGCGACACGTTTGTGGTCATCAAGAAACTCGGGAAGGTCGTTTACTAAGCCGCCACGTTATGGATGTTAGAGCCCACGTTTCCGTCATCTTCCACCTCGACAAGTGCATCGGGTGCCACACGTGCAGCGTCGCCTGCAAGAACGTGTGGACCGACCGTCCCGGCGCCGAATACATGTGGTGGAACAACGTCGAGACCAAGCCGGGTACCGGCTTCCCGACGCATTGGGAGAACCAGAAGACGTTCAACGGCGGTTGGAAATGGAACGGCAACGGCAATCTGGAGATGCGCTGCCAGAACAAGGCCGACGCTTTCCTAAAGCTCTTCTACAACCCGAACCAGCCGAACCTGGACGATTACTACGAGCCGTTCACCTACAAATACGAGGACCTCTTCACGGCGAAGGCGGGCGATGACCAACCCACGGCGATTCCCGTTTCGCTTATCACCGGTGAGCCGATGGAAATCAAGGCCGGCCCCAACTGGGACGACGATTTGTCCGGCTCGCCGATCTATGCCGAGAACGACCTGAACCTCGACAAGTTGACCGAAGAGGAACGCGCACAGTTGTTCGAGGTGGAACGCTTGACGATGTTCTACCTGCCGCGCATCTGCAATCACTGCGCCAATCCCACCTGCGTGGCAGCCTGTCCGTCCGGCGCCATCTACAAGCGCGGCGAGGACGGCATCGTGCTCATCAATCAGGAGAAGTGCCGGGGCTGGCGCGCGTGCGTGGCGGCGTGTCCCTACAAAAAGATCTATTACAACTGGAAGACCGGAAAGTCGGAGAAGTGCATCCTGTGCTTCCCGCGCCTGGAAACCGGCCAGCCGCCCGCGTGCTTCCATTCCTGTGTCGGGCGCATCCGCTATCTCGGCGTCATCCTTTACGATGCGGACCGCGTGCCGGACGCGATGAAGGTCCATGACCGCGCACTGGTAGAATCGCAGCGCACGACCATTCTCGACCCGCACGACCCGGCAGTGGTTGCTGCCGCGCGCAAGAACGGCATCAGCGAGGAATTCATCGAGTCCGCGCAGAAATCGCCGGTCTTCCAATACGTGATGAAGTGGAAGCTCGCGCTGCCGCTTCACATCGAATACCGGACGATGCCGCTGCTGTTTTACGTCCCGCCGCTGCTGCCGGTGATGGGCAAGTCCGCCAACGGCACCTACGAACACAGTGCGGACGGATTCTTCACCAGCCTGGCCGAGTCGCGCCTGCCCATCAAATACCTGGCCAGCCTGTTCAGCGCCGGCAACGAGCAGATCGTCGAGGCGGTGATGAAGAAGCTTATGGCTGTGCGCCACTACAAGCGCTGGCAGAGCGTGCGCGACATGGCCGAAAGCGACGTGCAGAAGATTCTCCGCGAGGCCCAGACCACGCCGGCGGAGGTGGAGGAAATCTACGCGATGACCGCGATCCCGACGCAGTTCCAGCGCTACGTCCTGCCACCGCTGCAACGCGAGGAAGCCATCCAGAGCACGTGCAGCCCGGAAGCGTGCAAAGGCTGCTCGGGCTTCAGCCTGAATCCAACCGTGATGGGGGAACGAGCGTGAGCAATCGAATGACAACACCAGGCAGCCATAAGTTGAAAGCGCAACTCACCGCGCTTGCCCGCTTGCTGGAATATCCGGGCGTGGATTTCGGGGTGCGGGTTTCCGCTGCCCCGAGTTCGGCGACGCTGGTCAGCTTTGCGACGGCAATGTTGGCACTGTCGCCCGACGAACGCGAAGAACTCTACACCGCCACGTTCGACGTGACGCCGGCGTGCGTCCCCTACGTCAGCATCCACCTCTTTGGTGAGGAGAACTTCAAACGCGGCGAGTTCATGGCGGGGCTTCATGCCCGCTATGCCCAAGCCGGTTTCACCACGGGCGGTGAGCTGCCGGATCATCTCTCCGTCTTGCTGCGTTTCACGGCGGAGACGGACCATGCCGAACACCGCGAACTAACCGAGTTTTGCCTGCTCGGCCCGCTGGGCAAAATGATCGCCGCGCTAACGGAGGAGAATCCATACCACGCCCTCCTCGTAGCCGTGCGCGAGATCCTGCAAGCGGCGCATCCCGAAGTGAAGCCCGCGCTGAGTCCCTTGGAGCAGATGCAACAACACGGTGGCGCCTGCGCCGCCATTTCTATCGGCTGCAACTGTGGCGCCGCGCCGCAGGATGCAGCGGCCACTCCGATCGACGAGTGCCACGAATCCGTTTTGACCCACTGAGACCTATGGTTGACGCTTTCCTATTTGTCGGCCTGCCCTACCTCGCCATCGTGACCGCCGTCATTGCCGGAGTCGCGCGCGCGCGCAACCAGCGCTTTTCGATGTCGTCGCGGTCCTCCCAGTTCCTCGAAGACCGGCAGCTACTTTGGGGTTCAGCGCCCTGGCACATAGGCATCCTGGTTGTGCTGTTGGGCCATATCATTGCGGGGGTCGTGCCGCGGGTCTGGTCGAGCATTCTCACCGTGCCGGGGGCGCTCGTCACCACCGAAACCGTCGGGGTCGCCTGCTCCCTGCTGGCCATCGCCGGACTGAGCATGCTCATTTACCGCCGCGTCACTTCGGCGCGGGTCCAGGCGGTGACCACCACGGCGGACCTCATCGTCGTGGCACTGCTGATGGCGCAGATCGTCGTTGGACTGCTCAGCGCGCTCTCGTTCCGCTATGGCTCGGCCTGGAGCACCGGTACCGTGGTGCCGTATTTCTGGAGCCTGGTCACGCTCAGCCCCGATATGGCTTACGTGGCGGATTTCCCGATGCTTTTCAAGCTCCACCTCATTGGCGCGTGGCTCATCATCCTGGCGTTGCCGTTCACCCGCCTGATGCATTTGCTCGTCGTGCCGGTGCATTATCTCTGGCGTGCGCCGCAGATCGTCATCTGGAACAATGCCCGCCGCCGGCAGCAAGCGGTCGCTGCGACCCTCCAGGCCGAAAGCCGGCGTGAGTTCCTAAAAGGCGCCGCGGGTGTCGCGGGCGCCACTGGACTGTTGGCGCTCGGCGTTTCGGAAAAATCCTTGAACTTTTTCAAAGGCCCGCAGGCGGACCTGGAGGCGGAGACGGCGTTGCTGCAAAAGAAGCTCCAACGGCTACAGCAAACCGCCGAGGAACGGCAACTCGAACTGGAACGGCAGCGCACGGATATGATTCTCGTCGCGCGCTACGCCGAACTGGCTGACAACAAGGGCCGATATTTCATTGATTATGCGATGGCGCCGGGCCTGGCCTTCAAAGGCAAAGATGGCTTGCCGCTCGTGATCTCCGCCAAATGCACCCACTTGGGCTGTACCGTGGGCAGCGAGGCGAACGCGGACGGGCAGATCCTGTGTCCCTGCCACATTTCTTACTTCAGCATCCAGACCGGACAGCCGAACGCCGGCGCGCCCGCCAAACTGCCTTTGCCCCCACTTGGCTGGGCGCTGGTGGACAGCAGTGGAAAGATTGTCGCAAGCCGCAAGCCCGGACAAGCCGTGCAAGGAAAGGTGGACGCGGAGTTATTGGCTCAATGCAGCCTCTACATCACCAAGCCAGGGTGAGACAGCGCTTAGCGTGAAACCCCATTGCCCATTCCTATGAACCTCCCAGAAATCGTCGAGCGTACCGAGGCCTATCTCGCGGAGCGGTTCCCCGTCGCGAAGATGAACTACGCCTCGATGGTGCAGAAGAAAGAGGTGCCGGTGCATCGCCTCTCGTGGGGCTATTACATGGGCGGGCTCGCGCTGTTCTTCTTCATTGTCCAGATCATCACTGGTTTGATGCTGCTGTTCTATTATCAGCCGACCGTCAGCGACGCACACGCTTCGGTTGAGTACATTACCGATCATGTCCCCGCAGGCGCGCTCGTCCGTAACATCCATGCCTGGGCATCGTCGCTGATGATCGCCAGTGTCATGGTCCATTTGTTGACCGCCTTTGGGATGAAGGCGTTTGCCAGGCCGCGCGAGATCACCTGGGTCACCGGTGTATTGCTGCTTGGCATCACGTTCGCGTTTGGTTTCACGGGCTACCTCTTGCCCTGGCATCAAATTGCCGTCAACGCGACCAAGATCGGCCTGCAAACGATCGAAGAAGTCGGCAAGTATCTGCCCGGGCAGATGGCGACCTGGCCGGGGTTACTGAAGGAAATCATCCAGGGTGAACCCAGCGTCGGGCAGGCTACGCTCAGCCGCTTCTTCGCGCTGCACGTTATCATCCTGCCATTCTCCACCGCGGCGCTGCTCGGCCTGCACCTGGTATCGGTGCAACTTCACGGGATGAGCCAGGGGGTGGACGAGGCGCCCCGACGCCAAGAGAAGTTCTTTCCCACCTTCCTGCTCAAGGATCTCTCGGTCTGGGGCGTGGCCTTCATGGTGTTGTTAGTTCTCGGCCTGTGCCTGCCATTCGAATCGCTGTTCGCCTATCCGCTCTTCGAGCCATTCAATCCCAAAGGCTCAACGCCTGATGGCATCAAACCGGAGTGGTACTTCTTCTGGGTCTATTACCCGCTGGAGCTGCTGCCGCTCTGGGTCATTCTCGTCGGCCAGGCGGTGCTCGGCGGGGTGCTGGTGGCCACGCCTTGGATTTTCAAGAATACCAATCGCCGCACCCTGCAACTGATCGCGCTGGCAGCGGGAGCCTACCTGCTCGTGATGACGGTGTTTGGCGAGAGAATCTACCACCTGTTCAAAGGCTGAACGCTGATGAAATCCGAAACCCAACATCCGAAGCTCGCATGGGACTCCCGACTCTGGCTCGCACTGGCGGTGTTCGCCTTGGCGGGGCCGACGCAGTTGCAAGCCTACCCGGAATTTCAGCAATTTATCGTCAAACACTCCGGTCGCCCGGTGAACTGCGCTTTCTGTCACGCCAATGCCGACGGCCCTGAAGGTGCCGGCCCCGGCCAGATCGGCCACCTGACCGCTGCGGAGCAAGCGGAATTGGTCCGTGCCCGCACCATGTTCGAGCCCGGAGCGAAGCTCAACAGCCCGATCCTGAATGCCTTTGGCAATCACATCATCAACAGTCTTGGGAAGCGAAAGTTTCTCGAACTCCGCCTTGCCCCCGCGCAACTCGCCGAAGCCCTCCCCAAAGACAGCGACCTGGACGGCGATGGCATCACGGATGCGAAAGAATTCCTGGCCGGCACACACCCGCTGATTGCCAGCGATGGCGACCCGTGGCTGCTCTTCCGGGCGAACTTCCACCGTAATCTGCCGCAAATCGCCCTCACTCTGGCCGCCACCCTTGTCGGCCTGTGGGGCTTGGGACACTTGCTGCGCGGCTTCGCCGCGGCCACACCGTTTAAGAACGAAGACTCGGAAGAATCCGCATCCTGACTCAATCCCATGCCTACCCGCATCACTGACTGGCGTCCCGAAGACGCGACCTTCTGGCAACAAACTGGCAAAGGCGTCGCTACGCGCAACCTCTGGATTTCCATCCCTGCCCTCCTGCTGGCGTTCTCGGTGTGGATGGTCTGGAGCATCGTCGTGGTGAAGCTCAAGGCCATCGGCTTCAAGTTCACCGAACAACAGGAGTTCTGGCTCACCGCCCTGCCCGCGCTGACCGGCGCGACCATGCGCATCTTTTACTCGTTCACCGTCCCCATCTTCGGCGGGCGCAACTGGACCGTCCTCAGCACCGCCTCGCTGCTCATCCCGGCCATCGGCATTGGCATCGCTGTGCAAAATCCGCAGACCCCTTACTTGGTCTTCGTGGTGCTGGCGCTGCTGTGCGGCTTTGGCGGGGCCAACTTTGCGTCGAGCATGTCGAATATCAATTACTTCTTCCCAAAGGCGCAGAAGGGCACCGCGCTCGGCCTCAACGCCGGCCTCGGCAACCTCGGCGTCAGCGTCATGCAATTCCTCGTGCCGGTGGTTATCGGAACCGCGGTTTTCGGCAGTCTCGGCGGTGCCCCGCAGCAGGCCGTCGAGAAAGGCGTGACCAAACAAATCTGGCTCCAAAACGCCGGGTTCATCTGGGTGCCAATGATCGTGGCCGTGGTCGTCGCGGCCTTCTTTGGCATGAACAATCTCGACGCCGCCAAGGCTTCCTTCGCCGATCAGGCGGTAGTCTTCAAGCGCAAGCACAACTGGATCATGTGCTGGCTTTACCTCGGCACCTTCGGCTCATTCATCGGTTACTCGGCGGCGTTCCCGAAGCTCATCAAAGTCACCTTCACCGACGTGGACCCGCTCAAGTTCGCCTTTCTCGGCCCGCTGGTGGGGGCGATGGCGCGGCCCATCGGCGGCTGGATTTCCGATAAACTTGGCGGCGCACGCGTTACGTTTTGGAACTTTCTCGCCATGATTGGCGCAGTCGGCGGCGTGCTCTACTTCCTCAACGCCCACAGCTTCGCCGGCTTCTTCGCGATGTTCCTTGTGCTCTTCATCACCACCGGCGTGGGTAACGCCAGCACGTTCAAAATGATCCCGGTCATCTTCCTCAACGAGCAAATGCGCGCCGCCGAGGGCCGAGGCCAGGAAGCCCAGGAACAGGCCAAGCGCAATGCCGCCAAGGAATCCAGCGCCATCCTCGGCTTCAGCTCCGCGCTGGGCGCGTACGGTGGATTCATCATCCCCATCACCTTCGGCAACGCCATCAAGAGTGGTTCCCCACAGACGGCCTTGATCGAATTCCTCGTTTTCTACATCACCTGCCTCGCGCTGACTTGGTGGTTCTACTTCCGCAAGAACGCCGAAGCGCCGTGCTGAACCTTCCCGCAGGCATCATCCATGAACGGAACCAACAACCCTCCGGGCGCGCTGACCGCCGGCGTGGCCGCCGCTGACGCCCACCAGCACCACGTCTGGGACGCCACTTCCACCGCCCAGCGCAACACCATCCTCACGCTCTCGACTACGGCGTTCACGCTCATGTTCGCGGTATGGCTGATGTTCGGCGTGCTGGGCATTCCGATCCGCAAGGAGTTTGCCCTGACGGAAGTTCAGTTCGGCTGGCTCACCGCCATCGCGATTCTGAACGGCTCCATCTGGCGCCTGCTCTTTGGCCTCTGGACCGACCGCTACGGCGGCCGTCTCGTGATGACGCTGCTGGTGGGTGCGACTGCCATCCCGGCGTTCCTCGTCAGTCGCGCGGCATCGTTCAATGAGCTGATGATCTATGCCTTCCTTGTCGGCATGGCGGGCAACGCCTTCTCCGTCGGCATCGCGTGGAACTCGGCGTGGTTCCCGCGGCAGCGACAGGGCTTTGCCCTCGGCGTCTTCGGCGCGGGCAACGTCGGCGCATCGGTGACCAAGTTCATCGGACCCGCGCTGATCGCGCTGCTGCCGGCCGTAGGATACCTCGGCGGCAAGATCCCCGGCGGCTGGCGGTTCGTCCCGTTCCTCTACGGCGTGCTGCTCGTCATCATGGCGGCCGCAATCTGGTTCATGACGCCGGCGCAAGACCACAAACCCGGTGCGGGCCGCGCGCTCGGGGATCTCCTCCGTCCACTCAAGCAAGTCCGTGTCTGGCGCTTCAGCCTCTACTATGTCGTCGTCTTCGGCGCCTACGTGGCGCTGTCCGTCTGGCTGCCCAAATACTACGTCGATGTCTTCGGAATGCCGCTCCAGAAGGCTGCGCTGCTGACCGCGCTGTTCATCTTCCCGGCGAGCCTGCTGCGTCCGCTGGGCGGCTGGCTCTCGGACAAATTCGGCGCACGCCGGATGATGTATTGGGTCTTCGGCACCATGCTGCTGGCGCTCCTGTTTCTCTCCGCGCCCCAAGGCCACATTGTTTTCTATGTGCCGGAGAAAATTCACGCGGGCGGGCAGATCGAAACCATGCGCTTCGTGATGGGGCCAGTCCTGTTCACCTTCCTGATATTCATCGTGGGCTGCGGCATGGGCATCGGCAAGGCGGCGGTCTATAAATACATTCCGGAGTACTTTCCGAAAGACGTCGGGGCCGTCGGCGGGCTTGTTGGCCTGCTCGGTGCGCTGGGCGGCTTCTTCTTGCCGCCGCTGTTTGCCTATGCCTTCAAGGCCACCGGCATTCCGCAGACGACGTTCGCCATCCTCTTCTTCGTTACCCTCGCGAGCTTCGCCTGGCTGCACTGGGTCGTGTATCGAATGCTCCGCCAGGCCACTCCGCACTTGCAAAATCAGTTTGAAGACAGGAGATAGAGGGATGATTCGCGTCTGCCAACTGTTCGTTTCGCCTGGCCACAACTTCTATGGCCACCATCAGCAACCGCCCGGCTCGCACCCGACTCAGGCGGTTGACGAAGTGGTTTGCGTCGCGGGGCGGGGACTGCGCGGCGACCGCTTCTTCGACTACAAGGAGAACTACAAAGGCCAGATCACGTTCTTTTCGCTGGAAGTTTTCGACGCCCTGCGCCGCGAGTTGAATCTGCAGGAGGCCCAGCCGGGGGCCACACGCCGCAACGCCTTCGTCCGCGGCGTGGATCTGAATACGCTCATCGGCACGGAGTTTGAAATCCAAGGCGTGCGTTTCGCGGGCGCGGCGGAGTGCTCGCCGTGCCAGTGGATGAACTCCGCGCTCGGCCCCGGCGCGGAAGCGTGGCTCAAGGGGCGCGGCGGATTGCGGGCGCGCATCCTCACCGACGGCGTG
>SESF01033182.1_pt1 | contig 16568 bp, 23 predicted proteins | sample 3171521 | NCBI WGS metagenome assembly SESF01 (sample SAMN10866945, study PRJNA518727) | freshwater metagenome | biome: subpolar coniferous forest; feature: holomictic lake; material: water; isolation source: holomictic Lake 227, 6 m and 8 m depth | place: Canada: near Kenora, Ontario | collected...
CATTTGAATTCACCTTCATCATCGCTTTCGGGCATACAATCATCGCAATAAAGCGTACCTTTATCATCAGATGAATAGTTTAACATTCTCCAATAAAACTTCTCTCCACAACCACAGCACTCATCTTGCTTCTCCTCACACTCCTCATCGCTTTCCTCATCACTATCGCTCTCAATGATAAATGGGATTAACTTCTTCTTCTCTGGCATTTTTAAATATTACTTTGATTACTTTGATGCTCCTTCTATTCTGAAAAAAAACTGAATCAATTTTTTTTAATAACTAAGAAAAATTGAAATACTTAAAATTTATAATTTAGAATATTAAGGAATAATGGATTTTTTTTACATTTATTATAAAAAAAAATTGATAAAATAAAAGAACTTAAATATTATTATCTATACATACTATATAGAAATGGAAGCAAGTCAGCAACAGATTTTAGCAACTAAGAAGCGAGTTATTCGCAAACGAAGTCAGCACTTACCCGAGGAGGGCAATGTGAATTATGTAGCGCCAGTTGTGGCTTTTGAAAATCCTCAACCATGCTTGAAGTGTAATAAAGTCGGCGACTGGACTGAGGTGTATTATGATGAATTCCTTTGTGGAGTTTGTATTCACGGGAAATGCCTTTATTGTCAGCGTGGAATCTATGGGAAGCATTATGGAGAAGAATTATGTGAGCCTTGCTTTGATAAATATAAGGCTTGGAATGAAGAAAAATAATATCTTATAATATATAAATGCCGTATAAGCTTCGCAAATTGCCAAACCAAGATGCTTTTAAAGTATATAATGCCAAAACTGGTGTAGTCCATGCCAAGAAGGCAACCTTAGCAAATGCTAAAAAGCAAATCACATTATTAAATATGGCCGATCATGGTATGTTAATGCCAAGAAAAAAATAATATCTTATAATATAAATGGATTATAAAATATTACCGAATACATTTAAGCAAGCGAAAATTCTGGGCGTGGAGGTTAAGCCATCTACCAAAAAGGGCAAGAAGATTGATGTGTTTAAGGACAACAAGCTTATAGCATCTGTGGGCGCAATGGGATACAAAGATTATGCTTACTACTTGAAGGAGGATGGAAAGAAGGTTGCCGATGAAAAGCGGAGATTGTATAAGCTTAGACATGAAAAAGATAGAAAAATAGTTGGTTCCAATGGATACTTTGCGGACCAACTCTTATGGTGATTTATAGATTTTAAGTATTTCAATTTTTATTAGTTTTAAAAAAAAATTGAAATCAAATTTGACAATTATATTATAGGCATCAAAAGAATAACAACAGCAAATTAAAATGTCGCAACCTTTCTATGTAATCAATGATGAAGGATATAATAGTATATTTACCGCACTCACAAATGGGGAAAGATTTATGAAGTCATATCAGACAACATGCCCGCATAGAAATAAAAAAGATTGTAATTGTCCTTTCTATCTTAACTTTCTGAAAGATGGGAAAATGGTTCGCTGTGTGAAAGGAGAAGTAAAAGAGGTTCTTAGCGAAACAATGTGGCGGAGTCAAATGACTACACCATATAAGCTTGTAGAGCTTCAATGCGGTAATTGCTCTATCAGAGTAGCACTTTAAACCAAAAAAAAATTGAAATCAATTTCCAACCCAAGTCTAATAGCATCAAGGTAATAACGGCAATTAAAATGTGTGAAATAACTGACTACGGACAAGTTCCAAACTCTCATATCCTTAACATCTTTGGTGATGAGATGACCTACAATGATTTACGTCAAATATCGTGGAAACCAGATAAATATACTCATCTGAAAGTAGAACGCTCATCAAATAGCACAACCCATTTGCTCGCTATATACTTTGATGGTAAAAAAGTATTTGAGAACATCTATAAAAAGCATCATTCGTGTAATATGTTTTATCACTTGGAGGAACTACATACTATACTACAAGAAGAATGTGAGATATGTGATGGCTGTGAAAAGATGAAAAAAATATACCAGCAAATGTGGGGAGATGGAAAAGATGGGAAAAATAGTGGGGCGAGGCTTTGTATTGATTGCTGGACTTAAACATTCTAAAAAATGACTTAAAGAAAAATAACGAAAAAACCAAATAAAAATATAAACTTATTATATAAATGCCAGAAGAGAGATATGTTAAATTGAACCGCAAGTTTTTTGCCGAAGAGATGCCATCTGATATGAAGCGTGCTTTTATGTTAGTCATTAATAATACGCCGTGTATTCCAGACGATCAAAAGATTTTCTTATGTGATAATATTTTTCATTATGAATCCATCGGTGATTATTCTCGGAATCAGATATTGGATGTTTTGGATGAATTAAAATTATTTACGATGAAAGAATAATTTAATTTCTCTGGATAAAATAGAATGACATTGATATATAAATTATTTAGCAATAGTTGTGATTCCTTTTATGTGGGCTCAACCAACCGAAGTTTAAAGTATCGCTTTTACAAACACAAGAACAAATCCTATGAAGCTCCCAATAGGAAAGTGTATAAACATATATTGGAGTCTGGCGGATTCAAAGAGTGGAACATGGAACTCATAGAAGCAATTGATACAACAGATGATTTTGTAAGAAGACAGAGAGAACAATTTTGGATAGATGAATTAAAACCCGATTTGAATGAACGTTTAGCAATTAGGATAAAATAGAAAATATTTTTTTCTATATCTATTATATAATGGATACAGAGAACGACGAGACCTTAGTTGAGATAAGCGAGAACGCGAATAGTATTGAGAAGCCAAAGCGCAAGGCGACCCAACGGCAATTGGATTCTTTGGCAAAGGCGAGACAAGTTCGCGCTGAAAGCAAACAGAAAGAAATGGAAGAAGAAGAGAAGCATCGCAAGTTGCTTCCTACATACACGAAGGATTCAGATTTAGAACCAATGTTGCCAAAAGAAAAGAAGGCACACAAGAAGCCAAAGCCCACAATTATTCAGTTCCAAGAAAGCGATGGGGAAAGTGATGATGACGCACCTACAATAATTATAAAAAATAAGAAGCGACCCGTGGCACAAGCACCCGCACCACCGCCACCACCTCCGCCAGCACCAGCACCAGTAGCGGTTCCTATACAACAAAAACCAAAACAATATATTAGAAAAGCCTATTAAATTTTCTATCTCTATATATATATGAGTAATCCATTAACACATTCAAGCGCTAAAATATTCTTATCAAGCCAAGGAAGCAACTTGGTTTTAAATTCGGCGACACTGAATACAGACATTAGCTTTTACTTCCAGCCTTTGTTATTAAGCAATTCAGACCAATCCCATTTTATAATTGGTTTGGAGCAAGCATCAATTCCAGTTTCAATCAATATGGTAAATAGTACTAATAATCAAATATCCATTAATGGAAACGCATATACTCTGCCCGCTGGAAATTATATTATTTCAGAAGTCATTACGCTTTTGAATACCTTTTATAATACATTTAATGTCAGCTTCACATATAGTTCAAATACAAATAAGATTACCATAACGGCGACGGCTGGATCATTTACTATTAACTCAACGACAATGACAAAACTTTTAGGATTTGTAGCGGGGGCATATTCAAGTCCAGCTGTAATGACAAAAGTTGTAAATCTCACAAGTACATTGGGAATTGTTATTCAGATTGAAAACGTTCAAACGCCAAACCGAGATAATAGTGGAAGCAATGGTGCGACATTAGCAAGAATTCCCATTACATGTGGGCCACAAAAGATTCTCCAATATTTCAATGCCACGCCCTTTTTCTCTCAAATAGCTAATAGGGAACTAACTTATTTAAGAGTGAGATTGTTAAACGATGATTATAGTCCGCTGGACCTCGTGGGTTCTCCAGACTGGTTTGTAGTGATTCGCGTGGATTTCAGTGAGAAGAATATGCCAGAACAGATACCATCGCTTATAACACAACAACGAAAAGATTTAGAAAAATTACAATTAGAAAGCCAAGTCCCATAAAATAAATAATATAAGCAATATGTATAATCATGGGAATAAAGTCTTTTTTTCGCAATTTAGGTAGAGGCATTAAACGAGGCTTTGATAATTTTGTATCTGGTGCTGGAAAGGTAATAGGAGGCGCTGGAACATATTTACAACAAAAAGCAATACCCGCCATCGCAAGTGGAGCGAGTAGTATTGCGGGCTTATTAAATAAAGGAGCACCATTGTTAGAGGCTGCTGGGCCAGAGGCGGCGGCGGCGGGAGCTGAGGCTGCTAATGTAGCGGGACAAATTGGAGCGGGAGTAGGCAAGTTTGCCAAGTTCATTGGTTCTGATATAGCGAATAAACCGCCAGTTGTAGCCAACGCACAGCAAATTATGGCATTTAGCCAGTCTCCTTTTGGTATGGCTATTAGACGTTCGCAAGGATTAACGACACCAATGACTGCTTCTGATGCCGCAGTCTTCGCAGCGGGAGGTAAACCCACACCAGCACCAGCACCCACATCAGCTGTGATGCCAGCAAATCCTAACCCGCTTAAACCAGTTGGTATGGCAATTAAGCCTCTTATAGGAAGTAATCCAGCAAGTTATTCACCAGTGAAATCATCTGGTATTGAGGCACCACCATCAGCACCACAACCAAGCATTAAGGTAATGGGAGGAGGAAGTGGAGTTCCGATGCTTTCAATGTAATTAATGTTTAGCATCAATTTTATTTTCATATCATATATATATACGATATGAGAGAGATTAAGCATTATCAAGTTTCATTCGCTGGAACAACTCCAGCTGCCAACTTCCAATTCCAATTTCCCCGCTATTATAAACAAGCACCACACCATAAATTTAGATTGAAATGTGTTAATATTACAGATTATAGAGCTGGTAGTTTAGCCACAAATCCCCATTCATATTACGCTACTGGCTTTTTAGGTGATGGACTTTGTTTATATTCTGGCATAACCAGTGAGGCATTTTTAAGCAATGATTACTTTTTAGGAACAACATCTACTAATGGAGCCGAAGCTACTGCTCCCACAAATATAGGCACCGCAACCGCCATATTTCCAACTGAACTCATGTTAGATACTATTTCAACTAATCCTTTCACCATAGCATATAGACATACCGCATCACCCACTTTCGCAACTGGAAACGTGGAAATTTTAGTCGTATTTGAAATAATTGAATATGACCCGTCAAAATCAGATTAGTTTAGCATAATTTTATATCAATAATTTATATAATTATGGATCAACCAGAAACTGACCGAATCGCCGTTTTAGAAAAACGTATATCTGATTTAGAAGAATTAGTTCAACTATTAATGACTTTAAAACAAAAAAAGCTGGATATTAGCAATTTCACTTGTGAGCCAATTAAAATAAAGGATAAACGTGAAAAATTATCTTCTTTATACAATGTATAATGAGTTCTTACGTGCCTTTAATCCCGAGAGAAATGGACCTCACTGAATACAAAGGTATTCAAGCTGGTAAATCCCGTCGTATTAGCGTTTTCCCCGATAATGCTACTTCTTACAACTCTTCTACTTCCACCGCTGATGTGTTTTTTAGCATTCCCAGCTCCCGTAATTCCTTTATCATGACAAACTGCTCTCAGATTGTTTTTGATATTACTGCCAACACTACATTCGTGACGGATCCAGTTCTTTCTCTTTCCAATGGTAATGGTTCTTCCGTCATTCAATCTTTGGAGACCATAGTCCAGAACCAATCCGTAGAAAACTTATTGAACTATAACGTGTATGCGAATCTCTTATCTGACGTTCAGCCTTTGGGACGCTCCACTACTACTGGGACCATTCTTGCTGGCGCAACTTCCACGTTGAAGGCTGGTATTAAGCTCAATGGTGCCACTGGTGTTGATGGACCCGTGGTTCGCTGCGCCATCCCACTTTACTCTGGTGTTTTGGGAATGGGAGCCGAGCAATATTGCCCCATGGTTGATGGGATACGCTTGCGAATGACGATGGCTGCCACTGCTGTTGCCTTGAAGTATGCTAATATTACTTCCTACTCTGCCGCCCAGTACAAAATCAGCAATTTTGCCATCCAATTTGAAGTAATGGACCTTGACTCTGCTACTATGGGAGCTTTGATTCAGCAAGGAGGAGGTTCACTTCGTCAGCATATATGTTGTGTTAATAATTACCAAGCCACGCTTGCTGCTTCCAGTGCCAACAGCATTCTCATCCCCGCGCGTTTTTCTTCGGTTAAGGCTCTCCTAACTACTTTCCGTCTATCCGCGAACTTGGCGGCTCCCGAAATTTATAACGTTGTGGGCGACCGCGTTCTTCCTCAGATTGCTACTTACTTGTGGAACGTTGATGGAGCGAATATCCCCTCCGTTCCCGTGCGAGTTGCCACGTCTGCTTCATTCGTTTATGGTGGAGAAGTGCTCTCGGAAATCATGAAGTGCTTCGGAGCCAGCAACCAGACCGCTTTTGATGTTGTTTTCAACCAGACCCAATTCGGAGAGCTTACTGGCACAACTGGTACGGGCGCTTTCTTCCTTGGAAATAACTTTGAGAGCCAAGATAGCGCTGGTTCTGCTCTCATCAGTGGAAGAGACCTCAACTCATCCAACGTATATCTCAACTTGACCCATTATGCTACTGCTCTTGCTTCCGTTGTGGATACGTTCGCACTATATGATGTAGTCCTAACTTATAACATGGTTGATGGTTCAGTCAGCATGTCTAAATAAATAAAATATATATATAGTGTAAACATATGCCAGCATTTTCATCCGACCAAGAATCCGTTTTAGAAAATATTAGAATCAACTGCGCTATGCTTACGGAATACCATAGGAAGAATTTTTTAAAGTTAAGCCAATCAATTACTTATTACAGAATACCAGTATTGCTTTTATCAAGTGTAGCGAGTGTTTGGAGTATTAGTGGCACATCCTTTTTAGACCAACACAGCGTAAGTTTAATAAATTGTTTATTAGGACTTACAGCTGGTTTCATTACAAGCATTGAATTATTTATGAAACTGGATCAACAAATAAAATTAAGTGAAGATTTATCACACAAGTTCTATGCCATAGGCGCCGATATATTTAAAACATTATCATTAAAAGATGAGAACCGAGAAGTGAAAGGAAATCAATACTTGACAGAAATATTTTCAGATTACATAAAGCTTGTAGAGAAATCAAACATATTGAATACAAAATTGAAGGACCAATTATTGCCTTTGCCTATCAAGTTAGAGAGAGTGTTTGATAGTTCAATGCGATTAGCTGACAGCGATTCAGAAGGAAGTAATTTTATTGTTTAAATGATTATTAATATTAGTAATAATTTAAACTGGCCCAGTTTAGCGACAAGTTCTTAGCGAGGATGAGAAGCATGGTATTACAATAAATATAATTAATATTGTAATTGCTTCCATATATTATGTTGCTATATATAAATGAAGATTGAAGAAATAAAAGCGAGCGACTTGGTTATAAAACCAACGAAGCAAAGCATAGACAATATTTTAGATGTACCTCCACCATTTCCCAATAAGTGTAGCGTCATATTTATTTCGGGCGGGATGGGAACTGGCAAATCAACATTCATAGCCAACCTTTTTAAAGCAACTGGTAAGAACCGCATATACAGAAAAGTATTTGATAATGTGATGTATGCGACACCGCAAGAAGTTTTTGATAGTGAAAGAGACCACGTATTCAAGGACCACCCAAAAGTATTTTTTGATCTAAGTCCCGACACCTTCAAGACTATCATAGAAAAGTCCATCGCAACAAAAGACGATGATGGAGATTCATGCTTCGTGTGTGATGATTTTTCAGAACAATTGAAGAACAAGACAACAGAATACAATTTAAGGAAACTGATAAACAAACATCGCCATTATAGATTAAACATTATTATATCCGCTTTGAACCAAAAAGCGCTGGCTAAGAGTTTAAGAGCGTTGATTGATGTTGTGATTCTATTCAAGCCAAAGTCCATGGTTGAGACTGAGAATTTTAGCCAAGAAGTCTTTGGCTTGACAAAGGAGGAGACCAAATCTCTTTTTGATTTTGTGTATGATACGCCATATAACTTCCTTATGTATAACGCAAGGACACATACCTTTTATAAAAACTTTAATGAATTGAAATTATATAATGATGAATAATAAATAATTATTATCACTTATATATATATAGATGGTATTGAAAAAAGATAGACTAAAGAAGTTGAAATCCCGTCCGAAGAGAGAAAAGAAACGTCCAAGTATGTTGGGTAAAGTTGTTGTGTTAGATGGCAAGATGGCAATTGATAGAAGAACTGGCCTCAATCGTGATATACCCATGGGAGGTAGTGGAGGAAGCTCAAACTTAATGGCGAATCTTGCGAGACAAGGTTTAGCGGTTTCACAGCCACAGCCAAGTATTCAGACTCCCGACCAATTTAAGTTGGCACAAGATATTACTACTATTAAATCACAGCAAGCGGATATTCAGCAAGCGGGCGCAAGCATAGCAAAAGAGCAAGCCAGTATTAAGCAAGAGTTAGGAGTCCAAGCCGAAGAGAGAAAAAGAAAGGAACGAAGTGATAAGAATGTAATCCGTGGCCCGAATATCAGAACAAAGCTTTCTGGAAAAGAAGCTATGACTATGACACCAGCTGAAAAAGCTCAGTATGAATCTTTTAATAAAATCCCAGCATCAGAAGAAACATATATACGAAAGAAGAACAAAGAAACTGGAAAATATTATATTGTTAAGACTGGACCAGAGGCAATGACTTCTGCCGCATCTGAGCTACAACCTCCGCCCGAGCATCCAAATAATGTAGCACCATTAGAAGTTCAACCAGATCCGCTTAAACCAAAGAAGATTAATGCTACACCTATTGCTTACAACGCTAATCAAGCACCATTAGCACAAGCATCAGAGAATAAGTATGCTGGTAATTTAGGTGGAATGCCAGATCCGATTTAATAAAACTAATATAACCATTTAGGGAGAAATCAATTAAATAATTATATACATATATATAAAATGGATTCTAAGTTTATGACTAAGATTAAAGATTCATTGGCAAGCGAGAAGTTATCTCCCAAAACAATTGAGATGTATATTATTAAACTACGTATTCTGAATGATAACAAGAATTTTGATAGTCTGGCTTTCTTAAAGCATCGGGCCACTATTAAGGAGAAGTTGGAAGCCATTACCAATGACAATACGCGAAAGAGTTATGTAGCAAGTATCGTTGCTATTCTGAACCGACAGATAGGTAAGTCATGGGAAGACTTGAATAAATATTATAAAGTTTTGTTCTTGAAAGAGAGAAGTATCTTTGCTGATAAGCCAGTACATGAGAAGAGCGCGACCCAAGCTGAGAATTGGATGTCATGGGATGATGTTAAAGAAATATTTAATAAGCTAAAAGAGAAGGCTGATGAGGTTGAGAAGAAGCCCCGTCTCTCTAATGCTGACAAGAAGGTAATGGAAAATTATATGATATTGGCTCTCTATGTCTTACAACCACCACGGCGTAATGCTGATTACTATTTCATGGATATAGGTAAAGGTGATGACGCTAATAAGAACTACGTTGATATGAAAGGTGGCAAGTATTATTTCAATAACTTCAAGACAGCCAAGTCTGGTAAGGAAGTCATAGACATACCAGAAGAAATTATGCCGTGTCTTAGAATGTATATTAAAACCATGGGGCTACACGAAGGCGATCATCTATTATTTCCAGATGATGATACGCGAACAAATTCTAACCGAATGACGAAATCGCTCAATAGCATTATTGGTAAGAAGGTGGGAGCATCAATGCTGCGCCACATATATTTATCCAACAAGTATGGTAAGGTAATAAACGAACAGCAAAAGGATTCTGAGTTCATGGCCCACTCAGTCAGTATGGCGAATGCGTATATTAAGGACGACTAAGCACTGGATAAATCAAATTCATATATCCAATAATGGATAAATGAATTATATAACAAGGATAAAAGACATAGAAAACTGGAAATATAGAGTTTATATGTCCTTTTTGATATAAAATTTAAATTTTATACTACATTTCACATATTAAATTGAAAATTCCTCATATATATCTCATTTATCCACATTATATGATTGATTTATCCTATAATGGAGATATGAATTCCTTTTATCCCCGCGTAAAGTTGGAAATAGAGTGGGACCTCAATGTATCCAATACCTTTTTCACTCCATAACCAAATGCCTTTCCAACAAATGTCCGCTTCAATAATGGTGTGGCAAGTTTGAGGATATGTTCTGCGATGCTTGGCTTCTTCTTGCTCTCATATTCTTTATGCTTTCCTATTAAATTATCCTTCACGTGTTGGCTTATCAAATCTCCTCTGATATGGTGATGGATTGATTTCTTCATCAACTCATCTTTCACATCTTGTGTAAGAACTGGCGGTTTTTGTAGTGCTGAACTACCAGAGTTAAATGTATTAAGCTCCTTAACATTATCTCTTACCATCTTGCTTGTAGCCATTGCGTGAGATGCCGTGGAACCACCCAAGCTGTGGCCCGTCAAATATATATCACCTTTTGGCGACTCCTTTCTGATTCCTTTAATGATTGCTTCCGTCTGCTTGGTTCTGCGCTTATGTAGAGCATCAGCTTCTTTATTACCAAGCGCTATGTTTAGATCCGCTCTTACATCCTTGCTTGCGGAATTTTTGTTTGCTAAATCAGTTCCACGATGTGCGATTATATATTGCGATTTCTCTTTATGCTTAAATGTTGAAATATCGGGTGAGCTGTATTGGGTAAGTTTAGTAAAATTCATTGGAGGTACATCGCCTCCTTGATAAGCCGACTCAGAAGCGGTTGCTAAATCTTGAATACTTGGTGGAGTGTTGTCAGTATTATCTGATTGGTTGTCTGCCATATTTATATTATATATATATATTAAAATGGAGTTTCAACAGACTAATATACTTTCCATGACTGGAAATAGTAACTTCGCTACAATATCAGACTTGGCTAATTATGTAGATTTAACTACTAATCAAACCATAGCAAGTGGTGCTATTAAAACATTTACTACATTACCGCAATCATCCGCTGTTCCATCAACTGGCAACCAACTTGTCAATAAGACTTATGTGGATGGGGCATTTGTCACACTTGGGACGACACAGACCATTACTGGTGCTAAAACGATAAACGCCAATTTGCGATTGAATAACACAAGACAATTGATTTTTGGAACTACAACTGGGGCGGTTCTTAACTTTACGGGTATAGCAATGTATTACGATAATCAAGCGGGAGGAACACACAGCTTTTTCGTTAGTGGTTTGCCATCAGTTGATATAGATACAACTGGATTAATCATAAGGAATGGGAAGTATATAAATTTTTGGAATGGTTCATTTATTTACGAGGACGGCGGAGGTAGTCATTTGGATTACAATACGCCCACTGGGTTCTACCATTCGCTACGCATAAACAATGTGGAACAATTTAAAATAGATGCGACAACGGGAGCAACTTTTTCTGGTGAGATTAGAATGAAATATCCTTATTCGTTTTTCCCGAATGGTGCTTTTACTGGTGGTTCTATGAAAGGAACAGCGGGTGGTGGGTTTAGATTTGATGCCGATGTTGGTGAGAGTTATAATTTCTATTGCGACAGCACATTAGCACTTACCATACAAGGCACGGGTATAGCATTACCAAACAATCAAACATTAACACTGGGAGCGGGAACATGTACTCTATCATATAATCCAACACTTACATCATTACAATACAAAGTTCCAACTGGAACTAACTATCACAGATGGTATGGTGGAACAACGGAACTGATGAGTTTATCAAACGTAGCATTTTATGGATTACGAACAACCAATATTGATATATTTTTAACACAAAACAATCACTTATATATGGATACAAGTAATAACGGAATATGGATTGATTTATCGGGAAATTTAAATCATCAAGCCAACTCGGGAACTGGACGCAACAACTTTTACACGGGAGCAACATTGGGAGCATACGTGAATGCGTCTGGTATAACAATGGTTGATAATGGGATATTAACATTTGGGACAACATTAGCTACAACAAATATCGGTTCAACAGCGTCATTCCTTCAATACAACGTTCCAACTGGTAAGACGCATCTGTTCCGTATAAATACTACAAGCGTAGTGGAAATATTAACATCGGGAATAAGAATTTATGGTGGCTATTATATGAGAACGGGTTCGGGTGGAGCATTTGGAACATCAGTATTTAATAATTCGTGGGTATTTCCAAACCTTACAGCGTGGGTAGATACGACGAATATTGGAAACTACACGATAAGTGATAAGAGAATTAAAAAGAATATAGTAAAAGCCCGTCCCATATTAGACCGATTATGTAAATTATCTATGATAGAATATAACTATATTGAGAATGGATTGTTTAAAGATGACGGCATAAGACATTATGGATATATAGCCCAAGAAATAAAAGCCGAGTTTGGTGATGACTTTCCAAATCTTACCATTGGTGAGGATACAGATATGACTGACGACGGATATATACAGCCAATTCGTGTTAATGCGGAATTTTCAAATTTGTTTATGGGAGCCGTGATTGAACTTAACGCCAAGGTAGAAGCCCAACAAAAGATAATTGAAGCACAACAAAAGCAAATAGACGGGCTTATGGTTGCCATGGCGAAATTACTATCTCCATAAATAGTATAATGTTAGGTTTTTTGACTGGATTTATTTACTCTTGGATTACTCAAATGATTAAAGATGCGAAATTACTATCTCCATAAATAGTATATGCCACCAAAGAAGAAACTACATTTACTTCAAGAGAAGACAAAGAAAATCGCAAAGGACTTGGAAAAGATGAATAGGCGGGCCGACGAGTTTAGGGAATTCTTAAAGCTTGCCCCAGTTCCGATTATTGATGAATCTGGCAACATTATTGAGATAGATAAAATAGAATAAAATTGATATAAAAATAATAGTATGTATATATATAAGAATCAAACAATGCCATCACCAACATACCAACAAAATAAGGAGTTCATTTATAGATGGAGAGAGAAGAACGCTGAAAGAAATCGTGAAATAAATAAGCAAGCCAAAAGAAAAATTGATCTATGGAAAAAAGTTCAGAAGGTTTATTTAGGAATCTTGTTAGTTTAGAATAATTCTATTTCGGAAAATTGAATTATTCATTAAATATAAAATTGAATTAAAAGAACTTAGATATTATTATCTATACCTACTATATAGAATGACCCGAAGTTTAGCACAATTTCTCAACGACGCCTATACCCAGAAGGGCGAGGCATACACTCATACCAGAATTGGTGATAAAGAATTAGGAATCAAAGGCGGTTCTTATACTATCCCAGAACAATCAGAAGAAGAGTTTTATGACTTGATGTATAGAGAAGTTATTCAAGGCGGAAAGTTTGAGTATCTCACAGAAAAACAAAATGAGGATGGCGTGATTTATGTGGATTTGGATTTCAGATATTCCCACGATGTCAATAACAGACAACACAATAAAAATTGGATTGAAGATTTTCTTGGAGACTATCTTAATACTATGAATCAAGTAATAAAAATCAACGAGCCTTTTAAGGTTTTTGTAATGGAGAAAGATAATGTGAATCAACTTGCCGATGACAGCCTTACAAAGGATGGCATCCATATTCTGATTGGTGTCAATTGCCCCCATCTACTACAATTACAAATACGAGAATTAATGATTACGAACTCTGAAAAATCCAAGCTCTTTGAAGACTTACCATTAATCAATAGTCTTGAAAGCGTATTTGATATTGGGCTAAGCAAAGGAACAACCAACGCCCAATTGTTCGGATGTAGAAAACCAGCTCACGATGATTACAAACTAACTCACGCTTACAATATTGAAATTGATCCAGCCGACAATGAGTTTTGTATGAATCCCTACTCTACTGAACTAACCAAAGAAACATTTATGGCATTGTGTGTTAGAAACAAGGCTAATCGGGCCAGCTGTCAATTTACAAAGTTGGCTAATGAATTACTTAATGTTAAATCAAAACCAAAATCAAAACAAATACAGAATAACGGCGAATATAAAAATGAGGTTATAGTATCTGAAACCGATGATAAATATTTGGAGCTTTTGAACCATGTAATTAAAAATAGTGTTGTGGAATGGACCGACTATTTTCACATTGCGGGAATGTTGAAAACAAATGGATATGCGGAATCCATATTTATTGATTGGGCTAAGACCTTGGGTAAAAGAGAACCCGAAGGTTTGTGGAAAGGCATATCCGCCAGCAAGAGCTTCGGAATTTACGGCTTACAAACAATCGCCAAGAAACTCAATGAGATTGCCTACAAGAACTGGCTTGTCAAGCACGGCACTTATATTTCATTAGCCGTTTTGGAGAAGGGCGAAAACGATGTCGCAAAATACATAAAGGACCAGCTCATTAGTACGCTTGTATTCTGTAATAATAAATGGTTTGTCTTTGATAAGCACACCAGCCTTTGGCGTGTTGTCAGCAACCCACATTCTACTATCATCTCGCATATCCAAAACAAGATTGATGAAAGCCGTGAGCTTATGTTGATTCTGAAACAACGGGAGGAAAGCTTAGAGGGAAAGAATAAATATGGCGTATTGGATAAGCAATACATGGAACATTATAAGCAAGTTGGTAAAGGTGCTTTCTCATCACAAATTACAAAGTTGCTACAAGAATATCTATTTGATATTGAATTTGAAAATAAGCTTGACACTATCCCATATAAAATCGCCTACAAGAATGGAGTAATGGATTTGAAGACATTGGAATTCAGAAACGGCTTACGTTCCAGCGATTATCTTACAAGAACTATTCCCTACAACTATGAAGGTTCAAAGCAAGAAGACATTGACAAAATCAAAAAGGAATTGCTGAAAATCTGTAATATGAATGAAACACATCTGGAATATTACTTATCTTGTATTGGCTATGCCTTGACGGGTGATGCTTCAAAGATTCAAGAGTTTTACTGCTTACGAGGCCAGACGGCTTCAAACGGCAAAAGCGTTATATTTGAGGCTTTGACTGAAATCATGCCTAACTATGTTCTTAAATTAGAAAGTTCTATATTTGAAACAACCTATGGCAGTCGTCATAAAGAAGTGGCAACATGGAAAGGTGTTCTCATCGGATGGCTTAATGAACTTTCTAAGAAGAAGCAAGATGAAAATGAAATTAAGAACTTGGCGGATGGAACTTCAATTCGTTTTAAAGTAAATTATGGAACAATGGATACTATGCCTATAACCTTAAAAGCATTCATCGTCTCAAATAATACCTTGAATATCAATGCGGACAATGGCATCAAGCGTCGGTTAAAGATGATCCAATTAGACAGCGAGTTTCTTGAAGGAATTGAAGATGATTATGAAGCATGTAGGTTCAAAAAGAATAATTCATTTGGATCGCTTTTACAAACTACCTACAAATTTGCTCTGATGGATTTACTTTATTCCTATTCTAAAAGCTTTGTGGATGATAAGTACAAGTTAAAACCATATCCTACTGAATGGAAGGAAGAATCTGATGCTGTTGTAGAAAGTAATAATGAACTCAATGAGTTTATTTTGGATAGGTTTGATTTTGATGATAAGACGGCAAAAACATACAAGAAGGATATTGAAGAGCAGTTGGCCTTGTATAAAAGCGAGCTTACTTTGAAATGTTTCAAGGATTCTTTGGCGAGTATGCGAATGAAACATATAAAGTATAATAGTCAAGAGATTATAGATAAGAAAAAAGGTTGGTGGGTTGGTATTAAAATTAGGGATATTGTGGGGGATGTGGAAAAAGAATAACCCACAGAATTCTAAAATTCTAAAATTCTAAGTTTTTAGAACTCCCTATACAAATTTCAAAAACGCATACAATGTTTATAAAAGTTAGAATAGTTAGAATTGTAGAATTGGTAGAACTGGTATGTATAGAGCCAAGAAGGACTTGATTTACCTTTTCATCTGAAAAACCAACAAAAGTGTAATTTTCCTATTTTTTTCCCTTGGAGAAAATAGAAAAAAGAATAAATTCTTAATATTTAAATAATGGGGATAAAACTAACTACTCTATACTGACCTCCTCTAAATCTATACCGACTTATCTATACTTCCCTCTCAGCGATGTATTGATCCACACAATCCTCGCAAATAGTATTTCCGCTCTCATCACCATCTACGGAAACATGGTACTCTCTATTCTTTTCACAGCCACATTTATCGCAAGTGAAATTGTCATCATCATCTTCCTCGCGCTCCTCTTCCTTCTCAATACACTCCAAGCACCAGAACACTTGCTCCTCATCATCACGCCATTCGCCGTCCTCCTTTCCATACACGTTAAAGCACTCCTCGCATTGAGCGTAAGAACTCTCAAAGCAATCCTCACAAAGATATTCTTCATGGGCCACTTCAACCCAGTTGCCAATCTCATCACAGCTCATACACTTATTAATTGAATTCATTTTACTTGTTTTGATGCTATTAGGACTGGCTTGGGATTTGATTTCAATTTTTTTTTGGTTTCAATTA
>SESF01007028.1_pt1 | contig 16547 bp, 10 predicted proteins | sample 3171521 | NCBI WGS metagenome assembly SESF01 (sample SAMN10866945, study PRJNA518727) | freshwater metagenome | biome: subpolar coniferous forest; feature: holomictic lake; material: water; isolation source: holomictic Lake 227, 6 m and 8 m depth | place: Canada: near Kenora, Ontario | collected...
CTGGGCGCCTTCGACGCCGAGATTGAAGCCCGTGAGGGCGAGGAGGAACGAATCCTTCGGGATGGGGAGCTCGCTCAGGCCGCTCGCGAAGCCCAAGCCGTGGAAGGCGCCGAAGATGAGCACGATGACGATGCGCCAGTTCGAGTAGCGTGGCCGGAAGATGTTCTCGAGGGCCACTGCGGCGATGCTGGCTGCGATGATCGGCTCGACCACCTTGGACGGCACGTGGATCAGGCCGGCGGCGGCCAGGCCGAGGGTGAGGGAGTGGGCGAGGGTGAAGGCTGTGACTTGGGTCACCACCGGCTTCCAAGAGCGGCTGAGCAGGAAGAGGCCAAGTACGAAAAGAATGTGATCGAGGCCGTCGACGATCTTGGTCCAGTCCGTCCGCATCGCGGACACGGGCAGGACATGCTCATAGCCGTGGGTCAGAAAGTCTTTGAAGGTTTCCCAGCCGCCGTGGTTGTCGCCTTGGGCCGAGACGGCACCGGCCGTCGCCTGGGTGGGCTTGCCGGCGGTGAGGTTTGTCAGGTCGAGGGTGAAACTCGATTCGCCCGGAAAGAGGACGGCCACACGGGGGTGCTCGACCCCGTTGATCACATTGATGAAGACCACGGAGACCTTGTGGCCTTTCAGGGATTTAATTTTCCAGCCCGTCGCTCCGGCGGGGATGGTGAGCTTGCATTTACCGCGGGTGACCACCGCGTCATCCATCGCCTTGAGGGGTTTGCCGGTCTCGGCGACGAAATCGAAGTCAAAATCCGGATTGATGCGCCCGACTGGTTCCAGGGTGAATTCGATGGACTCCGCGATGAACTGCTTGGTCCGTTTGATGAGGGCTTCGCGCTGATCGCGGGAGTAGAGGAGGAAGGCCTTATTCTCGAGAGAAGGGGCTTCGGCGGGGCTGATTTCCCAATTGCGGGGGTTGATTTCCAGGGAGATTTCGGCCTGGCCGTTGGAAGTGAAACTTGCCTTTACGGGAATCTCCGGGATCGAGTGGGCTTTCAGCGGGCTGGAAAAAGCCCCAAAAAAGGCCACTAACAGGGCAAGCAAGAGGTAGGGCGGCCTTTTCATCCCCGCAAGATGCGACCCGCATTAGGGGATTCAACCCAGATTGTTGTTTGCTTTTCCTAAGGAATCCTCCAGAAAAGTGCTTCTCCCCTAAGAACATACTATGAAGAACATCCTCAGCATCCTGTCAGTCCTCGCTCTCGCTGCCGCCGCTCAGGCTGGTTGCGGCAAGACCGCCACCTCCGAAGGCACCCTCAAGTCCTTCAACGCCGAAAAGAAGGAGATCGTTGTCTCCGTCAAAGGCGGCAAGGACACCACCATCGCCATCACCCCGGAAACCAAGGGCGCCGAAGGCCTCAAGGACCTCGTGGGCAAGGCCGTGAAGGTCGAAGCCTCCGTCCATGACAAGGCCAAGGCCCTGTCCGTTGACGCTGGTGCCGCCGCTCCTGCTGGCGACGAAAAGAAGAAGAAGGACAAGAAGGTTAAGGCCTAATCGGCTTTCCCTTCAGGTACCGGGTAACCGGAACCCAACGACCCGTCACGAGAGTGGCGGGTTTTTTTGTGCCGCGCGGCATAGCCGCGAGGGGGCACGTGGGCATGGGGACACGGGGACACGATTAGTTGACCGGTTGATCTGTTGGCCAGTTGGCAGGGGATATAATTAAGGTAGGGCTGACCACCCTTGGTCAGCCGCGGTTGAGCGAGGGCGCTCAACCCTACCCAAGACCACAGTTAATTTCAGGTGGCGGGTGGCGGCCCCAGGTCTCAGGTGGCGGGAGGGCATCTTCGGGTCTCAGGTCTCGGCGGTCGGATCTCAGGTCTTGGTTATCGGGTGTTGGTGCGAGTGCGGGTCCTGAACCGAGGCGTGGACCGCTCGAATCAACCATCCAACTTAGCTGAGTATATTAATCTTATGACGAGTGGGCCGCGCATTAGGAGTCCGTATGATAGGCTGTTTTGCCTAGTCGTGAACTTAGGGGTGCGGGGAATGGTCTTAACGATACATTACCCCGCATGAACTACTCATCACTGTTGCCGGTGTTGCAGATAGTGGGCATCACGGTGCTGGCCCTGATTGAGTGTGCGCCCGCCCGGACCGGCGATCAGCCGGTGAGACAAGAAGCCATGGAGCCCAAGGAGTTGCCGCGTGAGCACGACCATGAAATTGTGCGCGTCGGGCGCGCTCCCCGGATTGTCGTCGCCTATGTGCCGACCCGCTTTTTTGGCGAGCACGGTTATTCTTCGAAGCTACATCTCAACTCGGAATGAAACCGCGCGCGGGGTTTCGCGCCGGAATTATTTCGTCGTCGACTTGGTGGGGCTGAGGCCGAGCAGGGGGATCATCTCGCGGGCTTCGCGTTCGCCGTAGTTGAAGAGGATGAAGCCGCCGGTGTCATACGCGCGGGTGAGTTCGATTTGCCGGATTGTAGCGTCGGGACTCAGCGACGAATGTGAAGAAGAGATGCCGATGCCCGGGACGAGGCCCGCGGGGCCGGCCCAGGTCTTCTGCAGGCGCAGCCAGCCCGCGTAGCCCGTCTCGCTTTCGGTGTAATCCATCGGGCAGACGAAATCGAGCCAGCCGCGGGCGCACCAGAGTTTCCAGTCCTGCATCACCACGCGACTGTCCTGGTCCCATTGGCGGAAGACCGCGGCGCTGACCTTGATGCCCGGCCGGACCTTACGGACGTCTTCGCTGGTCGTGCGCACCACCCGGTTGATATTTTCCTGGCAGAACTTGATCCACTCTTCGTGGCGGACGCCTTTCGGCCGCACATCGGCGGGCCATTGAGCGAGGGTGCTCCCGAGGGAGGTCTCGAAGCGGGTCCGGCAGCCGGGGCAGAAGCAGTGATGACCGTCTGGGTAGCGGATGTAATCGAAATGAATGCCGTCGACCGGGTATTTTCGGGCGACCTCGACGAGCGCGTCATGTTCGAGCTGGCCGTTGAGCGGATGGGAAGGGCAGAGCCAGGGCTCCTCTTCGCCGGTGTCGCTCTGCTGGAGGCGATGTTCGGCACGGAGGCGGGCGACGAACGCTGCGGGCACTTCGTGTCCCAGATTCCAGTCCACTTTCCAGACGTGAATCTGCAGTCCGTATTTGCGGCAGGCGGCGAGGCACTCGGCGATCTGGTCGCCTTTGTCCGCCACCCCGGCGGCGACCGGGAGCACTTCGCTCGGGTAGAAGGCTACGCCCCCCCAGAGCATATTGGGCATGATGGCCGTGAAGCCGTTGGCCTTGAGGTTTGCGATTGCGTCATCCCAGGTGCGGCCTTTGACGCCGTAGGCGTTGTGGCACCAGACCGCCCGGAATTCGCCCGGTTTGGCCGGATGGGCGAGGCAGTAGGCTTCCTCGAAGCGCGCGTAGGCTTCGTCGGCTGATTTCAGGGCGTCGGTGTAGGCCTGGGCCTTCTCTTGGGCACGGGTGGCGGTGTGGAGTCGAATCGCGTCATCGAGGCGGCGGATGGCTTCGGAGTCGGCGGGAGCGCGGGAACGGACATAGGCACAGGCGGCGGCGAAGTCGGCATGTTGACCCATCGTGTCGAAGCGGCTGAGGCGGGCGGCGATGGTCTCGTGCCAGATGCTCGGTAGGAGGTGTCCGACCATTGCCAGCAGTAACTGCGATTTATGGGCGCGGTCTTCGTCGAGTAGAACGTGGGTCATCAGCACCGCGTTGGAGGAAGCGAGTACCGCGGGGTAGCCGGAAGGCTGGCCGGCGGCATTCAGCCATTCGGCGACCGCGTGGCTCCGGCCGGCGACAGGCTGGGAGGAGATAATATTCCACGAACTCTGCTGCGTGTTGGAAGGTGCGCCGATCAGGTCGGGGCCGACCGGGCGGATGGCGGCGAACACGCCTTTCTCCGCCGGCTTCAGGTGCTTGCCCGGAGCGAAGCCCGCCGCGGCCTGTAATTTAGCCGGCAAGGAATAGAAGGCGAGGAGCCGTCCGCCGTTTTCGAGGTAAGCCACGAGTGTATCGACGGTGGTCGGCGGCAGTTTGCCGTTGTTGGGGAGGATGACCAGGCCCGCGCGGGCCAGCAGGTCGGGCGTGATTTCAGCTTCGGTCGCCTGGGCGTGGCGGATCCCTTGGGCGGAGAGGAACCGGGACGTCACGGTGTCGAAGCGCTCCCCGGCTTCGCTTGCGTTGATAAGTAAGATATGGGTGTCTTCGCCGAGCACGCCGAGCGGACGAATGTCGCGGACTTCGAAAGAGGTGTCGGATTCGCCTGCGCGATAGGCGGCGAGGCGCAGTGTGCGGAGTTCGGACCAGCCGGTGGGTTTTCCTTCGATATGAAAGTCTGCTTTCCGAAGTTCGATTGTCTGCCACTGGCCTGGACGCTGCGGGATGAAGCTAGCGTTATACCAGCCGGACTTCGTTTCGAGGTAGAGGTGGAAAGCTGAGATGGGGCCGAGGTCGCGGCAACGGATGTCGAACCGCAGGCCTTCGGCCCGGGTCAGGTCGACGGCGAGCGGATGATCCCAGTAAACGCGACTCCCTTTGAAGGTGGCAAACGGGCAATCGAGACGGAGGGCGGAGCGGCCGGCTTCGGTGAGGGAACGGGCCTGCGGGGAGCCTTCGATTGGGCGCCAGGCGGCGGCAGCAGCGACATCATCCCGGTAGTCGCAGCTCTCGAAGGGGGCGGCCGAGAGACAGGCGGCCAGGAGGATGAGCAGAAGGCGCATGGAATGGGTCAATCAGGGCGATCGGAGTAGCTCGGCCTGAATTTCGGCGAGTAGCTTCTCGAGGCCTTGGCCGTAACGGATATAGGAGTCGAAACGTTCCTGCGGGGAGGCCTTCGTGCCTTCGCCCAGGTGGACGATACTGGCGACGTGAGGTTCGATTGAGACGCCTGCTTTGTAGCCGCGGCGGATGAGGTCGATCAGGATTTCGCGGACGTGGGCGTCGCCCTCGCCAGCGTAAGTGAAGGCGCTGCTCTTGCCGCCTGCGGGATTACGCCGGCAATCCTTGATGTGGACGTATTCGACGAACGGAAGCACCTCCTTGTAGAAAGGCATCGTTGGCTGACCGTAGGACGCGGTGTTACCGATGTCGAACAGGTAGCGGACGTTCGGGTGATTCACGCGTTCAATGAACTGACGGGCGTGGTCGCCGGACAGGCCGCCCCAGCCTTCGCAGTTTTCGTGCAGCAACAGGATGCCGCCGTCGGCCGCCATCTTGGCCATCTCCTTGTAGCGTCGGACGCCTTCATCGCGCCAAGATTCATCAGAAGCCTCGCCGCGGACCCAGCCCATCGTACGGACGAAGCGTGTCCGGGTGCGCTGCATGCGGGGGATGAGCACGCGGAGATCGGATAAATCGATTTGGAAGTCGCCGGCGATGGGACGGCTCCAGTTGCCGATTGCCGACGCGTAGCTACTGACGTGCATTCCGGCAGATTCGATCTTATCGACCGCGCAGCGGAAATCGTCGTCAGATACCGCGGCGCTGGAAAACTGGCGGCCGTGGAGCAGGCGGAGTTCGAGGCAGGACCAATGGAGGGCCTTGTGCGCGGAAATCTGGCCGTCGATGTCGTCGGCCGCTTCGTCCGCGAGACCCGAGAGAGGGAAGGGGTGGGGGAGCATGGAGGGGGGGTTGAATTGATGTCAGAATCGTGGGCTGAATCGAGGGCAGAATGAATCGATATCGGCGGGGTTCGGCTTGCGGGTGCTGGGTAATGAGCGGATAAGTTTGTTATGAGATTTGCCCCGATCTTCCTTTGCTGGTGTGCCTTATCGGCCGCCGAGCCCGTCAAGAAACTCAAGGTCTTCATCCTGGCCGGCCAGTCGAACATGGAAGGGCAGGCCGTCGTGGACTTGAAGGGCAAGGATTACAATGGCGGCAAAGGCACGCTCGTTGAAGTCATGGCCCGTCCGGATGCCGGTGAACGTTATGCCCGGCTGAAGGATAAGGATGGCCAATGGGTGGTGCGGAAGGATGTCTGGGTGCGGTATCAGCGCGAGAAGCAGCCGCTGCTCGCTGGTGATCTCGGGTTGGGGTACGCCGTGTATGGCGACGTCCATCATTTCGGCCCGGAGTTCGCCTTCGGCCATATTGTCGGCGAGGCCTACCGAGATCAGGTGCTGCTCATCAAGACCGCCTGGGGGGGCAAGAGTCTCTATCGTGATTTCCGCCCGCCGAGTGCCGGCGGCGAGACCGGTTCTTATTATCTTAAAATGGTCGCAGAAATTCGCGAAGCGCTGGCGAATCTGCGAAAGGATTTCCCGGGTTATGATGGTGCGCCCGTGGAGCTCGCGGGGTTCGTCTGGTATCAGGGATGGAACGACGGCGTGAACGCGAAGATCGCGCTCCCGGAGTATGAGCACAATCTTACCTGCCTGATTCATGATATCCGCAAGGAGTTCGACGCCCCCAGGCTGCCTGTGATCATCGGTGAACTCACCGGCGCGTGGGTCGAGGCGCCGAAGGAATGGACCGCGCTGCGCAAGGCGCAGGCGGCTGTCGCGAATCATCCTGAATTCAAGGATAACGTCGTTTTCGTGCCCACCCGCGAGTTTGTCCGCCAGGCGGAGGATTCGCCCAATCCGAGCCATGGACACCACGAATTTGGGAATGCCGAGACCTATTTCCTCGTCGGGGAGGCTTTGGGGAAGGCCGCCGTGCAGATGGCCGGGCGCGATCGCCAGGTGCGTGAGCTGCGCGGCTGGACGTTGCGCATCGACGAACGTCTGATCGCCAGAAACGCCGGCGCCGTCGAGAAGGCCGTCGGCATGCTTGATCAGCATCTCGAGAAAATCATCCGACTCGTGCCGGCGAGGGCCGTCGCTGAACTTAAGAAGACCCCGCTGAACTTCACCCTGCCGTATCCGGGCATCCGCACCACCGCCGAATACCACGGGGGTTTGGACTGGATCAAGCAATCAGGTCGCGAGATCGCCTTGGCGAAATCCGTGGAGTTCACGAATGTCGAACGGTTCGAGCCTGAGACGAAGCGCATGCCAGTCTTTGTCCTGCACGAGCTTGCCCATTCCTATCACGACAAAGTCCTTCTCGGCGGTTATCAGAATCCAGATATCCTCGGCGCCTATCAGCAGGCGAAAGCGTCGGGGAAGTATGACGCCGTGAAACGTTGGACCGGCGAGAAGTTCGCCGACAAGCCTTCGAAGGCTTACGCGATGAATAACCAGATGGAATATTTCGCCGAGAGCACCGAGTCCTATTTTGATCGCAACGACTTTGAGCCGTTTGATCGGGCAGAATTACAGGCCAAGGACCCGGGCATGCTCAAGGTGGTCGAAAAGGTCTGGGGAATTGCCGAAAAATAAGGCACTTTGGCCGATTCTTAAGCCAGGATTAAGTTCTCTGGCATTGAAAGCCGCGGGCTGATGCTGGCTAATTGATGAAATTTGCTATGAACACGTTCGTCCGTCTTCTCCTCGTCCTGCTTGCCGTCTCTTCGTCCGCGGCCGAGACCGTCCAGCGCCTGTCCGCTGGCTGGGAATATTATCAGGGTACGCTCGGCAGTACCTGGGAGGTCTGGCGTGGCGACGCCGCCAGCGATAACGTCACGTGGTCGCCCGTCGTCTTGCCGCACTGCTTCAACGGTCGTGACTCCGTCGATCCGGACATCCGCTACTATCAGGGTCAGGGCTGGTATCGCACCAAACTTAAGATTGCCAACCCCTATCCGAACGGCCGCACGCTCCTGAAATTCGACGGCGCCGGTCAGAAGTCGCAGGTCTTTGTCTACACCCAGAAAGTCGGTGAGCATGTCGGCGGTTACGACGAATGGACCGTGGACATCACCGAGGCGGCGGCCAAGGCCGCCGCCCGTCCGGAGTTCAAGGGCGAGGTGCCGGTCGCCGTGCTGTGTGATAACTCGCGCGACGCCGAGAGTATCCCTTCGGATCTCAGCGACTTCAATCGCTACGGGGGTCTTTATCGACATGTCAGCCTGGTTTATCTCCCAGCCATTGCGATCGAACGCGTGGCGATCCATCCGTCCATTCAGGCCGGTCACGGTCGGGTTGAGGTTGAATTGAAGCTCAGTAACCCAGGCGCCCTTGCCGACACGGTGCAGGTGGTGGTGGCGATCAAGGATGCCAAGGGCAACGTCGTGAAGAGTTCCGAGGCGGCCCCGTCTGCAGGCTGGGTGTTGGAGGTCGACTCGCCGGCGCTATGGTCACCGAAGTCCCCGAATCTTTATCAGTGTGTCGTCACGCTTAAATCCAAGCAGGGTGAGCAGGTGCTCAGCGAGGCATTCGGTTTCCGGAGTTTCGAGTGGGTCGAGCACGGTCCGTTCAAGCTCAACGGTGAGCGCCTGTTGTTGCGTGGTACGCACTACCACGAGGACCATGCTGGCGTGGCTGCGGCCGTACCGGATGAGGTCGTCCGCCAGACGCTCGTCGCCATCAAGGACATGGGGGCCAATTTCGTGCGGCTGGGCCACTACCAGCAGGCGCCGTTGGTGCTGAAGCTTTGCGACGAGCTTGGACTTCTGGTTTGGGAGGAGATTCCGTGGTGCCGCGGTGGTATCGGCGGTGACCGTTACAAGCAGCAGTGCCGCGACATGCTCAAGGCCCTCATTGAGCAGCATGGCAACCATCCGTCTGTCATCATGTGGGGCCTCGGCAACGAAAACGACTGGCCGGGCGACTTCGAGACGCAGGACAAGGAAGGTATCCGCGCCTTCATGAAGGAATTGAACGACCTTGCGCACAAGCTGGACGCGTCGCGTCCGACGACCATTCGCCGCTGCGATTTCTGCAAGGATATCGTCGACGTCTATTCCCCGAGCATCTGGGCTGGCTGGTATTCCGGTCGCTATACCGAGTACGCCGCCTCTGCTGAGAAGGCCCTCAAAGACACTACGCATTTCTTCCATGCCGAGTGGGGCGGTGACAGCCATGCCCGCCGTTTCTCGGAAGAGCCTGAGAAGATGATCGAAAAGGTGGCCGTGGGCGAAGGGACCGCCGAGAAGGGCAAGGCCTACAAGAAGACCGGCGGCAAGGTTCGCATGTCCAAAGACGGCGATTGGTCTGAAAGCTACATGGTCAACCTCTTCGACTGGCACCTCAAGGAGCAGGAGAAGATGCCGTGGCTCACTGGCAGCGCCCAGTGGATTTTTAAGGACTTCGCCACGCCGCTGCGCCCGGAGAATCCCGTGCCGCGCGTGAACCAGAAGGGCGTCGTCGAACGCGACGGCACCCCGAAGGAAGGCTATTACGTCTTCCAGAGCTATTGGTCGGAGAAGCCGATGGTGCGTCTGCTTGGTCATGAGTGGCCTGTGCGCTGGGGCAAGCCCGGCGAAGCCAAAGAGTTCCGCGTCTATTCCAACTGCGCCGAAGTCGAGCTCTTCGCCGATGGTAAGAGTCTCGGCGTCAGTAAGCGCGACAGCCAGGATTTCCCGGCCGCCGGTCTGCGCTGGAATGTCGTGCTCAAGGATGGCCCCAATAAGCTGCGTGCCGTCGCCAAGAGCGCCGCAGGCGAGCTCGTCGACGAGCTTACCGTCGGTTACCAGTCCAAGTCCTGGGGCAAGCCGGCCAAGCTCACCCTGACCGAACTCGCCCAGAAGGATGGCGTGGTCACGATCGAAGCGCGCATGGCCGACGCCGAGGGTGTGCCGTGCCTCGACTGCTCGAATATCGTGCGTTTCGGCATGGTCGGGGAAGGGCAGCTGCTGGACAATCTCGGCACCTCGACTGGTTCCCGCGTCGTGCAGATGTACAACGGCCGAGCGCAGATCAGCGCCAAGGTCGTCGGCCACAAGGCCGTCTTCAGCGCTTCCTCCGAGGGCCGTCGCACGCAGTTCCTGAACGTCGAGAACAAGTCTGTGGCCGAAGCCGCTCCGAAGTCGGATGGGACCAAGCCTAAGGCTGAAAAGCCCGCGGCCAAGTCGAAGAGCAAGAGCAAGGCAAAGGCTAAGCCCGAGGCTGACGCCTCTGCTATCGTGGCGCCGGCGATCGCCGGGACACCTGTCGCACCCCAGGTCGTCGTGGATGTGGCCTCTATTGACCGGGAGCGTATCCTGAAGGCCGCCGCGAAGGCCCTGACGCAGGCTCCAGTCAGCCTCACCGCGTTTCCGGCTAAGCTCAGTGAGGGTGGGCCCAATGATTTCTACTCGAACGGCGATTACTGGTGGCCGGATGCCAGCAAACCCAACGGCCTCCCTTACATTCGCCGGGATGGGGAGACCAATCCGGAAAACTTTAGCCAACATCGTCTCGTCGTGAAGACCCTGCGCGACTCCGTGTCGGCGCTGGCTGCCGCCTATAAGATCACCGGTGACGATAAATATGCCGTCAAGGCCGCCGAGCTGCTCTGGGTTTTCTTCCTCGATGCCAAGCTGCGCATGAACCCGAACCTCAACTTCGCGCAGGCCGTCCCCGGCGTCTCGCCAGGGCGTGGTATCGGCGTCATCGACGCCCTGCACCTAATCGAAGTGCCCGCTGCCGTGAAGACCCTCGAGCGGTCGCCGGCGTTCCCGTCCGGAATGGCGAAAGACCTGCGCGGTTGGTTCCGCGAACTTGCTGAATGGATGGTTTCCAGCAAGAACGGCAAGGAGGAGGCTGCGGCGAAGAATAACCACGCCGTCGCTTTCTACCTGCAGCTCTCCGTCTACGCGGATTTCATCGGAGATCAGGCGAAACTCGCCGCCTGTCGTAAGCAGTATAAGGAAGTGTTCGTCGGCAAGCAGATGGCCGTCGATGGCGGCTTCCCGTTGGAGCTGGGTCGCACCAAGCCTTACGGCTACTCGATCTTCCAGCTGGATAACATGGTGCTCCTTTGCCAGGTGCTCTCGACCAAGGAGGATAATCTCTGGGAGTTCACGCTGCCCGACGGACGTGGCATCCGTAAGGCCGTGGCGTTTCTCTATCCGTTCCTCGCCGACAAATCCAAGTGGACGCTCAAGCCCGATGTCCAAGCTTGGGAGGGTTGGCCGGCCCGTCAGCCGAGCCTCCTTTTCGCCGGGCGCCAATTCGGGGAGACGGCCTATCTCGATTTGTGGAAGAAGCTGCCATCAGACCCGACCGACCCTGAGGTACAGCGTAATATCGGCGTCACGCAGCCGGTTCTCTGGTAAGACGGGGTTGTCATCGTTGGATTCGACGGAATGCTGTCCGCCATGAGATTCGCCCCGATGTCATGGTTGGTCGCGTTCCTGATGCTCGCCACGGCCGCTTTCGCGGAGGATCCGCAACGCGTTCTTTTCATCGGCAACAGCTACACTGGAGTCAATAAACTCCCCGACGTCTTCTTGGACGTCGTGAAGAGCGCCGGCCGCAGGGAGCCGGTGGTGAAATCCTCTACGCCCGGTGGCCGCACGCTCAAGCAGCAGCTGGGCATCGCAGGGAGTATGAAGTTGATCGAGGAGGGCGGTTGGGACGTCGTCGTTCTTCAGGGGCAGAGCCAGGAGCCGGCACTTGCCGAGAAGGATGAGGCGACGCGAAGGGAGTTCCTCGAGAGCGCCGCTGAGCTTTGCAAACGCGTGCGGGCCAAGAGCCCTAAGGCTACGGTCTACTTCTATGAGACGTGGGCACGCCATGCCGACTATTGGAAGTCAGCTAAGCAGGGGCCCGACGTCGGTGCCGACCCTAAGGAGATGCAGTCCCGCCTCCGGAAGTGGTATGGCGTGGTCGCAAAGGATAACGGCGCGACCTTCGTTCCGTGCGGCGATGCTTGGGAACTCAACTACGCTTCGCCTAAGCCCATTCGGCTGCATCAGAAGGATAATTCGCATCCCGAGGTCGTGGGTACCTATCTCAACGCTTTGGTCTTCTTCGGTAAGATCTACGGCGTAAAAGCTCCAGCACCCAATTGGACCGGCAAGGTGGACGAAGCCCAAGCTAAGCTCATGCAGGGATACGCCGCCCAAGTCCTGAAGTAACCGAGCGTCAGGGCGTCAGGCCGGCGGCGCGGAGCGCGGTCGCGTGCACGGCAATGTCGTGTTCGGCCGACCAAGCGAAAGCCTGTCCGCGAATGACGCGGGCCAGGTCGCGGAACTCTTCGTCATAGCGACCCTTGGGAACCTGTAATTCAAAGGCGTTCTCGCCTTTCTTGAAACGAGGCACGGCCATCATTACCAAGCTTTTCCCGTCGTAGCGGCATTCCTTCTGGGTGCCACGCGTTTGATTGAGACGCAGGATGCCTTTGCCCGATTCGAGCGGACGGATCTCCATGTCACCGTGAGTGCCGCGGACGGTGATATAACGGTTTGGTCCGCCAAAGGGGTCGGCATGGTTGCAGCGAATCGTCACGGTGGCCTTGGGGTAGGAGAGTACGGCCAGCTGGTTGTCGACGAACAGGTCCTGCGGGGCACGCGTTGCGTTGCCGAAGGCTTGGACCGAGATCGGTGGTCCCATCAGCGTCACGAGTGTGTCCACCAGATGGCAGGCGAGCTCATACATCCCGCCGCCGGGGAGTTGGGCGAAGCGCTGGCGCGTGCCTTCGTCGAGCAACTTGCCCATCGAGGCATCGATTTCCATTACTTCGCCGAGCCAGCCTTCCTTGACGGCTTGGACGAGGAGTTGGATGCCCGGATTATAGCGCAGCATATAGCCCATCTGCACGGTGAGTTTCTGCTCCGCCGCGTAGCGCCGCAGTGTCACGTAGTCGGCGTGTTTCTCGGCGCCGGGCTTGTCGAGGTGGATGTGCTTGCCGGCCTTGAGTGCGGCGAGGGCAGCGCGAGCGGAGTCTTCCAGCGTCGTCTCGATGACGACCGCTTGGATAGAACGGTCCGCAAGAAGCTCTTCTTCGGTGAGATACTTAAGTCCCGCGAAAGACTTGGCTTTCTGCGCGGCGGCTTGGCGGGCGGCGATTGGTTCGGCGAAGCCCACGACGTCATAGAGGTCGGTGAGGGAGCGGAGCGCATCCATCTTGCCCGAGGCATGGGCGTGCGACGTGCCGATCTGGGCGATGCGGATGCGTTCCGTGGTATTTGCTCCCAGCAGTTGTGCGAAGGGGGCGAGGGCGAGCCCAGTCAGCAAGGTCCGACGGTGCATTATTTGAGGAGCCACTCCGCGGCGGCAGTCTTGGCATCGGTGCCGTCCGTGTGTAGCGAGGCCGAAGGAAAGAGCGCGGCGTCTTTCTCGCCGGCGACCCACAGGGGTTGGGCGGAGGCGACGCACAGTAGGCCGGGGACGTCCAGATACTTGGAGCCGCCAGGCAGGAACATCGAGTCGCGGTAATCCAGGAGCTGCCCGAAGCGGAAGGTGCCCGTGTCGACAGCGGCCTTGGTGATGGCTTTGCCGGTCGCGGCGCGGGCGGCGGCGGCGACGGCTCCCATCTTGCCGAAGCCGGCGAGCGAGACCTTCTTCACCGCCGGCTGGGAACTGTCGCGGGGGGTGAGCAGGTAGCTTGTGATGGTCATGACGTCGTGCACACGCTGGGCGAAGACCGCGTGGTTATACCCGAAGGTGTAGGCCGGGACTTCCCGGGGGCCGGTCACGACGCGGGTCTGTTTCAGCTTCTTATCGTCTTGGAGGAACAGGTCGGCCGTGAGCACGCCCACGCCGCGGTCGATGAGTTCCTGTAGTTCAGGACGGATGGTGCCGTCGGCGAGGCGGGCAGCACCTTTGCCGGCATCATCGAGCCAGATCACCACTTCGCCGGTCGGCTTGATTGGCTGGAGCCAGTCGATGGTGATTTCTTCACCGTAAGTGGTGTTGAGGAGTTTGCCTTGCGTGCGGAAGTGCGAGTCGCGCCACTGCGTGCTGGCGTCAGGGAAGGAGACTTGGCCGGCGTGGGCGTAGGGACGTCCGATGATGGCCTCGATAGCCGGGCGGAGGGTGTGTTCGCGACCTTCGGGCGTCTTGGCGGCGGCGAGGAGCTGTTGCTCGGCGTCGGACTTCAGCCATTTCAACAGGCCGCGTTCGAATTCCGGGTCGCCGGATTTCGGAGCCGGATGGGCGTCGTCCCAGACCGTCAGCTTCTCCTTGGGCAGGGGGGCGTAATCCTTTTCGACGATGGGCGACTGCTGCCCCAGCTTGAAGTGGCGGTTCAGCACTTCGTAGAAGCCCATGCGCGTGACCGCGTTGTAGTTATGAGGGAAGTGTTCGCCGCGTTGCAACGTCACGTAGTCCTTCTTGCCGTAGAGCCCGTAGAGTTTCTGTAGGTCGGGGAAGCCCTTGGTCGCCAATTCTTTCGTCCAGTCGTTGGCGGTGTTCATGCCTTGGGGTTTCGGGGCGAAGAGGGCGGCAATCTCGACGTTACCGGAGTTCACGCGGAGGAGCGTGGCATTCTCGCAGGAACAGCCGCCCTGCATTGCCGTGCTGACCATCACCACCGGGTAGGAGAGCGCCAGCCGTGGGTCGGTGGCCGCTAACAGCATCGTCTGCGTGCCGCCGCCGCTGGAGCCCGTGACCGCGAGTCGGGTGGGGTCGACTTCGGGCAGGGTGAGCAGGAAGTCGATGCTTCGGATCGAATTCAGGGTCTGTAGTCCCATCACGCTTTGCAGGTTGGCTTCGGCCTGGGGGCTGTAGAGTCCCCAGCCTTCGGTGCGGTTCATCTCGGGACGTTGCTTCGCGAACTTATGGATGATGGCGGGCGAGAACTGAATTGAATCGGAATCGCTAAGGGCGTCGATCTGCCAAGCGATACAACCCATGCGCGCCAGCTGCACGCACATCGACTGGAAGCGCGAGCGGCCGCCTTGTTCGAAGCGTTCCTGTCCGGTGGCGATCTCTTCGCGGACGAACTTGTCGGCTTGGTTGAGGAAACGTGCGTCGGTCCAGTGGCCGTGCGGAAAGACGACCGCGGGCACCTTGCCCGTGACGTTCTTGGGACGGTAAAGGTTGCCCGTCACGAAGAAGCCCGGAGCGCTCTCAAAGTAGACCTTCTCGACCGTGTAGTCCCCTTGATCGATCTTGCCGTGGATCACCGCATTGAGCGGCGACTTTGTCGGCATCGGCCAGAGCCCTTGGGAGACCAGTAGCTGGCGGCGGACGAAATCGCGGCGCGGTTCCCAATCCTGGATCGACTTCGGGGCGGGGAAGGGGAAGGTGCCGTTGAGATCTTTGAGGGGGCCGAGGCGGGTGTCTTCTGCCAGCGCTGGCGAGACCAGTAGGCTACTGCTCAGTGCGAGCAGGAGCGCCGGCAGGAGGCGGGTGTGAGAAACGGGGGCAGGAAGGGTCATGGGGTTAGGGGTAATATGAAGACAGGGCGGAGGATGGGAAATAAAAAGGCCGACCCAGCGGGCCGGCCTGAAAGAAGATTGCGGGGGATTATTCGCCCCGGTTGTTGCGCTGACGTGGGCTTTCCTCGGAGGGCCGAGCGCGGCCTGATTCCATCGACTTTCGGAGTTTCTCCAAGAGCGGTCCGATTTCGGGGTCCGTTTTGCGGGCGAATTCTTCGGTGAGTTGCATCACCTTCTTCTGGGCAGCGGCAGCGGCTTCGCGGGCTTCTTTCACCGCAGGTTCGGCGTTGGCCTTGCCCATCGCCTCGCGGACGCGGCGTTGTTCATCGGGGGTGAGTTGGGTCATCGGGTCGAAGCGTTGCGCATTGCCGATATTCATGTTGGCGCGATTACCGCCATCGGTGTTGCGGGGGGTGCTGGGTTCGGCGTTCGGTGGGCGGGTTTGGCGCGCTTCCATGGCTTTACGCACTTTCTCGAGAATGGGTGCGACGGACGGGTCGGCCTTGCGCGCCGCGTCGTCGGTGATTTCGCGGGCTTTCTTCTGAGCCTCCATCGCCGCCTGCTGGGCCTTCGCGGCTTGTTCGTGCGCTTCCTTCACAACAGGATCCTGCTGGGCTTTCTGCATCGCTTCATGGAGTCGCAGTTGTTCCTCGGGCGACAACTGGGCAAACGGCGCGTTGTTGCGATTACCGCGCTGGACGTCGTTGGCCGGGGCGCGGGGGCCTTCGGCGGACGGACGCGCCTGGTCGGGGTTGAAAGTGGGCCGGGGGCTTTCCTCGACGGCAAAGACGGCGGCGGACAGGGTCAGGATGAGCAGGGGGAGGGGCTTCATGATATAACTCATAAGCGCCGCCCGGCGGATGGGGAGTCTAATAGAAAGGGAAAAGGGCTGGCAACCTGCGGGCAAAAGGGGTGTCTTATCGGCATGCTACCCCGCATTACCCCCATCCTGTTGTTTTGTTCCGCCTTGGCTTCGGCCGGCGAACTCAAGCTCATCTCTGTTTTCTCTGACCATGCTGTCCTGCAGGCCGGTGATGCCGCCGTCTTCGGCAAGGCCCACCCCGGCTCGAAGGTCAGCGTGAAACTCGGTTCCTCCGAGGCGTCCGCCACCGCTGGTAATGACGGCAAGTGGCGCACCGCGCTCGCAGGCCTCAAGCCGAGCGAGCAGGGCATGGATCTGATTGTGAGCTCCGGCGAGGAAGTCTTCACCGCGCACGACGTCATCGTCGGCGAAGTCTGGATCGGTTCCGGCCAGTCCAATATGGATATGTCGGTCGGCGGATGCCTGGCGGATGTCGTGAACGAAGCCAAATCGCATGCGCGTGACAACGGTCTCCGCGTGTTCTACGTGCCGCATACGCCCAAGGCGGAGGCCATGGAGGACCTGCCGGGCGTCTGGAAGATCGCGGCGCCCGATACGGTCGCCTCTTTTTCGGCGGCTGCGTTTTTCTTCGG
>SESF01017891.1_pt1 | contig 16492 bp, 12 predicted proteins | sample 3171521 | NCBI WGS metagenome assembly SESF01 (sample SAMN10866945, study PRJNA518727) | freshwater metagenome | biome: subpolar coniferous forest; feature: holomictic lake; material: water; isolation source: holomictic Lake 227, 6 m and 8 m depth | place: Canada: near Kenora, Ontario | collected...
GCGCCTCGGCACCAGAACATTGGCTGCGAATGGTAACCGACGTCGTGGAACTCGAGGCGGCGGAAGAAGCGCAAGCATTGGGCGACACGCTCCCGATGGGTCTGCGTCTCCATTGAGGCCGGCGCCTTTCTAGCCGCCCCAAGGCGGCAATAATGCGAATAAACCGGGTAAGATTCTTCTATTGGGGACGGCGTCCGTCTAATATTCATTTCTGTGTGAACGAAGCCGGCTACCTTGTCGGCCCGCCGGGATTAGAAGAGGACCCGACTCAACAGTTTCTGAGTGCAGCGCAGGATTTCGGGCGGAGTGCTGGCGGCGTTCTCACGGCTGAGGTGGGTGAGCACGCGCGGCCGGATGTCGGGGCAGAGGTCGATACGGCACAGCCGTTGAATTAAAATGTCTGCGAGCAAAGGGTCTCCTCTCCCCAACCCTCTCCTCCAGAGGCGGAGAGGGAGGCGTCGCGAAAGCGTTCAGACCATCCCCGGATTCACCGGCAGGGGGCCTATGCGGCTGGCATGGTTTTCGTCATCAGCCTGCCTACGGAATAGCCCCGTGTAGCACAATAAACAGCCCGGGACTTATACCGAGCGCATCCTGACGCCACCACCAAGGCGGGCGGTTATACCAATCGGAGCGCCGGATTCATCCGGCAGCCCCAGTGCGGCCAGGCTGCCGGATGAACCCGTCGTTCCGGTGGTGGTGCCAGGATACGGCCCCTTATGCCGTTTCACACGGCTCCACCTTGACAATCGTCTTAAAGGTGCCACAGTGCGCGTATGCTGGGACAGCTTAGTCGAACATTAATTGTATTTACCTTCCTGACGGCAGGTGTTGGGGCGCCACTGGCCTGCGACCTCTGTGCTATTTACGGCGCTGCGGAAGCGCAAGGCGAAAGCGGCAAGGGCTTCTTCGGCGGCGTGGCCGAGCAGTATACCTATTTCGGCACGTTTCAGTCGGGCGGGCACAACGCGACTAATCCCGATGGCGAATACCTGAACAGTCTGGTCTCGCAGGCGTTTGTGGGTTACAACATCAGCGAGCGGTTCGGCGTGCAGTTTAACCTGCCGGTGATCTATCGCGACTACGGCAAGAACGGCGCCCACGGCAGCGAGGGGGGGATCGGCGACGTCTCGCTGGTCGGCAATGTCCGACTGTATGAGAAACTCCTGGATGAGTTCACGTTCAGGTGGACGGCGCTCGGGGGCATCAAGTTCCCGACGGGAGACTCGGACAAGCTCAACCCGGCGGCGCCGGATTTTGCCGACGGCATTGGCGGCCACGACCTGGCATTGGGATCGGGCTCATTCGACGGGCTGGTCGGCACGGGTTTCAACGCTCGCTGGAAGCGCCTGTTCCTAAACGGCGCCATGCAATATGCGATCCGCACCGAGGGAGACTTCGGCTATCAATACGCTAACGACTGGATCTGGCACGGCGGGCCAGGCGTCTATCTCATGCTGGGAGAAGATTACACAATCGCCTTGCAGGCGGCCGTATCGGGTGAAAGCAAGAGCCAGGACACCCTCGACGGCGCCGCCACGGAAGACACTGCCATCACCAGCGTCTATTTGGGTCCCCAGCTTAATTTCACCTGGTCGGGCCGGCTGAGCGCGCAACTCGCCGGGGACCTGCCGGTGAGCATCGCCAGCACCGGCGATCAAATCGTCCCCGACTACCGCATTCGCGCGGCGGTCACCTGGCGGTTCTAAGCGCAGGAAGTCTCATTATGGCCCTGGCCATCCCCCGCCGGGTGAGGGCACCCGGCCTACAAGCGAGCGGTTTTGTGGGGGTGTAGGCCGGGGGCCCTCACCCAGCGTCCCCATCTGGTCCATAATGAGAATGGATTTTATGAGCACGAGCCCAGTTGACTTGGCCGAGCGGCGCGTCTAGCCTTCGTACGATGAATGTGCTGCAAGACTCGCTGCTGGAACTTATCCGCCGCACCTCGACCGAAATACCGGATGACGTGCATAAGGCCATCCTGGATGCGCTCGAACGGGAGAAGCCAGGCACCATCGCCGCCAGCGCGATGAAGATCATCGAGCAGAACATCGCGCTGGCCAGGAACAAGTCGCAGCCCATCTGCCAGGACACCGGCAGCATCATCTTCAATGTGGATTGCCCCATCGGCTACGACCAGCTCGCCTTCGGGCAGGCCGCGCGCGACGCCGTGAAGCTGGCGACGAAGAAGGGGTTCCTGCGTCAGAACTCGGTGGACTCGATCACGGGCAGGAACGACGGCACCAACGTCGGTCCCGGGTCGCCTATCCTGCATTTCCACCAGCAAGCCAGCCCCGAGGTAAGCGTGCGGTTGGTTCTCAAAGGCGGCGGCTGCGAAAATGTGGGGGCGCAATATTCCCTCCCCAACGAGAAGCTCAAAGCCAACCGCGACCTGGACGGGTGCCGCAAGGCGATTCTGGACGCGGTGCTGCAGGCGCAGGGCAAAGGCTGCGGTCCGGGCATCCTGGGCGTGTGCATCGGCGGCGACCGCGCCACCGGGTACGAGTTCTCGAAACAACAGTTCCTGCGCCGGCTCGATGACACCAACCCAAACCCGGAGCTCGACAAGCTGGAACGGGACATCGTCGAAACGGCCAACAAGCTTGGCATCGGGCCGATGGGTTTTGGCGGCAAGACCACCCTGCTGGGCACCAAGATCGGCGTGCTGAATCGCCTGCCGGCGTCGTATTTCGTCAGCGTCAGTTACATGTGTTGGGCCTATCGCCGCCAGGGCGTGACGCTCGATGCGTCCAGCCAGATTCAGCAATGGCTATACTGAATGAAAACGGAGTGCTGGAGTGGGGGAGTAATGGAATGCCGGGCCATTGCGGCTGAGCGTTCCGCGCATCCCTTGCTTCCCCCCACCCCCACTCCATCACTCCCCACTCCAGCCCTCCAATTCCCCTATGATTGATCTCACTACACCTGTTTCCGAGGCCGCGGTTCGCGCGCTGAAGGTCGGCGACGAAGTCGGCATCACCGGCACCGTGTTTACCGGGCGCGATGCGGTCCACAAGTATTTGCACGAGGGCGGAAAGCTCCCCCCCGGCGTGAGCCTGCAGGGTGGGGTGCTTTACCATTGCGGGCCGGTGATCATTAAGGACGAGCAGGGCAACTGGAAGTGCGTCGCCGCCGGCCCCACCACCTCCATTCGCGAGGAGCCGTATCAGGCGCAGATCATCCGCGAGTTCGGCCTGCGCGGGGTGATCGGCAAGGGCGGCATGGGGGAGAGGACGGTCGCGGCCTGCCAACAGCACGGCTGCGTTTATTTGCACGCGATCGGCGGCGCGGCGCAGGTGCTCGCGGAGTGTATCAAGCGAGTGCCGAACGTGTATTTCATGGAGCAGTTCGGCGCCCCCGAGGCCATCTGGGAGTTCCAGGTCGTCCGCTTTCCCGCCGTGGTGACCATTGACGCCCATGGCAACTCCTTGCACCAGGAGATCCTCGCCGCCAGTCAGGCCGAGCTGGCAAAACTCGTTTAGCCGGCCGGGCGCCTATTTCGGCGGGGCGTCGATCAACTCAATCCGCCGCTGGTGCCGTCCCCCTTCAAAGGGTGTATCGAGCCAGATCTGGACGATCTGGAGAGCAGTTTCGAGGCTCATCATCCGCTGGCCGAGCGACAGCGCATTGGCGTTGTTATGTTGCCGGGCCAACCGAGCAGATTCGGCATTCCAACATAGCGCGCACCGGATGCCCGGGACGCGATTGGCGACGATCGCCTCGCCGTTGCCCGAGCCGCCCAGAACAATGCCCCGGTCGAACTCCCCCCGGGCCACTGCCTCCGCCACCGGCCGGATGAACTGGGGATAGTCCGCCGCTGCCTCGGAGTGCGTTCCGAAGTCTGTAACACTGTGGCCCAGGCCCTGGAGAAACTCCCGGATCTTCTCTTTATACTGAAACCCGGCGTGGTCCGAACCGATAGCTATTTTCATGTGATTCATGTTCCTGGCTTCAGCTTGCCACGCCGCGTCCAGGTTCGCCAGTCTCCATTCGCGCCGGCGGGTCGTTAGCGCTTTCAATTTACCAATTACATTCTTCGGTGGTCGCTTTTCAATTGCCTTACTGCCAAGACGGCGGGATAGACAACCCCGGGCAACCCCTCTCCCCTTCTGAAGGGGCGAGGGAGAAGCCGCCGCAACTTTGCGGTGTAGCGTCTGCTGCGGACTCCTCAGTATAAGATCCATGGTCCGGCACACCCCGCGGCACCCGCCCAGCGCGACGGAGCTTTCCACAAGGAGTCGGCGGTATTGGCGCCGGGGGCGCAGTTGCGGTGCGCCTGGCCTCTGCCGCCCAGGTGACGAAAAGCTCTTAGCCGACTAGCCCAGCCCACGCCGGTGCCCCCTCCCGCGTGGGATTCGTCGTCACTCCTCTAGCGCCTGTATCAGCGAGCGGAAGCTGAGGTCATAAAGGAAACGGCTGCTGCCGGCATCGCGACCCTCTCCCAGGGAGAGGATCGCGACGTTGGCCCAGGCAGCGGTCTGTTTGTCCCCGGCGGCATAGCGTGCGTTCCGGTAAGTCTTGAGCTGCGCGGTCAATTGTCGGATGCGCTCCGGGGTGAAAAGCTCGGCCATCAGCTCGCCAAGCAATGGAAAGATAAGGGCCATCATCGCCTCGCCCGCAGCATCCCCCGGTGAGGCCTCTTCGACACCGGGGAACTGCTCACGTCCGCGCGTCCAAAGCTCGTTCAGCCGAGGCAGCCACGGCTGAACATCCTCCGGCGGCAGCAGCAGGTGGACAGCGTCCTCTCGATCCAGCAGCCTCAAAGCATCCTGTTCCAACTGCTCCATGTTGACCTCGGCCTGGGCGCGTTGTTCCGGGTTAGCCAGCATGAACTCTTCCACACGAGCTAGTTTGGCGGGATCGGCTCGCTGTTCCTGCAGCCAGGCATCTATTTCCTCCATGCTCATGCGCTCCAGGCGCGAAGGATCCATACCCATTTGACCGAGCAAGGCCGTCTCGCGGTTGCGCAGTTGAGCCACCCAACCGTCGTAGCCGTACGAAAACATCTGAAACAGAAACGAATTGCTCTGGTTACGCTCCTCCTGCAGGAGGCAAGCGCACTCCTGAAGGATCCAGGCGTCCAGCGGGCGGTTCGCCGTTACATAATCAGGCAGATGCACCAGCAGGCTCATCGCTGACTGGGTCCGTCGGTCCGCGTCCGCCAAGTGCAGTATGGCCTTGCGCACGGTCTCGACGAACTCGTCACTTGAAGAGCCGGGCGCCGGGTGCCCTGCTTTGTCGAAGGCACGCTGCACGTCGTCCGGCGTAAATCGCAGCGGCACAAATCGTTCCTCCGCAAAGAGCGCGCGGGTGCGCTCCAAGTAAGCATCCTGGTCCGCAATGAGCTGGTCGAAGTCAGCGCGGTGGGCCTCGATGGCCTGCGCCGCGGCCTCGATAGCCGAGCGCTGCTTCACATAATCCAAAATTGGCCGGGCCCGGGCCATCCATTCTTCAAATTTAGCCCGCTTATCCCCGCTGGAGGACTTGCGCGCCAGCGCTGGCAGATGTTCGGCGATCTGGTGGGCGCCCACCGACGGCAGTGCGGCGGGAAGCTGCTCCTCAGCTTGACGGGCAGAAGCACGCTTCTCGGCGGCGCGCCGTTCATCCTCAGCCAGGCAACACCGCTTGTATTTCCTCCCGCTGCCGCAAGGGCACGGGTCGTTTCGTCCAACTGGCTTGTTTTGCATCGTGTCGAAGGCAGCGTAGCGCATGCCGCGAGAACGGCCAAGCCAGAATAAAAAAGCCGCCCTGGGACCTCCCGGGCCGTAAGCTGGGTGTTCGAAGGATCGTAACTATCCAGGTCGGCTCAACTCGCGCGGCCGGGGCGGGGACGGCTCGTCCCCGCGTATTGCTGATGGGCGGAACTAACCGGGGACGAGCCGTCCCCGCCCCGGCCGCGCACGGATGCCAGGTGAACAGTTACGAAGGATCTTCAAAGGAATTATGGTGGTGCGGGCAGGCCGGAAATAAAAAGCCGCCCCGTTTGACCGGGGCGGCTTGCTGAATCTTAGGTTAGCGCCTCGTTACCTCGGCGGCTGCAGGGTTACTTCTTCTTGCCCTTCTTGGCGCCTTTGGCGGCCGCCTCCGCCTCATCTTCGAGGGCGGCTTGCGCCGCAGCCAGCCGCGCAACGGGGACGCGGAACGGCGAGCAGCTCACGTAGGTGAGGCCGAGCTTGTGGCAGAACTTCACCGAGTTGGGGTCGCCACCGTGTTCGCCGCAGATGCCGAGCTTGATGCCAGGCCGGGTCTGGTTGCCCTTCTCCACCGCCATCTTCATGAGCTGGCCCACGCCGCTCTGATCAATCGAGGCGAACGGATTGGTCTTGATGATTTCCAGTTCCGCATACGGCGGCAGGAAGCTGCCGGAATCGTCGCGGCTCATGCCCAGGCAGGTCTGGGTGAGGTCGTTGGTGCCGAAGCTGAAGAATTCAGCCGTCTGCGCAATCTCGTCGGCGGTCAACGCGCCGCGCGGGACTTCGATCATTGTCCCGACCATGTAGTTGAGCTTCACCTTTTGCTCCGCCATGACGGCCTTGGCGGCGGCATGGACGACCGCGACCTGGAGGTCGAGTTCCTTCTTGAACCCGACGAGCGGGATCATGACTTCGGGCTTCACCTTGATGCCGGCCTTCTGCACTTCGGCGGCGGCTTCAAAGACGGCGCGCGCCTGCATTTCGGAGATTTCGCTATGCACAATGCCGAGGCGGCAGCCACGGAAGCCAAGCATCGGGTTGAACTCATGGAGTTCCTTGACGCGCTGCTTAATCTTCTCAACGGGCACGCCCATCTTCTTGGCGAGATCCTGCTGCGCGACGTCCTCGTGCGGGAGGAACTCATGCAGCGGCGGGTCGAGGAAGCGGATGGTGGCCGGGAAGCCTTTCAACGCCTTAAAGATGCCGACGAAGTCGCCCTTCTGGTAAGGCAGCAATTTGGCGAGCGCGGCTTTGCGGTCCGCAACGTTGTCCGCGAGGATCATCTCGCGCATGGCGTCAATGCGGTTGCCTTCAAAGAACATGTGCTCGGTGCGCGTGAGGCCGATGCCGGTGGCGCCGAACGCCATCGCGTTTTCCGCCTGCTCCGGAGTGTCGGCGTTCGTGCGGACCTGGAGCTTGGTGACCTTCGAGCACCAGTTCATCAGGGTGGCAAACTTGGTGTAGGTGTCGCTCTTCTTGCCGTCGAGAGTCTTCTCGACGAGCACCTGAACGATCTCGGAGGCAGCCGTCGGGAGCTGGCCGGCATAGACGTTGCTGCGCGTGCCGTTGATGGACAGGAAGTCGCCTTCCTTGTAAGTTACACCATCCGCCGTGAGGGTCTTGGTGGTGTAATCAATCTGGAGCGCGCCGGCGCCGCAGACGCAGACTTTGCCCATCTGGCGCGCGACCAGGGCCGCGTGGGAGCTGACGCCACCTTTGGCGGTCAGGATGCCTTCGGAGGCGATCATGCCCCGGAGGTCTTCCGGCGTCGTTTCGTTCCGGACCAGGAGCACCTTCTCGCCCTTGGCCGCAGCCGCGTCGGCGCGGTCCGCATTCAGATACATCTTGCCGGAGGCGGCGCCGGGACCGGCCGGCAGGCCCGTGGCGATGACTTTGGCGGCATTCTCGGCTTTCACCTCGAAGATCGGCGCGAGCAGTTGGTCGAGCTGATCGGCGGGGTTGCGGCGGATGGCCGTCTTCCAGTCAATGAGCTTCTCCTGGCACATGTCCATGGAGAACTTCAGCGCCGCCATGGCGGTGCGCTTGCCGTTGCGGGTCTGGAGCATGAAGACCTTGCCGTCCTGGATCGTGAACTCGAAATCCTGCACGTCCTTGAAGTGGTTCTCCAGGGTCTGGCGGATGTTGTCGAGTTCCTTGTAGGCGGCGGGCATTTGCTTGTTGAGCTCGGCGACGGGTTCGGGGGTGCGGACGCCGGCGACGACGTCTTCGCCCTGGGCGTTGATGAGGAATTCGCCGTAGAACTCCTTCGTGCCGTTAGCCGGATTGCGCGTGAATGCGACGCCGGAGCCGGAGTTGTCACCGGTATTGCCATAAACCATCGCCTGCACGCTGACGGCCGTTCCCCACTCGCTGGGGATGCCGTATTTGCGGCGATACACGATGGCGCGGTCGTTCATCCACGAGCCGAACACAGCGCCGGCAGCGCCCCAAAGCTGCTTCCACGGATCTTGCGGAAACTCCTTGCCGGTGCGCTCCTTGATCAGCGCCTTGAACCGCAGGACGAGTTCCTGCTGATCGGCAGCAGTAAGCTTCGAGTCTTCGATATCCGCCTGATACTTCTCGTGCTTGAAACTGTGGATGACCACTTCAAACGGCTCGTGATCTTCGTTCCTGCCCTTCTGGACGCCCATGACGACGTCACCATACATCTGGACGAAGCGGCGGTAACAATCCCAGGCAAAGCGCTCGTTCTTGGTCGCGGCCACCAGCGCCAGCACGGTCTTGTCGTTCAAGCCCAAATTCAAAATCGTATCCATCATGCCCGGCATCGAGTCCCGGGCGCCGGAGCGCACCGACACCAGCAGCGGCATGGCTTTCGTGTCGCCGAATTTGGTGCCCATGATCTTTTCGATGGCGGCCACACCCTCCCGGGCCTGGGCGTCGAGCACCTTCGGATATGTCTTCTTATTCTGGTAATAGTAGGTACAGACTTCCGTGGTAATCGTAAAGCCCGGGGGCACCGGCAAGCCAATGCGGCTCATTTCCGCCAGGTTAGCCCCTTTGCCGCCCAGCAGCGGCTTCATGCTGCCGTCGCCGTCAGCCTTTTTGTTTCCAAACTGATATACGTATTTTGCAGATTTTGCCATATAACTTCGGTTCTAATCAGGTAACAAGTTCAATACTCAAGTTTCGCCGGAACACTTCCTCCGAAACGGTTTATGGAAGATAGCAAAGTCGGGCCGCATGTCAACGAACGAGTGCGCAACATTACTATTGCACATATCTTCGCATCAGGATATGTTGATTTTACATTTGCGCAGGGGCCCCATTACAACTAGGTTGCGGCGCCCTGACCCGGGCCGGGGGCGACCTCGTTGCGCCCAGGCCGGCCGGGATGCCGGGGTGAAGAAAACATGGAACGATTTGAATTTGGACGTGAACGCTGAACTAAACCGAACACCAGAGCTGGAGCGGCTGCTGCGGGAGCGCCTGGTCATACTTGATGGTGCCATGGGCACGATGGTCCAAGCTTACAACCTGGACGAGGCCGGCTTTCGCGGGGAGCGATTCAAGGATTGGCCGCAGGACTTAAAGGGGAACAACGACCTGCTCAACCTGACCCAACCCCAGATCATCCAGGCCATCCATCGCCAGTACTTTGAGGCAGGGGCGGACATCATCGAGTCCAACACGTTCAATTCCACCACGATCTCGCTGGCGGACTACAAGCTGGAGGCGCTGGCCTACGAGCTGAACGTGGCGGGGGCGCGCCAAGCCCGCGCGGCTGCGGCCGCGGTCATGGCGGCGCAGCCGGGCCGCGTCTGCTTCGTCGCCGGCGCGCTAGGCCCGACCAGCAAGACGGCCTCCCTTTCGCCCGATGTCCACAATCCGGCCTTTCGCGCGATCACCTTTGATCAACTGGTGGAGGCCTATTACGAGCAGACCCGCGGCTTGCTGGACGGCGGCGTGGACCTGCTGCTGCTGGAAACGGTATTCGATTCGCTCAACTCCAAAGCCGCGCTGTTCGCCATCGACAAGTATTTTGCCGATACCGGCCGCCGCGTGCCCATGATGGTCTCCTTCACCATCACCGATCTTAGCGGTCGCACCCTGTCGGGCCAGACCGTCGAGGCGTATTGGAACTCGATCTCCAACCACAAGCTGCTGAGCATCGGCATCAACTGCGCGCTGGGTCCAAAGGAAATGCGCCCGTTCATCGAGGAACTGGCGGGGATTGCGGACATCTACGTCAGCGCCTATCCGAATGCCGGCCTGCCCAATCCGATGTTGCCCACCGGGTTCCCGGAGACGCCGGAGACGCTGGCGCCGCAGCTTAAGGAATGGGCCGAGAATGGCTGGCTCAATATCATCGGCGGTTGCTGCGGCACCACCCCAGCGCATATCCAGGCGCTGGCCGAGGCCGTCCGCGGCTTGCCGCCGCGGGTGCCGCCGAAGGTGGAGCCCGGCACGCGCTTGAGCGGGCTGGAGGCGCTGACCATTCGCGCGGAAGCCAATTTCGTCAATATCGGCGAGCGCACCAACGTCACCGGCTCGCCCAAATTCGCCAAGCTGATCCTCGCCGCCAATTACGAAGCGGCGCTGACCATCGCCAAACAGCAGGTCGAAAACGGCGCGCAGATAATTGATGTCAATATGGACGAGGCCATGCTCGACTCGGAGCAGGCGATGACGACATTCCTGAACCTCGTTGCCGCGGAGCCCGATATCGCGCGCGTGCCGGTCATGATCGACAGCTCGCGTTGGTCAGTTATCGAAGTCGGACTGAAGTGCCTCCAGGGCAAGGGCATCGTGAACTCGATCAGCCTCAAGGAAGGCGAGGAGAGATTCGTGCAGCAGGCAAAGCTGATCCGCCGCTATGGCGCGGCGGTAGTGGTGATGGCCTTTGACGAGCGGGGCCAGGCTGACAGTTTCGAACGCAAGACCGAAGTCTGCGAGCGCTCCTACCGCATCCTGACGCAGCAAGTCGGGTTCCTGCCGCAGGACATTATCTTCGATCCAAACGTCCTCACGGTGGCCACGGGGATCGAGGAGCACAACAACTACGCCGTGGATTTCATCCGCGCGACGAAATGGATCAAGGAAAACCTGCCCTTCGCGCGCGTGAGCGGCGGCATCAGCAACGTTTCGTTTTCCTTCCGCGGCAACAACGTTGTGCGCGAGGCGATGCACTCGTCGTTTCTCTACCACGCCATCCGGGCCGGGCTGGACATGGGCATCGTCAACCCCGGGATGCTGGAGGTCTATGAGGAAATCCCCAAAGAACTGCTGGAGCGGGTGGAAGACGTGCTGCTCAACCGCCGGCCGGATGCCACGGAGCGGCTCGTCAAACTGGCCGAAACGATCAAGCAGAAGGATGAGACCGAGGTCGCCGAAGACCTTTGGCGCAAGGGCACGGTCGAGGAACGGCTGAGCCACGCCCTCATCAAAGGCATCGTCGAGTATATCGACCCTGACACGGAGGAGGCCCGGCAGAAGTATGGCCGACCGCTGTTGGTAATCGAGGGACCGCTCATGCAGGGCATGAATATTGTCGGCGACCTGTTCGGCTCCGGGCGAATGTTCCTGCCGCAGGTCGTCAAGAGCGCCCGCGTCATGAAGAAGGCCGTCGCGTATCTCTTCCCGTTCATGGAGGCGGAGAAAGCCGCTTCCGGCAACCACCAGGCCCAGGGCCGCGTGCTGATGGCCACCGTCAAGGGCGACGTCCATGACATCGGCAAGAACATTGTCGGCGTTGTGCTCGGCTGCAACAACTACGAGGTCATCGACCTGGGGGTGATGGTGTCCGCGGAGAAGATCCTCCAGACGGCCCGCGAGAAGAACGTGGACATCATCGGCTTGAGCGGGCTGATCACGCCCTCGCTCGATGAGATGGTCCACGTCGCGAAAGAGATGGAGCGCCAGGGCTTCAATCTTCCCCTGCTGATTGGCGGCGCCACTACCAGCAAGGCCCACACGGCGGTGAAGATTTCCCCCAGTTACTCCCAGCCAGTCATTCATGTGCTGGATGCCTCGCGGGCGGTGGGGGTGGTGGGGAGCCTGCTCAATCCCAGCCTCAAGCCGCCCTTCGTTGGAAATATCCGCACGGAATACGACCGCCTCCGCGCGCAACACTCCGCCCAGACGGCGAAACCGCTGCTCAGCATCCCAGAAGCGCGCCGCCGCCGCACGCCGATCGATTGGAAAGCGAGCGATATCAACCAGCCCGCCTTTACCGGGCGGCGCGTTCTGACCTCCGATAGCCGATCACCCATTGCCGCTGGCCAAGTGCCCATCACGGTTTCCGACCTTGTGCCCTTCATCGACTGGTCGCCCTTCTTCCACACGTGGGAGCTGCGCGGGCGATACCCGGCGATCCTCGAGAAGCCCGAGGCGAAGAAGCTCTTCGCGGATGCGCAGGAACTGCTGCGCGAAATCGTCAGCCAGAATCTGCTAACGGTGCGCGGCGTGTATGGGTTCTTCCCGGCGAACGCCCTGGTTGACGACGTCGAACTCTACACCGACGATTCCCGAACTCAGGTCCTGGCCACGTTCCATTTCCTGCGGCAGCAAATGGAAAAACCCCGCAGCCAGTTCAATCATTGCCTGGCGGATTTCATCGCCCCAAAGCAGTCTCATTTACCCACTATCAACCCGCAACTCCCCGACTACCTGGGCGCTTTCGCCGTAACCGCGGGTTTCGGCGTCGAGGAGCTTTGCCGCAAATTCGAGCGCGACCATGACGACTACAACTCGATCATGACCAAGGCGCTGGCCGATCGCCTCGCCGAAGCGTTCGCCGAGCACCTCCACCAGCGAGCCCGCCAGGAGTGGGGGTATGGGGCGGCTGAGAACCTTACGCCGGAAGACCTTATTCGTGAGAAGTACCGTGGCATCCGTCCCGCCGCCGGCTATCCGGCCTGCCCCGACCACACGGAGAAGTGGATGCTGTGGAAGCTGCTTGATGCCGAGAAGAACACCGGCATCAAGCTCACCGAAAGCTGCGCCATGTGGCCCGGTGCGAGCGTCAGCGGGCTCTACTTCGCCCACCCGGAGGCGAAGTATTTTGCGGTCGGCAAGCTCGGCCACGACCAGGTGCGGGATTATCATCAGCGCAAGCAAATGGACTTGCCGGCGGTTGAACGCTGGCTGGGGCCGTATCTCAACTACGAACCGGTCGCCCCCGGGAAGCCCTGAGCCATTTCAATCCGCCCGGGTCCGCGACCGCCGGGCGGCCCTCCCGTAATATTACCCCCTGCTGCGGGGCTTGTTTTTTCCAATTTGGGCCCTAGAATACGTACATGAAGAACGATGTGGTTCCGGTCCAGATTCGGGGCATCCTGCCCGCGAACAGCGGGTGTGCCCTCTTTGTGGGCAATGATGAGAAGGTATTCGTCATCAACGTCGAACCAAACATGGGCGCCGTTATCGGGATGTTCTTACGCGCCACGCCCAAAGAGCGCCCACTCACGCACGACCTCATGCAGAGCATTTTCACGGGATTCGGCATCAGCGTCGAGCGCGTCGTCATCACCGAGATGAAGAACTCGACCTATTTTGCCCGCCTGATCCTGCAGCAGCAGAACGAGATCGCCCGCAAGCTGGTCGAAATCGACGCCCGCCCCAGTGATTGCCTGGCGCTCGCCACCGCCCAGAAACGCCCCATTTACGTCACCAACTCCCTCTTCGCACAAGTCGAGGACATGACCGAGGTGCTCGAGCGGATCAACGAGAACGGCACCGAGGCGGAATAGGCCAATGCCTCCTCCTGTTCCTAAGCACTCCGCTCCGCTGGTGCTGGTCTGCGGCGAAGATGATTTTGCCGCCAAGCAGCGCGCCAAACAAATCTACCTGCAGTGGACCGGGGAGCTGGGCGGCATGGACCATGAGACCATCGATGCCGCGGTCTCCCACAGCGGCGAAGCCCTCAAAACCCTCGCCAAACTCCGGGAAGCCCTGCAGACCCTGCCCTTCTTCGGCAGCGGCAAAGTCATCTGGTTCAAGAACTGCAATTTCCTGAGCGACGAACGGGCCGCCACTAAGAACGTCACGGAATCGCTCGCTGCGCTCGCCGAAGAACTCAAGGGATTTGGCTGGCAAAACGTCCGCCTCCTCATCAGCGCCGGCAAGGTGGACAAGCGCAAGGTCTTTTACAAGGCCCTCGACAAGCTCGGCACGGTGGAAAGCTTTGCCGGCTGGTCCGTCGATGACCGCGACTGGGCGGCCCAGGCGGAAGCTTGGGCCCGCAAAGCGCTCCGCGCCCGCCAAAAGGAGATTTCCGACGAGGCCCTCGCCGAACTCATCAGTCGCGTCGGCCCCAATGCCCGCCAACTCGACAACGAAGTCGAGAAGGTTTCCCTCTACGTCGGCGACCGGCCGGAGGTCGAGTTCGAAGACGTTGCCACCATTTGCCTGCGCAACAAGGCCGCGCGCGCCTTCGCGCTCGGCGATGCGCTCGGCGACCGGGACTTGCCCCGCGTGCTGGCACGGCTCGATGAAGAGTTGTGGGAGGTGAAGCTCGACCCGCAGAAATCAGAGATCGGTTTGCTCTACGGCCTGATCTCCAAGTTCCGCGCGATGCTTTTGCTCAAGGAAATGCTCCGCGAAGGTTGGGTAAAACCGGACATGGATTATAACCGGTTCAAAGCGCAGCTCGAACGCGTCCCGGCGGACCAACTGCCCGAAGACCGGCGCTTCAATCCGCTCGCAATCAATCCGTATGTGCTCTTCAAAGCGCTGCCCCAGGTGAAGCGCTACAGTGAGGCCGAGCTAATCCGCGCCATGGACTTGCTCTTCCAGTGCAACCTTCGCCTGGTCTCCACCAACCTCGATGAATCGCTGGTCCTGCAGCAGACCCTGGTGCAGATCGTTGGGAGCGGCAATCCGCGCCCGGGCGTGGAATCGGCCAGGGCGCGTTCCACCGCCGCTCTAAGTTCCGCCCATTGACCCGGTATGAACACGCCCGCAGCAAGAATGATGGTTCTGGTGGGCGAGCACTTCGCCTGCGTACGGATTATTGGGCGCGCCAATTTCGCTTCGAGCGTGGACTTCAAGACCCTCGTCGATGAACTCCGCCACAAGGGCTGCCATTGCTTCGTGCTCGACCTCTCGGAGTGCGTGCTGATGGACAGCACCTTCCTTGGCGTCCTGGCCGGGCTCGGGCTCAAGCTCAGCACTGGCCATGGGGGCCTGGCTGGGCGCCGCGTCGAGTTGTTCAACCCCAGCCCGCGCATCACCGAGTTGCTTGAGACCCTTGGGGTGCTGAGTCTCTTCACGACCACTCAGGGCACCTTCGCCGCCCCGGGGGCAACCCAAACGGTGGAGCACACGCCCGCGAGCCCGACCAAATCGGAAGTGACCCGGACCTGCCTGGAGGCCCATCAGACGCTCATGGGCCTCAACCCGGCGAACGTCGCCCGGTTCAAGGATGTAACTCAGTTCCTCGCGGAAGACCTGAAGAAGGCCAAGCCTGAATAACACCGAACGGACGCGGGTCCGGACGACTCCCGCCCCAGCAGGACTTCCCGCAACTGGTAATGCCGCATGAAGGACTTTTGCCGATGCTTTATGCTGTTGGCGATGAGCGCCCTGACCGCCCCCGTGTTCGCCGGGGTTCAAGGGGGCCTGGGACCGTCTGAGTTCATTTACGAAAGCGCGCCGTTCCCCGAATGCCACGCCTCGACCATCGCCGAATCGCCGGACGGCTTGGTGGCCGCGTGGTTCGGCGGCACAAGCGAAAGGAGCCCCGATGTGGGCATTTGGTTGTCCCGCCATGAGAATGGGAAATGGACTTCACCGGCTGAAGTCGCAACGGGCGTGCTATCCGCGACGAAACGTTACCCGTGCTGGAATCCGGTATTATTCCAACCCCGGCGCGGGCCCTTGCTGCTGTTCTATAAAGTCGGCCCAAGCCCCGCCTCGTGGTGGGGAATGGTGATGACCTCGGCGGACGGGGGCAAGACGTGGTTGCAACCGCACCGCTTGCCCGAGGGCATCCTCGGCCCCATCAAGAATAAGCCCGTGCAGCTCAGCAACGACGACCTCCTCTGCCCCAGCAGCTCAGAGAACGATGGCTGGAGAGTTCACTTCGAGCGCACCCGGGATTGGGGAGAGACCTGGGAGGCCACGGGACCGATTAACGATGGGCGGGAGATCGGCGCGATCCAGCCCAGCATCCTTCTCCACCGGGACGGACGGCTCCAGGCCCTGGGGCGGACAAGCCAGGGAAAGATCTTTCAGGTGTGGTCCGCAGACCAAGGCAAGACCTGGGGCAGGATGACTTTGACCGCGTTGCCTAATCCGAATTCAGGCCTCGACGCCGTGACGCTGAAAGACGGCCGTCACCTGCTGGTGTATAATCATACCCCCAAGGCGCGCAGCCCTTTGAACGTCGCCGTCTCCACCCATGGGACGGATTGGCAGGCGGCATTAGTGCTCGAGAGCGCCGCCGGGGAGTATTCTTATCCGGCCGTCATCCAGACCCGTGATGGCCTGGTACATATCACCTACACCTGGAAACGCCAACGCGTCAGGCACGTGGTGGTGGCTCCGGAGAAGCTGGCGCCAGCCCCCATGCCAGGCGGCGTGTGGCCGGCACCGCCAGATCAGCCGGCCCGCAGATGATCTCGTTGCCGCCAAAGGTGCAACCGCAGGCTAACCGCCCAATGGTTGCCTCAAGCCGCCCATAACAGTTACTGCGGAGCCTCCGCCCTCGCCCCCATTCGCGTTGTTTAGCGTGTTTAGCGGGCAAGCGCCGTTTTCAGGATTACGATTACGAGGACGACAACGAAGACGATTGGCCACCGCTCCCGCTGCTCTGCACTGCAATAGTCGAGATTGCT
>SESF01008971.1_pt1 | contig 16486 bp, 10 predicted proteins | sample 3171521 | NCBI WGS metagenome assembly SESF01 (sample SAMN10866945, study PRJNA518727) | freshwater metagenome | biome: subpolar coniferous forest; feature: holomictic lake; material: water; isolation source: holomictic Lake 227, 6 m and 8 m depth | place: Canada: near Kenora, Ontario | collected...
TTTTGATGCGTTTGCCCTGAAAGCTTCCCCTTTTCGAAATACTTTGTCATATAAGGAGACATGTCACTCACCATTCATGAGTTGCCGCCCGAAGATCGGCCACGGGAAAAGCTGGAGGCGCGCGGGGCGGAAAACTTGAGCGACAGTGAACTGATCGCTATTTTGCTGAGAACGGGCGTGAAAGGGGCCAACGCCATCGAGGTCGCCCGACAGTTGCTCGCCCAGTTCGGGTCGCTCAGCGGTTTGGCGCGCTGCACGGTGAAGGAGCTTTCGAGGATCAAAGGGATCGGGCAGGCCAAAGCGGTGCAACTCGCGGCGGCCTTCGGTCTGGGAGCGCGCCTGGCCAGGGAAACCTTTTCGCGATGTCAGGTCGATGAGCCAGGCATGGTCTATGAGTTACTGGCGCCGATCATGCGCGGGCTCCACCAGGAATCGCTCCGGGTGCTGCTCTTGGACACGCGCTACCATTTGATCCGGATCGAGGAGATTTCGCTCGGCTCGATGAATGAAAGCATTGCCCACCCTCGGGAGATTTTCAGGCCGGCGCTGATCTATTCAGCTTTCGCCATCATCGTAGCGCACAATCACCCCTCGGGAGATCCGACCCCAAGCGAAGCGGATCGCCGGTTGACCCGGCGTCTGAAGGAAGCCGCGGAGTTGCTCAAGATTTCGCTTTTGGATCACGTGATCATCGGGGCGCCGGGATGCAACGGAACACCGGGTTACACGAGTTTCCGCGAACTGGGGCTGTTGTAGCCGCCCCGCTCGGTCTGGGCGGCGGTATTTTCCGTCCATTCCGTCCATTCCGTCCATTTCGTCCACCCAGTCCATGCTGAGGAGCCCAATGGAATAATGGACGGCCTGAGGCGGCGCCAGAGCGCCGCAACTACAGCCTTGCCAGAAGCGCCATGGCTTGCACTATTTAGTCCGACCCATGAACCGCTTCCACCCTACCGCCATTATTCATCGCGACGCCAAATTTGGCACGGACGTAAAGATCGGACCCTACGCCGTGATCGAAGGAGCGGCGGAGATCGGGGCCGGGTGCGTCATCCAGGCGCATGCGGTCATTACCGGGAATGTCCGCATGGGAGCCAACAACACGATCGGTTATGGCGCGATCATTGGGGCGGACCCGCAGGATTATGCGTTCGACCCTGCCACCGAAAGTTTGGTGGTGATCGGCGATAACAACCGGATTCGCGAGCATGTCACCATCCATCGGGGAACCGGAGCCGGCACCGAAACGCGCCTGGGCAACAATTGTTTTTTAATGACCGGCGTGCATGTGGGCCACAACGCCCAAATAGGAGACCGGGTGGTGATCGCCAACAACGTGTTGCTTGCCGGGCATGTGCACATCGATGATGGCGTGTTCATCGGGGGCGGAGCGGTATTCCATCAGTTCATCCGGGTGGGCCGCCAGGCGATCGTCCAAGGCAACAGCGCGATGAGCAAGGACGTGCCGCCGTATTTGATCGGCTGCACCATCAACTCGGTGGCCGGACTGAACTCGATTGGGCTGAGGCGCAGCGGGTTGAGCGCCGCCACCCGACTGGAAATCAAGATCGCCTTCAAGCTGCTTTACATGAGTGGTCTCAACACCGCCCAGGCCCTCGCCGCCGCCAAGGAACGGACCTGGGGACCGGAGGCCGAAGCGTTCTTCGAGTTTGTGGCGAAGGCCAAGCGGCGCGGCATCTGCGACCTGGTGGCAGGCCGGAGCGGGCAGCGCGGCGAGGTGGAGTTGGATTAGCAGACTGCGCGCCCACGAATCTTCACTGGATTCTTCAATTTACTAGAAAAGCACCGGGGCAGTGTGCAAGATTGCCGGTTCTTATGAGTTCCAACGTTCGTGTTCGCTTCGCGCCATCGCCCACCGGTTACCTGCATGTGGGAGGGGCTCGCACCGCCCTTTTCAACTGGCTTTATGCCCGGCACACCGGGGGGACGTTCGTGCTGCGGATCGAGGACACCGACAAGGCCCGCAATACCCAGGAAGCCACGCAGGCGATCTATGACGGCTTGAGCTGGTTGGGACTCGACTGGGACGAGGGTCCGTTCAAGGGCGGCGAATACGGCCCTTATTTTCAGAGCGAACGCGAAGAGGTTTACCTCCGCTACTTCAATCAACTCAAGGACGCCGGGCACCTCTACGAGGACAACGGCGCCTGGCGATTCCGCTCGCAGCGCAAGGTGGTCGTGCTCGATGACCTCGTTTGCGGACACATCGAATTCGATCTCACCAGTCCGCTGACGCATCCCGACATCACCATCCGCCGACCCGATGGCGGCTGGATCTTCCATTTCGTCAATGTCGTGGACGATCTCGAAATGAAGATCACCCATGTGATCCGCGGCGAGGATCACCTTTCCAATACGCCCAAGCACATCGAGCTTTATCAGGCGCTCGGGGCCCAGCCGCCGCTGTTCGCCCATATCCCGCTGATCCTCAACCGGGACGGTTCCAAGATGAGCAAGCGCGATCAGGGCGCGGCCATCGCCGGGTACATCGAACAGGGATACGCCCCGGAAGCGGTCCGCAACTATCTCTGCCTGCTCGGCTGGTCGCCGAAGGACAACCGCGAGGTCCTCGACATCAGCGAAATCGTTGCCCTGTTTGATTTGCCGAAGATCAATCGGCGCAACGCTTCGTTCGATCTCGACAAATGCTACTGGATCAACGGCCAGCACCTGGTCCAGATGAGCCTCGACCGGTTCACCGAATTGAGCCTGCCATTTATTCAGAAGGCCGGGATCAACTACGGCACCGAAGAGGCGCTCAAGCCGGTGCTCGCCATTGTTAAAGAGAAGATCAAGCACCTGAACGAAGTTCCCAACTGGATCAGCTATTTCTTCACCGAAGAAGTGGCGCTTGATCCGGAGGCGGTGGAGAAGACCCTTCGCAAGCCCGGCGCGGCGGATAAACTCACCGCGCTGGCCGCGAAGTTTGAGGCGTTGGAAAGCTGGAGCCTCGAAGCCATCGAATCCACGCTCAAGGCGACCGCGCAGGAACTCGGCTGTAAGACGGGCGAACTGATCCACCCCACCCGCGTGGCCGTCAGCGGACGCTCCGTAGGGCCGAGCCTTTATCACATGCTCGAAGTCATGGGGCGGGATCGCGTGGTCTGCCGCATGCGGAAAACGGCGGCTGAGTTCGCGTAAGGAAGCAGCCATTGAGCCGCGCGTTGAATTCGGAATCGGGGGTTTTCCTCCTTTCCTGCGCGCAATTTTCGTTCATCTTTAACCTGTCATGGTCGCGAACATCTCGAACCCGAGTTTCTCTGGCGGACTCAACATCGCCATCAAAGTCCCTCTGCACCAGTATCCGGCCACGGTCGCGTTTTATCGCGACACGCTCGGGCTGCCGCTGGTCGAGGAAGAACCCGAAGGATGCATCTTCCAGTTTGGACCGATGCGGCTCTGGGTGGACAAGGCCCCGCAACTCTCAAAGGCCGACGTTTGGCTGGAGGTCGAGACCAACGATACCGAGGCCGCTGCCCGGTACCTGAAAAACCACGGAGTAGCCCGCCGGGATGAGATAGAAGCGCTGCCGGAGGATTTCGACGGGTTCTTTATCACCGACCCCGCGGGCGTGGTGCATCTCGTTGTGGGCGACACGGGGTACTGAGAGCTTTTCTCCCATAATTCCCATGTTTCCCATAACCCCCATGGGAATTGATGGAAAGCATGGGAATTATGGGGATTCTGCGCCCACCTATCCCCGCCTTACGGCAGTTGCGTTTCGCCCATCAGGAAACGGTCCACTTCGCGGGCGAGTCCGCGGCCTTCGTTGAAGGCCCAGACCACCAGGCTCTGGCCGCGACGGCAATCGCCGGCTGCGAAGACTTTCGGGACGTTGGTCGTGTAGCTCTCGAATTCGGCTTTGACGTTGCTGCGGGCATCGCGCTCGACGCCGAGCGTTTCGAGCAACGGCTGTTCCGGCCCGAGGAATCCGAGGGCGAGCAACACGAGTTGCGCGGGAACGATTTTGTCGGACCCTGCAACTTCCTGCGGCACAAACTGGCCTTTGTCGTTCTTCTTCCACTCGATCTGGACAAGGTGAACTTCTTTCACCCGGCCGTTCTCGTCGCCGATGAAGCGCTTGGCGGTGGTGAGGAATACGCGGGGATCGGCGCCGAACTTGGCGGCTGCTTCTTCCTGGCCGTAGTCGGTGCGGAAAATCTTGGGCCATTCGGGCCACGGATTGTCGGCGGCGCGCTCAAGCGGAGGCTTGGGCATGATTTCCACCTGGGTCACGCTCTTGCAGCCGTGCCGGATGGAAGTGCCGACGCAGTCGGTGCCGGTGTCGCCACCGCCAATGACGATCACGTCTTTTCCGGCGGCACAGATGGCGCTATCCGTCTTGTCGAGCAGCGCCTTGGTGTTGGTGTGCAGGAATTCCATCGCCATGTGGATTCCACCAAACTGCCGGCCTTCGATCGGGAGATCGCGAGGCTTGGTCGCGCCGGTGCAAAGCGCCACGGCGTCGAACTCGGCGAGGAGTTTTTCGGTCGGATAATTCTTCCCGACTTCCGTGTTGCAAACGAACGTGACGCCTTCGGCTTCCAACTGCTGGATGCGGCGCAACACGACTTCGTTCTTGTCGAGCTTCATGTTCGGAATGCCATACATGAGCAGGCCGCCCGGACGATCGGCACGTTCGAAAACGGTGACGGTGTGCCCGGCTTTGTTCAACTGCGCGGCGGCGCAAAGTCCGGCGGGGCCGGAACCGATGACCGCGACCTTCTTGCCGGTGCGAACCTTCGGAGCCTGAGGAGTGACCCAGCCTTCCTTCCAGCCTTTGTCGATGATCGAGACCTCGATGTTCTTGATCGTGACTGGGGCGCCGTTCAGGCCGACCGTGCACGAGCCTTCGCACGGAGCGGGGCAGACGCGACCGGTGAAATCGGGGAAGTTGTTGGTCTTGTGCAGACGCTCCAACGCTTCCTTCCAGAGGCCACGGTAGATCAGGTCGTTCCACTCGGGGATCAGATTGTTGATCGGGCAGCCACTGGCCATGCCGCTGATCAGCCTTCCAGTGTGGCAGTATGGAATGCCGCAGTCCATGCAACGGGAAGCCTGCGTGCGCAAGTCTTTCTCGTCCATGTGCTGATGGAACTCATTCCAGTCGTGAATGCGCTCCATCGCCGGACGGTCCAGCGGCAGTTCGCGGATATATTCGAGGAATCCTGTGGGCTTACCCATGGTGGTTGTATGTTAAGATCGACTCCGGGGTTTCTAAAAATGCTTGGTGTTACTCTCTAGCCGCCGCCGACCCGGGCGACGTCGCGGGAGTTGGCTTCAAACGCCGCGTTGAGGGCTTCGTCCCCGGTCATGCCGGCTTCCTCCGCCTTTTTAATGGCGGCAATGACGCGCTTGTAATCTTTCGGCATGACTTTGACGAACTTCGGCGCCAACTCATCCCAGAGGGCGAGCACTTGGAAGGCGCGCTGGCTCTTGGTGTATTCGGCATGCCGGCTGATCATCTGGCGGACTTCTTCGATTTCGTCGCCTTCCATTTTTTCCAAGCCGACCATCTGCTGGTTGCAACGGCTGGGGAAGAGACCCGCTTCATCGAGCACATAAGCGACGCCGCCGCTCATGCCGGCTGCGAAGTTGCGTCCGGTCGAGCCGAGCACCACCACCTTGCCGCCGGTCATGTATTCGCAACCGTGATCGCCCACGCCTTCAACCACGGTGTTGACGCCGGAGTTGCGGACGCAGAAGCGTTCCCCAGCCATGCCGCGGATATAAGCCTCGCCGTTGGTCGCGCCGTAAAGGGCGACGTTGCCGGTGATGATGTTTTCTTCGGCGTTAAACGTGGAACCGACGGCGGGGTAGAGAATGATCTTGCCGCCGGAAAGCCCCTTGCCGAGGTAATCGTTCGCGTCGCCTTCGAGTTCGAGCGTGACGCCCTTTGGCACAAACGCGCCGAAGCTCTGGCCTGCCGAACCGTTGAAGTGCAGATGCACCGTGTCGGCGGGCAATCCGGCCGCGCCGTGGCGTTTGGTGATCTCATTGCCGAGGATCGTGCCGACCACGCGGTTGACGTTGCGGATGGGCAGCTTGGCGCAGACTTTTTCGCCCTTTTCGATGGCCGGTTTGCACAGGTCGAGCAGCGTGGTGATATCCATCGACTTGTCGAGACCATGGTCCTGGGTGATCTGGCAGTAACGCCCGACTTCCGGACCGGCTTTCGGCTGGTACAGAATGGCGGAGAGATCGACTCCCTTGGCTTTCCAATGTTCGACGGCTTTCTTCGCCTCGATGAGATCGGTGCGCCCGACCAGTTCATTGAGCGTGCGGAAACCGAGTTGCGCCATCAGCTCGCGAACTTCCATGGCGACAAAGCGCATGAAGTTCACGGTGTGCGCCGGGTCGCCGGTGAACCGCTTGCGCAGTTCAGGGTTCTGCGTGGCAACGCCCACCGGGCAGGTATTCAGATGGCAGACGCGCATCATGATGCACCCGAGGGTCACCAACGGGGCCGTGGCGAAGCCGAATTCCTCGGCTCCGAGCAGCGCGGCGATAACGACGTCGCGGCCGGTCTTGAGCTGGCCGTCGGTTTCCACCGCGATGCGGCTGCGGAGATTATTGAGCACCAGGGTCTGATGGGTTTCGGCCAGGCCGAGTTCCCACGGGAGACCCGCGTGCTTGGTGCTGGTTTGCGGGGAGGCGCCGGTGCCGCCGTCGAAGCCGCTGATGAGCACCACGTCGGCATGGGCTTTGGCCACGCCGGCTGCGATGGTCCCAACGCCCACTTCCGACACCAGCTTCACGCTGACGCGCGCGGCGCGGTTGGCGTTCTTCAGATCGTGAATCAGCTCCGCGAGATCTTCGATGGAGTAGATGTCGTGGTGCGGAGGCGGCGAGATGAGGCCGACCCCCGGAGTCGAGTGCCGGGTCTTGGCCACCCATGGATACACTTTCGAGCCGGGAAGCTGGCCGCCCTCACCGGGCTTCGCGCCCTGGGCCATCTTGATTTGGATTTCCTTGGCGTTGGTCAGGTAGTGCGAGGTCACGCCGAACCGACCGGAAGCGACCTGCTTGATGGCGCTCATCTTCGAGTCGCCATTCGCCATTGGGATAAAGCGTTCGGGATCTTCGCCGCCTTCGCCTGTATTGGAGCGGCCCCCGATGCGGTTCATCGCGATGGCCAGCGCTTCGTGCGCTTCCTTCGAGATGGACCCGTAAGACATCGCGCCGGTTTTGAAGCGCTTCATGATCTCCTCGATCGGCTCGACTTCATCGAGCGGAATCGCGGTGGTCGGCTTCAGATCGAAAAGCCCGCGCAGGGTATAGAGTTCCTTGCCCTGTTCGTTGACCAGCGCGGCGTATTGCTTGAACGCCTCGTAGCTGTCGCCACGGACCGCCTTCTGCAAGGTGTGGATCGTCAGCGGGTTAAAAAGATGCGGCTCGCCGTCTTCGCGCCACTGGTATTCGCCACCGGAATCGAGTGTCGCCCCGTCCACCGGGCGCTCAGGGAAAGCGATTTTGTGGCGCATCAGCACTTCCCCGGCGATCACTTCCATCCCGGCGCCTTCGATGCGCGAAGCCGTCCAGGTGAAGTATTTGTCGATGATCTCGCGGTTGATTCCGACCGCTTCGAAAATCTGCGCGCCGCGATAGCTCTGGATGGTCGAAATGCCCATCTTCGAGGCGACCTTGATGACGCCCTTGGTCGCGGCCTTGGTGTAATTCTTGCAGGCGGTCTTGTGGTCGGTGTTGACCAGCAGACCCTGGCGGATCATGTCGTCGATGGTCTCATACGCCACATACGGATTGATCGCGCCGCAGCCGTAGCCGAGCAGCAGCGAGTAGTGGTGGACCTGGCGCGGTTCGCCCGACTCCAGCACGATGCCAACCCGGGTGCGCGAACCTTCGCGAATCAAATGATGGTGCAGGCCCGCGACCGCGAGCAGCGAGGGGATCGGCGCGTTGTCTTTGTCCACGCCGCGATCCGACAGAATGATAAGGTTCACCCCTTCGATGATCGCCCGGCTGGCCTGGGCGCAAAGCTCGTCCATCGCACGTTCCAGCGCACGGGCGGCTTGCTCGTGATCGCCCTTCGGGCTGAAGAGAATGGGGAGCTTGACCGACTTGAACTCGCCCTGGCTGATGTGCTCAAGCTTCGCCAATTCTTCATTGGTAAGGATCGGCGACTTCAGCTCGATCAAGTGGCAGCTTTCCGGCTCGGGCATGAGCAGATTGCGCTCGGAGCCGATGGTGGTCTCCGTGGAGGTTACGATTTCCTCGCGGATACAGTCGATCGGCGGATTGGTGACCTGCGCGAAAAGTTGCTTGAAGTAGTCGTAGAGCGGGTGCGGGCGATTGGAGAGAATCGCAAGCGGCGTATCGGTGCCCATGGAACCGACGGCTTCCACGCCGTCGCGCGCCATCGGAACCATCAGCATGCGGAGCTCCTCGAACGTGTAGCCAAAAGCTTGCTGGCGGGTGAGCACCGTCTTGTGATCCGGCTCCGGCAAGGCGGGCGCGTCCTTCACATCGGCGAGTTCGACCATGTGCTTGTCGAGCCATTCGCGATACGGCTTGGCCTTGACGATCTCTTCTTTGATTTCCTCGTCGGCGACGATGCGGCCCTTTTCCATGTCCACCAGGAACATGCGTCCCGGCTGGAGGCGGCCCTTGCGGGCGATGCGTTCGGGCTCGATCGGCAACACGCCGGCTTCGGAAGCCATGATGACCAAATCGTCTTTGGTCACATAGTAACGCGACGGACGCAAGCCATTGCGGTCGAGCACCGCGCCGATGCATTTGCCATCGGTAAACGCGATGGAAGCCGGGCCATCCCAAGGCTCCATGAGGCACGAGTGGTACTCGTAGAACGCCTTCATTTCGTCGCTCATCGACTCGTGAGCCGTCCACGGCTCGGGGATCATCATCATGATCGCGTGCGGCAGCGGGCGGCCAGCCATCACGAGCAGTTCCAAACAATTGTCGAACATCGACGAGTCGGAGCCGTTGGCGCCGATGATCGGAAGAATCTTCTTAATGTCGTCGCCGAAAAGATCGCTGGCGAAGAGCGATTGGCGGGCGTGCAGCCAGCCGATGTTGCCGCGGAGCGTGTTGATTTCGCCGTTGTGGGCGATGTAGCGGAACGGATGGGAACGCTCCCAGTTCGGGAACGTGTTCGTGCTGAAGCGCGAATGCACCAGCGCCAGCGCCGATTCCAGATCGGGATCTGCCAGATCGGGGAAATACTCGCCGACCTGAGCCGGCATGAGCATCCCTTTATAGATCATCGTCCGGCACGACATGCTCGAGACATACCAATGCTCGTTATGAGCCGTGCTGCGGATCTCGTTGGCGGCCCGCTTGCGGATCACATAAAGCTTCCGCTCGAAGGCGGCTTCGTTCGGGCAGTTCGCGCCCTTGCCGATGAACACCTGGCGCATCGCCGGTTCCGCGGCTTTCGCGGTATCCCCAAGCGTGGAATTGTTGGTCGGCACGTCGCGCCAACCGAGGAGCACCTGGCCTTCTTCGGCCACGATATTGCTGAAAAGCGTCTCGCTTACAATGCGGACACCCGCATCCGGGGAGTCAAAGAGCATGCCGACGCCATAGGCGCCCAGCTCGGGAAGAGTGATGCCCAGCGGAGCCGTGACTTTCCTGAGGAATTTATCCGGCGTCTGAACGAGGATGCCCGCGCCGTCGCCAGTATTCGCTTCGCAGCCGCACGCGCCGCGATGGTCGAGGTTCACCAGGATCGTCAACGCCTGCTGAACGATCTCCTGGGACTTCTTCCCTTTCATGTTCACGACGAAGCCGACGCCACAGGCGTCATGCTCGAACTGCGGGTCGTATAGGCCTTGCTTCGGTGGAAGTCCGGATTTGTGCATCTTTTCGTTCAATTAAAATTTTCGCGGGCGGAAAGTAATGCACATCCGACACGACCGGGGCAAGGTCTGTGTGCGTTTAAAGAGCGAATAAATTCGCCCAAGTGCATTTTTTGGCCATTCCACCCCTCAAAACGGCATAAAATACACGAGAAACCCGGCCCAAGCAACGTAATGTTTGTCCAGAAATCAGGGTTTGGTGTCGAATTTCAGCCATCCAAGCTGGTGGTGGTCCACGTCGCTTCGCTCCGCAGGGGAAGCTGGAGCTTGGGGAACGAGGGGGTGGTAGAAGCGGCATCCCTGCCGCTTCGGTCCTGAGGCGAGCGCCAAGCCGCTTGACTGTGAGGCGGCTTCATTGGAAGCTTTGGACATGACTCTTGCCGCGATTCAAGATCATCGTTTCACGTCGGCTGCGCTTCAGGAACTGCGCGAAGCGCTGTTGTATTACGAAACCGCCGAGAACGGTTTGAGTTCACAGTTCCTCGATGAAGTGGAAGCGGCGGTGGCGCGAATTGTAGCCACCCCTGAAGCGTGGCGTAAGCTCTCACGCCGGACTCGCCGCTGCCGAACCCACCGGTTTCCTTTCGGACTGATCTACCAGATTCGCGAGAACGTGAAGTCGAGCCGAAAACGCGGACAGAAAAAGGTTAGTTATTGTTGAACTGTTTCTCGAACGCCACAGGTGATAGGAATCCAAGGGCGCTGTGGCGGCGCTTTCGGATCGAGAGTAGTCACGAGCACCGCGATTTTGCCCGCCCAAGGCGCTGGTGCGCTTTTCCACCCCTTGGCGGTCGGCAAGAGTTCGCCTGGGAGATGATCCCGACGGCGGCGGGCCTGTTCACCGATTGGGGCAAGTGCGGGCTTTTCGCGCACCAAGACGACTCGGCGTGAGCGGTTCCACCCGGTGAGCCTCAAAGTCGATTCGAGCACTTCCGACCCCTGGCCGGCATTTTCCCATTCCGCTCCGCTCCGGTGCGCTTGGGCGATCAGCGTTTTAACGTTTTTGCTGTGCCGCAGCTTAAAGAGACACGGCACACCATGCTCTTAAAAGCTCGTCAGACTGAGATGGTTGGAGCGGGTGACGAGACTCGAACTCGCGACGTCTTCCTTGGCAAGGAAGTGCTCTACCACTGAGCTACACCCGCATAACTAGTTGCTTCCCGTGAGGAGAAGCGAGGACGGAAACTAAGGGGTTGTTGTCCGACACGCAAGAATTTTTCTCATGAATTTTCGCCGGCGAAAATCGGGGGGCCTTACCAGATGCTCTGCGGGACTTCGATTTGATCGCCCGGCGCAACTTTTGGGTCGAGAGAGGGATCTTTTCTGAACTTTCGCGTGTCGAGATCTGTGCTCTTCCCGTCATGCACCCAATGAACTTTTTTGGGATTGGCGAAATCGTTGAATCCACCCGCCGCATTAATGGCTGACATGAGCGTCAGATCCACAGTGTAAGCAATTCGGCCCGGTGCTTTCACGGCCCCTCCGACACTAACGAAGCGCGACCCACCCTGGATGGCGATGGTTACGGTCGGATGAGTATAGATCTTGTCGTCCTTAAGCTTGGCCTCGATGACGAGTTGCGCCTGGGTGGGCGACATCCCTCCCGCTTTGACCTGGCCGATGTAGGGCAGGTTCACCATGCCCGTTTCATCGATCGTGTAAGGAGCGCTGAATTGTTGGATTTCATCCACCGGCACTCCTGAGAGCCGGATTTCGATGCTGTCTCCGGGCCGGAGCGCCTGGGCCATTGAGGTCCGGGCGGCGCAGAATACCAGCAATACGGTGAAGAGTTGGAATAAGCGCTTCATCTTAGTAGTCTCCGTGGGTGGTGGGATTGGAAGTTTCGCGACGCGGCGAAATCGATGCGGACGCGTTGGAGGGTTTCTTTGATTTTCCGCGAGTTTCCGGAGTGTAATAGTCGTAATACTGTGTGTAATACTGGTAGCCGGAATCGTGCCGGGTATCGACGTTATTGAGAACGGCTCCGAGCAGATTGCCCCCGACTTGGAGCACCGCTTGCTTGACGCGCAGGAGCATCGAACGCGGGAACCGGCGATGTTGCACGACCATGATCGTGAGATCGACCTCGCTGGAGAGGATCGAAGCATCGCTGACGCCCAAAATAGGCGGCGAATCGAAGAAAACCAGATCGTAGCGCGACTTGACCAAGGCGATCAGCTCCGTCATGCGCTTGGAATTGAGAATGCCGACGGCATCCTGCGGGAGCTTGCCGCTGGGCAGGAACGAGAGGTTTTCAACCCGGGTCTGCTGGATGACATCCGTCACCTCGCGGGAACCCATCAAGCAGTCCGAAAGGCCGACGGAGTTGTCCACCCCAAAAATGCTGTGCTGAGACGGACGCCGCAAGTCGGCATCGACAATGAGGACATTATAGCCGCCCCGGGCACAGGTGATCGCCAGGTTGTTGAGTGTGGTCGATTTCCCTTCGCCCGGTCCCCCGGAAACCAAGGTGATCGTGTTCGCCGTCGGGTTTTTGCGATTGAACTCCATGTTGGTGCGCAAAATCCGGTAAGCCTCCGCATCCGAGTTATCGCCCTCGGATTTCAGCAGCGAGCTCACGCCGCGTGGAATGACGGCGAGCACGGGCACGTCCAAATAGCGTTCCACGTCCTCGAGCGTTTTAACGCTCGTGTCGAGGTATTCGATAAAGAAGGCGACCCCGACGCCGGCAATGAGACCGATGACGATGGCCAGCGCCATGTAGGCGATGACGTTCGGGCGGGCAGGGTAAATGGACGGTTCGGCCTTTTCCCAGATTTTGCCGGGATAGATCGACATCTGGGCCTGCATCTTCTCGGTTTCGAGGCGGTTTTCAGCCACTTCGTAAATACGTTTGGAACTGATGTAACTCGTTTTGGCGTTCTGATATTCGACGCTTTGATTCCTGGTCGTATTGTAATTGGTTTGCGTTCCCTTAAGCTTTTCGGTCAGCGCGACCAGCGTCGCCTGCTGCACATTAAGCTTAGTGATCAACGAACGGCGCAAGGCAGCAATCTGCTCGTTGAGTTGGGAGGAAAAAACGGCTTTCTGGGCGCGGAGCGCCTTGATTTTGGGGTGGTTTTCTCCCAGTCCGGAATTGAGCATCCGCGCTTCCTCGGAAACGGAGTCCTGATAAAGGGGGAGGATTTTCGAGACCGTAGGATCGACGATGTTCAGGGCGGTGAGCGCGGAGATCAACTCTTCGGGCTTGAGCTTGTCGGTCTGTTCGAGCTGCGAAGTCAGCTCGGCGATCTTGATCTTCGCTTCGTTGACTTGATTGGTGTCCTGAGTCACAGCGACCCCTTCCGTCCCCTGGGTGCTATCCATCGATTCGGGATTGAGATCGACGATCTGCTGCTCGGTGCGGATCTTCTGAGCCAAGGCCTGCGCCTGTTCCACCGCCTTTTTCTTTTTGTTAACTTCCTCTTCCAACTGGCCGAGCCCCTGCTTGAGCAGCGTCTGCTGGTCGCTCCGGCGTTTTTCCTGATAAACCACGGCGATGGTGTTGGCGATGTTCGCCGCTTCCTGCGGATCGACAGAGTAAACCCCGATTTCAATCAGGTCGGTGTTACGGACCTCCCGCATCTCCATCATTTTGAGCATCTGAGCATAAGCTTGCTCCTTGGGCATCTTTCCACCCATCCCCCCCGCGGTCCCCCACGACTCGGCGAGCTTCAGGTTTTCGATGACGGGGTTGAGGATTTCCTTGCTCTGGAGGATTTGGAATTGAGTGGGAGCGAGCCGGGGATCATTGTTGGTGGACTGCATCCCGGTCGAGTTCCCGAAGATCTGCATCGTCGTGCTGTCGGACTTCACCTCCAAGGTCACCTTCGAGAAAAACTCCCGTGGCAGAAAATAACAGGTGACCCCGGCGGTTACCACGACTAGGAGGAAAATGATGGTCAGGATTGCCCAGCGCACTTTCACAACGCGCCAGTAATCGAGGAAATGGAGTTTTACTTCGCTGGAATCATTCATACGGGGGTGGCTTGGACTAGTTTGAGTAGAGGCAAAAACTACGGATTAAAGGGTGTAAGGCAAGCTCTCACTTCGAAGGGAGATGAATCAGATCAGAATTGGTAGCTCACTCCAAGGAAAAGGGTGTCCTTCGAATACGTGGTCCATGCCTGGTTGGTCAGGATCTTGGTGTGCTGGTAATTTCCAAAAACTTTTACGTTACGGGTCACCTGATATTGGGCACCCAGGCTTGCAGTGACATTGTCCTGGTTGCTCGCACTGTCGGTCGCACTCTGCACTCCGGAAACCGCCGACATCATCGAGTGGGTATAATTGAGTCCCAGCAGAAGGACGAACTTTGCAGAGATCACCTGATTGACCGTGATGCCGCTTCGGAAAGTCTGCTGGCGGCGCGTAATGTTTTGACTGTTTTCCTCGAAGCCGTACCGGCTGGTCCAATTCACCGAAGAAGCCCTCCCGTAACCATACGTCAGTGCGGACTCAAGGTAAGGCGAAGCCGCCGTCGGCGTATTGGCCTGGGCATACTGCCGATACTCTTCGCCCACCCTGAGCGTCCCGGTGAACCGTTGTGAAAACAGAAAATCGACCCCTCCCAAAAAATACTGACTCGTTGAATCACCTGTCCCGCTGGTGTAAGTGACTTGTCCGCCGCGCACTTCCAACACCCCGGTGGTGCGCGGTCCGATCCTATAATTGACGGACTGGCCCAGAACGGTTTCCATGAAGTTGTTCTGCTGCGAGGTGGACTGCAAATATTCCATCCCGCTGACACTGAGGGTTGTCGTCGTTCCGAACCGGGCCGTCCACTGATAGTTGGCGTCAAACTTGCTGGTGAGGTTAATATAACTCCCTCCGCCCGGCTGGGTCGGTGCGTTTACCAAGCTGTAATTCGGCTGGCTCAGGTATTGGGCATCGAGTTGGCCTGAAATCTGCAAGCGCGGGGTCGCCTTGTAGGCGAACAACAGATTAACGCCTCCGCTTGGATCGAACGGGTCGCCTTTCCGTTCCCAATAGTAGCCGCCGCCTCCGTGAAACCCCAAAGAAGCAAAGCTCCGCGCGCCGGTGAGGAGAAAGTCGAGTTGCATCGAAGCCTGGCTGATCAGGCTCCCCTGAACCGGAGTCGAAGAGGGGATCACCTGCTCGGGAATCTTATCGTGGATAATAAATTGCCCGCCCGAGCCCACTCGTACCTGAACGTGCGCCGGAATGATCGTCGGCTTGCCAGACGAAGAGTAAATATTATTGTCGTAGCCCTGCTGGAGGGTCGCGGAGAACTGGATGGGGGGCCGCGCAAATGTTCCTTGCCCTGCCACAACCTCTTGATTGGCAAAGCCGTAGCCGCCAGGAAGGGCAAAACTGGGCGCTTCTTGAGCTGGGGTGCTTCCCCCTGACGTGCCGCCATTGCCAAAGAGGTCTTGCTGGGTGCCGCCAGCCCCCTGCTGACCCCCATTAAGCCCGTTGAATCCGCCGCCCTGCTGTTCGCCGCTTCCTCCAAAAGGCGTGATCATCGACCCGCCCATCGTTCCCCCACCGCTTGAGCCGCCGGAGGGCACCACCGAGTCCTGAGCAAAAGCCAGCGACGCTGAAACGATCAGCGCGGGCAGGGCAAAACGTCGGTGGAACATAAGGGGGCAAGCCGTAGGCTCGCGAAAAGAGTCCCTCCCAATACTCAAGCTTTCCCCGATGCGCAAATTGATTCTTTATCCGAGCGAACAAAATCCTGGCGCGCTCAGGGTAACCGGCGATAAAAAACAGGAGAATGGGACGGATGGGACGGATGGGACAGATGGGACAGATGTATCTCCGCGTCTCCCCGTCTCCGCGTCTCCCCGTCTTCCCAGGAGCCTCTGCGGTTCTTCTTTTCCTCCAGTGCGCCAGATGCTCTATTTTGCGGGCTATGAATCGACTGCAAGCTATCCTCGACCACAAGCGCACTGAGATCGCCCGCATCCTGCCCCGGCTGGAACTGCTGCGCGCTGCCGCTTTGGAGCGCAACGATTACCGGGGATTCGCAAGCGCCATCGACCGCGGGCCTGAGGCGCTCGGGTTGATCGCGGAAGTCAAAAAAGCTTCCCCGTCGGTCGGGACCATCGTCGAGCAGTTCGACCCCGTCGAAATCGCACGGGCCTATCAGGCCGCCGGAGCGCATGCGGTTTCGGTGCTGACGGAAGAGAAGTTTTTCCAAGGCCACCTGAGTTACCTCACGCAGGTTCGCAGAGCGATCGGTCTTCCCGTGCTGCGGAAGGATTTCATCCTGCACGAAGTTCAAATTTACGAGGCGGCGGTGGCAGGGGCCGACGCGGTGCTCCTCATTGTCGCGGCGCTCGAACAGCCGGAGTTGGAGCGGTTGCATCAAACCGCGACGATGTTGGGGATGGATGTTTTGGTGGAGATCCATGCGCGCGAAGAGTTGGATCGCGCCCTCGATTGCGGCGCGCAGATTATCGGGGTGAATAATCGCAACTTGGCGACATTCGAAGTGGATTTGCGCGCCACGGAGGAGATTAGTGAAGACGTTCCCGAAGGGATCATCCTGGTCAGCGAAAGCGGGATCAAGACACAGGCCGACTCCCAACGGGTATTCACGGCGGGGGTCAATGCGATCCTCGTCGGCGAGTCGCTCATGCGCACGGGCGACATCCCCGGGCAAG
>SESF01026863.1_pt1 | contig 16479 bp, 16 predicted proteins | sample 3171521 | NCBI WGS metagenome assembly SESF01 (sample SAMN10866945, study PRJNA518727) | freshwater metagenome | biome: subpolar coniferous forest; feature: holomictic lake; material: water; isolation source: holomictic Lake 227, 6 m and 8 m depth | place: Canada: near Kenora, Ontario | collected...
CTCCGCCTCCCTCCTGGCCTGGCTCCGTGACAAGATCCACAAGCCAGGCGGCAGCTACCTTCCCGGCGAGCTTGTTGAAAGGGTCACCGGTCATGCCCTCGATCCCTCGCACTTCGTCGCCTATCTCGACCGCAAGTACGCTCGGGTTTATGGCTATTGATTTCCTCACGGCCTGATCCAGGAAACCTCGCACGATGACGGTGCCTCTCTATGCCAATCCCTGGGGCTGGCTCCTCCTCGGGAGCCTCGCCCTGGGTGGCGGCTTGGCAATGTTCCTGCGAATCCTCGGTCGGAGCCTCAGGAAAAAACGCAAGCGCGCGGCGGGCCTGCCTGCTGCGGGCATGGTGCTGGTTTCCATCGCGGTCCTGGCTGCTACGGGCCTCTTTGTCTTTCCCGACAAGGAAGCCCTGGGAGAGCCAGGTTTCCTGATGGCAGGCCTCGTTTCGCTGGGACTCGGCTTTCTCGCGGGCCTGTTTCCCCGGGCCTTCGCCCTGCCCCTCCTTCCCCTGCTCGTGCTGACCACGGGCCTCACCGCCACAATCCTGGACGGCTGGCCTTCCGCAGGGGAAAAGCAAGTAATTGCGACGATCACCCCGTATTCGGTCGATGCCTCGGGCCTGCACGGCGAACTGTCACTTGCTGAAAAAGCCGCTGGTCCCGCTGCCCAGGCCCTCGATCTGCCAGGGGCCGAGGCAGGCATCGAGGTCGAAAGGCTCGCCCTCGGCGGACCCCTTACGCTTTTCGGACCGCCTTCGCGCTATCGCGTTGCAGCTGTCAGATCCTCTTTGGTGGGAGGTCCCAGCCTGGTCCTGCCACTGCGCTCACCCCTCCTCGATACCATCCTCCCCCTTGGCACAGCCGGCAACGCCGAGGTCGGCTTCGCCTATATCCGGCGCTGGAGGGAGTCTGTCGCGCCGGTCAGGCTCGAGGCCCTTGTCCAGCAGCGCTTTATCCTCGACCCGGCTGCTCCCCGGGGTGGGCAGCTCAGCGCCGAGGATGGTCAGAACCTTTCCAATTAACGCTTTGCCAGGTACGCGGCATGGACAGTCCCGGCTGCTCCCGCTAGGATGGCTTCATGTCAGGCAACCCCTTGCTCGGCCAACGTGGTTTCCTCTACCTCGCCCGCTCGCGCCGGGCAGGAGGCCTGTCCCTCGGCGTCAACCTCTTTCCCGAGGGCAAGAAATGCAACTTCGATTGCGCCTACTGCGAGGTAGTCAAGGGAGATGCAGGAGGGCGCTTTTCTGTTCAAGGCCTGGCAGAAGACCTTGAGGGTTTTGCAGCTTCGGTCAGCTCTGGTGGGCTCCGGGGTGAGACCCTGAAGGACATTTCGATGGCCGGCGATGGCGAACCGACCCTGTCCCCCCTCCTCGGTCCTGCAATCGAGGTTATCGCAGCGGCGAAAACCCGCCATCCAGAAGCATTCGGCCAGTCGGAACTTGTACTAATTACCAATGCAAGCGGCCTGGATGTCCCGAAGGTGGCGGCGTTTCTCGCGGATGCAGTCCGTGTCCACGGCCTCGAAGTCTGGGCCAAGCTCGACGCAGGGAGCGAAGCCTGGTTCCGTCGCATCGACAGGAGCCCGATCGCTTTCGGTGCCGTGCTTTCGGGCCTTGAGGGCTTTGCGCACCAGACTCCGGTCACCATCCAGTCCATGTTCTGCGCACTCGCCGAGGGACCGGGCTCGGAGCCATCGCCTCCTCCGGAGGCAGAACTTGACAATTGGGTTGATACCCTGATAGGCATCCTGGCCCGCGGTGCGCGGGTGCGCGGTGTCCAGCTCTACACTCAGGCAAGGCCGGCGTCCCTGGGCATCACCGCGCCGCTCGACGCCTCCTGGATGACGGGTTTCGGCCGCCGCGTCCGATCGGCGCTCCACCGCAGCGGGCATGATATCGCGGTGCGCGTCTTTGGCAGCGAAGCCGAGCTCGCTATCGGAGGCGACGCCCCGTGATCGACCTGCACAGCCATTCGACGGCGAGCGACGGAAGCCTGTCTCCGGCAGAGCTTGTAGCCCTCGCCGCGAAGTCGGGCATCAAGGCCCTTGCCCTCACCGACCACGATACACTGGCAGGCATTCCGGAGGCGGAGGAGGCTGCGGGCAAGCTCGGCGTGAGGCTCATCAGGGGCGTCGAGATCGAGATCGCCTTTTCGCCGGGGGAATTCCACGTCCTGGGCCTCGATCTCCGCGACATCGATGGCGAGATCGGAGAGGCCATGACGGGGCTCGGGCGCCTTCGGCGGGAGCGCAACGGGCGCATCATCGCCAAGCTCAATGCGGCCGGAATCGATGCCACGATGGACGAACTCATCGCAATTGCGACAGGAAGCGGTGTGGAGTTTACCGGCCAGATCGGTCGTCCCCATATTGCGAGCCTCCTCGTTGCCAGGAAGGCCGCCAGGGACCGGCAGGATGCCTTTGACAAGTGGCTCGCCAAGGGCCGTCCCTTCTACGATGCCAAGGAATGCCTCGAATTGGGGCAGGCCATCCAGCTCATCCATGATTCGGGAGGCCTTGCAATCGTCGCGCATCCGAGGTCCCTTTTCATCTCCTGGAGCCGCCTTGCCACCCACTTTGACGAATGGAAGGATCTGGCGATCGACGGCATCGAGGCCTGGCATCCGACCGCAAAGGCAGGCGAATGCCGCCGTCTCGAAAAGATGGGCCGCGAGCGCGGCTTCCGGATCACTGCCGGAAGCGACTACCACGGCTCCCTGCGTCCAGAACGCAGGCTGGGCATTACCGCAGGAAAAATCGCGATTGGCGAAGAATGGCTGAAGGAAATAGAGCGCTGAGGCTAATCATCCAGTCCCAGGCCATCGAGGATCCTGGGCATGCACTTCTCGATCCGTGACTCCCTGGTCTTTGACTGCTTTGCCTGGGAAATGTAATAGAGGTATCCCTTCTGCCGACCTGGGGTCAATGACTGAAAGGCGGTCCGCAGGGCAGAGTCCCTGTCCAGTCTTGTCTGGAGTTCTTCGGGAATTGCATACTCCGAAACCTTCTTGAATTGCACTTCAAGACCGGATGCCTCCACTTCGATCGCCTCGAGGATGTAGGCTTTCAGGGTCTTTTCCAGCTTCACGATTTCCTGCAGCCTGGTGAAGCGGATCTGCCGTCCAGCCTGCACGTTCTCGGTCTGTGCGACCAGGACGCCTTTTTCATCCTTCAGCAGGGAGCCCTTGACGAACAAGAGGGCACAATACTCCTTGAAGCCATGCATTATGATTATGTTTTTTCCGTTCGCCATGTAACAGGGCTTTCCCCACTTCAATTCCTCGGATAGCCTGCAGCCGAGGAGGATCTGCCTGAGCTTCCTGAACTCCTCCTGCCACATGCCTTCATTGCTGATGAATTCGTCGACTTTCGGATTCATTCGTCGCACCTCCGCGCCAGGGTTTGCAAGGATTGCCGGTCATGGTCTATCTCAGGATATGCGCTTCGAGTGGCGGGAAGCCGTTGAAGTAGATCGAGGAGTAGCTCTGCGTATAGGCGCCGGTGGACAGGATGTACACCCGCTCGCCGATCTTGGTCTTGTCAGGCATCTTGTAGAGTTTTTTTTCGTAGAGGATATCCATGGAATCGCAGGTGGGTCCGGCCAGGATGATCGGAACGGCCTTGCCCTCGCCCTGGAAAAAGATGGGGTACTTGATCGCCTCGTCGAGGGTCTCGATGAGGCCTCCGAACTTGCCGATGTCGAGGAAAACCCAGCTGTTGCGGTCGTGTACGGACTTCTTTGCAATGTTGACTATCTCGCTGACGATGACGCCGGCGTCGCCTGCCATGGACCGCCCCGGCTCGATGATGATCTCCTCGGGGAGGTTCTCGCCGAAGGTGTTCTTGAGGAATCGCTGGATGTCCTCTGCATACTGGCCGAGGGCATCGGTGGCTTCGACATAGTTGGCAGGAAATCCGCCTCCCATGTTGATCATCCTGAGCTCGACCTTGGCCTCGTTCCTGGCCCAGTTCCACAATTGCCCTACCTGGGTGAGGGCCGTGGACCACTGCCCGATGTCCCGCTGTTGCGAGCCCGGATGGAAGGAGATGCCGTAGGGCTGGAGTCCGAAGCGGACGGCTGTCTTGATGAGCTGGCGAGCGAGGTCGGGGTGCGAACCGAATTTCCGTGACAGGGGCCAATCGGCACCAAGTCCCTCGGTGAGGAGACGGAAAAAAACCTTTGAGCCAGGTGCTGCCCGCGAGAGCTTGTCGATGTCCGTGATGGAGTCTGTGACGAAAAGGCGAACGCCCTTTTCGTAGAAGTAGGCGATATCTTTTTCCTTCTTGATCGTATTGCCGAAGGACATGCGTTCAGGCGCGACTCCGAGGCGGAGAAGCTGGTCGAGCTCGTAGCGGGTGGCTACGTCGAAGTTGGAGCCAAGTGAGGCCAGGAGGCTGACGACCTCATCGCTGGGGTTGGCTTTGACCGCATAGTAGATGTTGGCGAAGGGGAGATTGCTTCGCAGGGCTTCGTAATTGCCCTTGATCACATCGAGGTCGATGATCAGGCAGGGAGTCTCCTTGTCCTTGGCGAACTCCTTGATCCTGTCGAATTTTTCGCGGGCCATGAAGGTCTCGAGGGGGAAGCGATAGGCGGCAGCGGTTTCCATGCGGCATCTCCTTCGAAGAACAGCTTGAGTTGTGCTTGAAAATAAGGGCAGGTTGCCTTCTTGTCAAGAAAAGGGTATACCGCCTGTATGGTGTCATTCTACCTCAAGAAAGCCTTCTTTGATGGCTGGGACCATCTATTCGGCCTGGCTGCCCTCAACGCGGTCTTTCTGGCCCTTGCCTTTGGCGGCATCTCGCTCGCTGCTGTCCTGCCTACCGCGATCGGCATGGCTCTGGGAATCGTACTCTGGTTCGGGCTTTCGATTGTTTTCGCGGCCACAGTCGCTGCCACGATGCGATGGAGCGATTACGGGGATTTTCAATTCGGCGAACTTTTCGGCATCCTGGGCAAGGCGCTCGTTCCTGGTTTGCAGTTCGGGCTTTTTGTCGGCATGGCTGTACTGGCGCTGGCCTTCACTGTGCCCTTTTATATGGGCAAGGGTCTGCTTGGTGCCGGGCTGGCCGGCTTGATACTTTGGTTAAGCATTGCGTGGATCATCGGGCTCCAATTCTATCTGCCGCTCTGTTTCCGGCTTGGAGGCGGCCTTAGGAAGAACCTCCGGAAGAGTTTCCTCCTCCTCCTGGATAACCTGGGCATATCCGCTTTTCTATTCGTGTGGAGCCTTCTCACCCTTGTCGTATCCCCTCTTCTGGCCTTCCTCGCTCCCGGGCCTGCCGGCGTTGCGCTCGCCTGGAATGATGCGCTCAGGCTCCTCCTCCTGAAGTATGACTGGAGGGAAGCCCATAAGGGCGAAGTCTCGGGATCCAAGGCCATCCCGGTGCCGTGGAAGGAGCTGTTCGTGGAGGAGGAAGAGCGCGTGGGCAAGCGCAGCCTTAAAGGCATGTTCTTTCCCTGGAAGGATTGAGATGACCCTTCTGATGACTTTGCGTTCCGCGCGTTGACGTAAGGCAGTCCTTGCCCTATTATGCTTTCCACTCATGGCACTAACCACAAGCCAACAGATCTCGCGTTGGTATGAAGGCTACAAAACCGTCGATGTCTCATTCACGAAGGAGATCGTAAAGGCGATTGGGCTCGAGCCGAGGCATGTCTATCTCAAATGCCTCGGTGAGCAGTGGCCCTGTGTCATCTATTCCACATCCTTCGCGGGCGCCAAGATCATCGCCACCTCGAAAACCAATTTCACCGAGAAGCTTCAGAAAGCGAATTCCCTTGTTTCCCTGCGCTTCAGTTTCAGGATGGAGGGGAAGGTAGACCCGGTCAGCTTTTTCATCCAGGGTCGCGTGATGGGCTGCGCACCCTACACGCAAAGCGGGAGCGAGCTCCAGTTCATGACGATCGAGTATACGCAGCAGCCGCCGGACGATCTCATAGACATCCTGGGTCAGGTCCTCGAGGCCAATGCGAGCGCCTCGCGTCGGCGCGAGGATCGCGTCCTTTTGACACCGGACATGATGCGCAAGATGAGCCTCCTCACCAAAGACACGATCATCTCCGTCCAGGGTGTTCCAAGGAAGTGCATCATCCGTGACCTTTCCTTCAGCGGAGCCAAGATCATCATCATGGGTCTTGCCCGCTTTCTCGTGGACAAGGAGTGCAATCTTCGTATCGATTTCGAGGAACCCCGCGAAAACGTCGACATCAAAGGCTCTATTATCCGCTTCGAGGAAGTCGAGGGACGGAAGGACCTCGCGGCCGTGGCTGTGAGCTTTGATGAGGCACTCCTCCCCCTTTCCTACAAGATCCATCTCAACGCCTGCCTCTCCCAGACCCGCCCCTCGCGCCTCGAGGAAGATCCCGGACTGAAGGCTTCTCCCCTGGCGTGAGTCCCCATGAGGGCGGCAAGGATGACTTCCCGCCATGCCCGATTCCGGAGGTTGACCGATCATGACTGACATGAGACAGACACGACGCGACGAAGCCCTGGGTCGCCTCGTTTATATAGAACTACCCAAGGCTTTCAATCGCGAGATCGGCGCCTTCAAGCCCGATCCATCGATCCCCCTTCCCGTCGAGACTGCGGGCATTGTCGACAACTTCGATCCGCGGGCGATCACCGGAGAGGCTATCGTAGCCGGAATGATGCGCATCCTCGCCTGGGACCCCGACAATCTCAACGCCGCCTATTATCGCGGCTTTGTCCGTGCAGTAAAGCCCGAGCTTCTTTCGCTCCTTTCAGAGGCTGGCGTGCTCAAGGCACGCAGCAAGGCCTGGGATGTTGCCGAAGAGATTTTCCTCGCCCTGGCTGGCATCTATCCGGAGGCCCCCGAGCCCCTGGTCGATCTTGCAATCCTGTATGAGGACCATGCTGAGTCGCTGGCAGCGGCTGGAGATGAGGAGGGCGCCGAGTTCCTCGATAGCCTGGCCTTCGAGCGGCACAAGGCCCTCCTCGCGCTTGAGCCCTCCTTTCCCGAGGCGTATTTCAATGCGGGCTTCTTTTTCCTGCGCCGCAGGAACTATGAACGCGCGGCGAGCCTTCTTGAGACCTACGTGCAGATCGGGCCCGAGGGAGAACGCAGGGTGCGCGCCAGCGAAGTCCTGTCGAGCCTCCGGGACCAAGGCTATCTCGATGAGCTGTTCAAGGAAGCCTACGATTTCATCAAGCTGGGGCGGGAGTCGGAGGGCCTTGAAAAGGCCTCGCTCTTCCTTGCGCGGAATCCGCGCATCTGGAACGCCTGGTTCCTCAAGGGCTGGGCGCTGCGGAGGCTGTCACGCTGGGCCGAGGGCCGGGATGCCTTCGAACGCGCCATCGAGCTTGGAGCCGAGGGTACCGATGTGTTCAATGAACTGTCTATCTGCCTCCTCGAACTCGGCTGTGTCGACGAGGCCCGCAGCGCCCTCGAAAAGGCCCTGGTCCGCGAGCCGGAGAATACCAAGATCATCACGAACCTCGGAGCGGTCGCCGTTCGCCAGGGGCGCAGCGCTGAAGCCGAGGGTTTCTTCCGCACGGCCCTCGAGATTGAGCCCGAGGACAGGGCTGCAGCCGCATGGCTCCTGCGTCTCGAAGCGGAGGGCTGATCCAGGATGGCAGTTCGGGGAAAGGGAAAGGGCGAGTCCGGCCCGATCAAGGGTGGTTCAGCCGGATGCCTCCTGTGGCTTATCGTGTTCAGCTTCATTTTCGTCTTGTTTGTGGTCAATTGGGGTCGCATCACCGAGACCCTTGAACGGACGAACTTCAGCGGAATAGTGCAGAACCAGCGCCAGGACGACGCCACGGGCAAGGCTGCACCTGTGAAGCCGGCTCCCAAGGTAGGGGAGTCAGTGCAACGCGATTCCGGGGACGATGTGCCAGCAGCGAAGTCCTCTTCAAATCCGGAAGCAAAGGGTACGGTGGAACCCAGGAAGACCGAACCCATCGCAGTTCCGGAGGCACCCAAGGCTGCGCTACAGGCCAGGCCTGTAGCTCCTGCAGCGACTGCGGCAGTTCCCGCAAGCGCCGATCCTGCGACCACCATGCCAGCGGGGGCCCAGCCATCCAAGGCTGTCCGCACGAGGCCGGCTACGCTCTATTTCGTCAGGATCGACGACGATGGCATCATCGCCCGGGAGAGCGTCAAACGCAACATACCCGCCAGCGACTCGCCATTGACCGACGCCCTCACCGCCCTGGTCAATGGACCCAATGCCGATGAACTGGGAAAGCATCTCGTGAGCCTCATCCCCTCGGGTACCAGGCTCATGGGAGTGCGCGTCCAGGGCAGCACCGCAGTCATCAACCTCAGCGAGCCCTTCATGTACAACCACTACGGCATCGAAGGTTATGCGGGACAGCTCAAGCAGATTGTCTACACTGCAACCTCATTTTCCACGGTCCACGATGTCCAGATACTCGTCGACGGGGAGAAGCACGACTACCTCGGCGGCGAGGGCGTGTACATAGGCAAGCCGCTTTCCAGGAACAGCTTCTAGTGTCCAGTCAGCCACTGAATGCCCGGGCCATTGCCCGCCACCTGCTGCGCTGGCGATGGCTTCTCGCGGGGATGGCTATGCGGAGCGACAATGACAGGGCCCTCGGGGGGGATCATGGCAATTACGATCAATGATTCCTGCACGGGCTGCACGGCCTGCGTGCGCGCCTGTCCCGTCGCAGCCATTTCCGGTGCCCGTTCGCAGCGGCACCGCATCGATCCCTCGCGCTGCATCGGTTGTGGTGCCTGCGGGCGGGTCTGCCCCGTCTCCGCAGTCCTCGACAGCGAGGGCCGGGCTATTGTCCGGCTGAAAAGGGCAGCATGGATGCAGCCTGCTTTTGATCTCGCCTCCTGCATTGGCTGCGCCTGCTGTGTCGCGGCTTGTCCTGTGGAATGCCTTGTGATGGAGGGGGGGCAGCCCGGGGGCCTGGGTGAGACCCCGCATCTGGCCAAGCCCGAAACCTGTGTTTCCTGTGAACTCTGCGTGGAAATCTGTCCGGTGGACTGTGTCGTGATGGGTTCCGGAATCCCTGTGGGGAAGGCCGATGGAAATGCGGCGGGGGAGGGTGCGGCATGAAGACGCTCAGGGGAGACTCGAGGCGCTACCTCGACATCGACCTCTCAACCGGGTCCTGGTCGGTCTTCACCCCCATGGAAGCTGACCTGCGAGACTACATAGGCGGCAAGGGCCTTGGCACGAAGATCTACTATGACAGGCTCAAGGCCAGCCTTGGTGACATCGATCCTCTCGGGGCCGACAACATGCTCTGCTTCCTTGCCGGGCCCTTCCTCGCAACTGGCGCCTCCTGCTCGGGGCGCTTCGTCGGCCTGTCGAAGTCGCCGCTTACTGGCATCATGGCGAGCTCTTCCTGCGGCGGGCCTTTCGGACGCGCCCTCCGCACGGCGGGCTGGGATGGGGTACTGCTCAGGGGCGCAGCCACTTCCCCTGTCGTGCTACGCATCGGCGAAGAAGGTCTCCGCATCGAGGACGGCAGCGCGGTCTGGGGACTTGAAACGGGAGAGGCGCGGAGCCTCCTGGTCGACCACCCCCTGCAAGGCGAGCTCCTCATCGGACCTGCGGGCGAAAACCTCGTGCGTTACGCCAACATCCGTTCCGGACACCGTTTTCTCGGGCGGGGAGGGCTTGGCGCGGTCATGGGCTCGAAGCGGGTCAAGGCCATTGTTGCGATGGGCGGTGCCTACCGGGTCGAAGCCGCCGATCCAGCGGCCTTCGCGAAGGCCTCCTCCCGCATGAAGAAGCATGTCCTCCGGAACTCCTTCTCCAGAAACTACAGGACCTTTGGTACTAATTACAACGTCAATCCCGGAATCGAAGCGGGCTTCATGCCGGTGATGAATTTCCGTGACCGCACCGATGAGCGCCTCCGCTCCTTCTCGGGCCAGGCCATGGCGGAACGCTACGATACGCGGCACGCCACCTGCAGCCCCTGCACAGTCCTCTGCGGGCACAAGGGGAAGTACCCCGACGGCAAGGTCAGGCACATCCCCGAATTCGAGACTACGGGCGTGTGGGGAGGGAACATCGGCAACTGGGATCCCGACATCGTCGGCGTCTGGAATGACCGTATGAACGAACTCGGCCTCGACACGATCTCTGCGGGAGGAACCTTTGCCTGGGCCATGGAAGCGGCCGAGAAAGGAGCCAGGCCGAGTGCCCTCGCCTTCGGGAAATCCGACAACATCGTAGCCCTTCTCGATGACACCGCCCACAGGCGGGGCGAGGGAGCGGAGCTTGCCGAAGGTTCAAGGATCCTTGCGATGAAATACGGCGGACTCGGCTACGCAGCCCAGGTGAAGGGCCTCGAGATCGCGGCCTACGATCCGAGGGCGGGGTGGGGACAGGGCCTCAACTACGCGGTGGCCAATCGCGGAGGCTGCCACCTCAACGCCTACCCGATCGGCCTCGAGGTCCTCTATGGCTTCATCCCGCCTTATTCGACCCGCTCGAAGGCTGCCTGGGTCGATTTCCTGGAAGACCTTTTTGACGCGGTCAATTGTACCCATGCCTGCCAGTTCACCGTCTTCGGCGTCCTCCTCGAGCCCCTCGTTCCCAGGGTCACGCCAAAGCCAATATTAAGCATTGTGATGACTTGGTTTCCCCGTGTGGCACAGCTCCTTCTCGACTGGTCGGTCCTTTCGGGCCAGGTCTCCGCAATCACGGGGCGCAGGATTTCGATGTACGGCTACCTCCGCGCAGGACGGCGAACGCATGTCCTTGAGCGCTGGATGAACACTCGCATGGGTGTGCGCCGCAAGGACGATACGCTGCCAGAACGCTTCCTGGCCGAGGCGGACACCAGGCACGCGACGAAGAGTGTGGTAGACCTCGAACCCATGCTCGACGCCTATTACAGGATGAAGGGCTACGACACCGACGGCGTGCCGACCGCGGACACCCTCGCGAAGCTCGGCATCCCCACATGAGGAGACCTGGATGGAAGAGGCGACGATGACAAAACGCTGGTTTGCAAGCGACAACAACGCCACGGTTCACCCGGCGGTCATGGCTGCCCTGGCGCGAGCCAACGGGGGCCACGCCGTGGGCTACGGGGATGATCCATTCACGGAGCGGGCAACCCTCCTTTTCAAGGAGACCTTCGGCGCTGACAGCCAGACCTACCTTGTCTGGAACGGAACAGGGGCGAACGTGATGGCCATCGCCTCGGCGCTCCGGCCCTGGGAGGGCATTGTCTGCGCCGGCCACGCCCACATCGCCGTCGACGAGGCCGGCGCGCCCGAGAGGATCGCAGGAGTCAAACTCTACACAATTGACACTGAGGATGGAAAACTGACGCCGGACATGGTCAAGGCGAGGGTTGCAGACCTGGGCTGGGTCCATTCCAACCTCCCGAGGATGGTCTCGGTTTCCCAGCCTACCGAGCTGGGTACCGTCTACTCCGGGGAGGAACTGGCGTCCCTTGGTGCCCTCTGCCGCGAAAGGAACTATTTCCTCCATGTCGATGGGGCGCGCCTTTCCAACGCCGCAGTCCACCTTGGAACGGGTCTGCGCGAAGCCGCTGGCCCTGCGGACCTCCTTTCCTTCGGTGGAACCAAGAACGGTCTCATGAACGGCGAGGCCCTCGTCTTCCTCAACCCGTCCCTGGCTGTCGGCGCCGGAAACCTCCGGAAAAATGTCCTGCAGCTTGCGAGCAAGATGCGTTTTCTCTCCGCCCAGTACGAGGTCTATCTCGGGGAGGGCCTGTGGAAGGAGAATGCGACCAGGTCAAATGCCCTGGCAAAGCGCCTCGAAGCGGCGATCCTGGCCCAGGGCCTATCCCCTGCCCAGGCTGTGCAGGCCAACGGTGTCTTTGCCTGCCTGCCCTCCTCCGTGACGGAGCGACTCCTTGAGCGCTGGTTTTTCTATGTCATGGACGCCTCCAAGGGGCTAGCCCGCTGGATGTGCTCCTGGGACAACGAGGAGGAAGAGATCGATGCTTTTGCTGCGGATCTCGGAGCAGCCCTCTCCTCTGGACGCCAGGATTGGCAGGCATGATTCGCCTGCTGAAACATTGGTTTTGGCTGGCAAGGCTTCATTGCGGTTTCCTCCCTTAGCTGCTAGACTTCTCACTCGGTTCTACGTTCTGCATCCAGGAGGTCAATCCTGAAATCCACCAGGTTACATGACTGGCACGTCGCGGCCGGCGCAAAGATGGCGCCTTTCGCTGGATATGACATGCCTATTTCCTATCCAACCGGCGCGGTAGAGGAACACAACATCTGCAGGCGAGGGGTCGGTCTCTTCGACATCGACCACATGGGCCAGCTGATTGTGTCAGGCCCCGATGCCGATGCCTTCGTTTCGCACACGGTCAGCGCAGCCGTTCTGGACATGAAGGTGGGCGAAGCCCGCTATTCACTCCTCCTCGACGAAAAGGGTCTCGTGCTCGATGATCTTTTTGTCTACCGCCAGGAAAGAAGATGGTGGATCGTCGTCAATGCCTCGAATCTGGAGGCCGATGTCGAGTGGTTCACCCTGCGTGCCGGGGAGTGGAAGGGGACGGTCAAGGTCGAGGATGTCTCCGAGGCCACCTACATGATCGCAGTCCAGGGACCGAAGGCCCTCGAACTCCTCGACCTCATGGGCACACCGAAGGCCTCCTCCTGCCCCCGCTTCACCTCGGGCGAGATCGTCATACAAGGTACGAAGATCCTTTTCGGCCGCACCGGCTACACAGGTGAGGATGGCGGGGAGCTCTTCTTTCCGGCGCAGGATGCCCTCGGACTCTGGGAGGGTTTCATCAAGGCCGGCCAGGCCCATGGCATCGAGGTCAAGGCCATCGGCCTGGCAGCCAGGGACAGCCTTCGCTTCGAGGCAGGCATGCCGCTCCATGGACACGAGATAAGCCCCTCCATCAACGCCCTTGAGGCGGGATTCAAGTGGGCCTGCGACTTCTCGAAGCCAGACTTCATCGGCAAGAAGGCCCTCGAGGCCATCGCCGTTTCTGGTGTCACGCGGAAGCTTGTCGGGATCGAGATCACTGGCGGTGTCCCCCGCGAGGGCTACGAGGTGGTTTCGCCTTCAGGCGACAGGATTGGCGCCTGCGTGGCTGGCATGTTCTGTCCAACCACGAGGAAGTATGCTGCCAACGCCTTCGTGAAGCCTGAATTCGCCAGGCCGGGTACTGCGGTGGCGATCATGGCGCATGGCAAGCCCAAGGCAGGCGTCGTCATAAAACGGCCGCTCTACCTTCCGGCCTACCGCAGGTAGTTCAATCCTGGAAGGGAAGGCCGGTCTGGCATGGCGCAAGGCCCTGCCTCCGGCTTCATATAACGTTCGTAACTATGAGGAGTTAGTCATGAAGATCGATTCAGCAGCCCGCTACCAGGCTTCCCACGAGTTTGCAAGGAAGGACGGATCTGTCTATGTGATCGGCATCTCCGACCATGCACAGGAAGCCCTTGGCGACATCGTCTTCGTCGAGCTTCCCGAAGTAGGGAAGGTCTTCGCCAAGGGACAGTCCTTCGGTGTCATCGAGTCGGTCAAGGCGGCAAGCGACCTCTACATGCCCCTCTCCGGCACAGTGACTGCGGTCAACGACGCACTCGGCGGCAACCCGGCGCTTGTCAACCGCGACTGTTACGGTACTGGCTGGATCGTGAAAGTCGAAGCGACCAAGGCGGGCGAATTCGAAGGCCTCCTGGACGCCGCCGCCTACGAGAAGGAAGCGGGGAAGGACTAAGTATGCCCTTCATAGCCAACTCTGAATCAGACAGGCAGGCCATGCTCGCGGCGGTCGGCGTCTCTTCGGTGGAAGAGCTCTTCACCGACATCCCGGTTTCGAAACGTTTTCCGAAGCTTGACCTTCCCCCAGGGCTCTCGGAACTCGAGATCACCCGCGAACTCGAGGCCATGGCTGCGAAAAACGTGACAGCCTCGACCTGTGCCTGGTTTCTCGGGGCAGGTGCCTACAACCATTTCATTCCTGCCGCGGTCGGAGCCATTGCCTCACGCGGGGAGTTCCTCACGGCCTATACGCCGTACCAGCCCGAAGTGTCGCAGGGCACACTGCAGGCCATCTTCGAGTACCAGTCCATGGCAGCCGAGCTTCTGGGCATGGAGGTTGTCAATGCCTCCCACTATGACGGAGCCACCGCCCTTGCCGAGGCGGTACTCATGGCCTTCAACCAGGGCGGCCAGCGGAAAAAGGTCATTCTTCCAGAGGCCTTGCACCCCGAATACAAAGCAGTAATCAGGACCTATTTTGCTGCATTCGACGTGATGATCTCAGAATATCAGGGCGGACCCGCGAACGCTGGGGCGGACGCAGATACCTGCTGTGTCGTGGCCTCCTATCCGGACTTCCATGGAGAGATCCAGGACATCAGGACAGGGGCGGACAGGGCCCACGCTGCGGGTGCCCTTTTCGTCGTGCACGCCGATCCCATCATGTGCGCGATCCTGAAGAGCCCTGGCGAGCTTGGCGCAGACATCGTCACGGCAGAGGGGCAGGTTCTCGGCAATCCAATGAATTTCGGCGGACCCTGGCTCGGGATGATGGGTGCGACAGCCAAGCTCATGCGCAAGATGCCGGGCCGCATCGTGGGCCAGGCCCAGGACCACGAGGGTCGCCGAGGATTTGTCCTGACCCTCACTGCCCGCGAACAGCACATCCGCCGCGAGAAAGCCGTTTCGAACATCTGCTCCAACCAGGGTCTTGTGATGCTCCAGGCCTGTGTCTATTTGGCCCTGATGGGGAAGGGCGGTCTGCAGCAGGTCGCCGAACTCTGCTGGAACAAGGCTCATTATGCAGCAGCCGAGATCGGGAAGACACCCGGCTTCAAGGTCCACAAGGGCGAATTCTTCAAGGAGTTCGTCGTATCTACACCCATTCCAGCAGCCGAGATAGTCCAGAAGCTCTCGAGGCGCTGCATCGTTCCAGGCCTGGCCCTATCGAAATATGACCCTGGACGAATGCACGAACTCCTTGTCTGCGTTACCGAGATGTCGACAAGGGCCCAGATCGAGCTCCTCGTGACGGGCCTCATGGAGGCGACCAAATGAACCTCGTTCCAGAAAAACTTCTCCACGAAATGTCCTCGCCAGGCCGCATCGCCGTCTCCCTCCCTGTCTGTGACGTCCCGGCGACGCAGGTGCCTCCGGACCTCAGGCGCGGGAGCCTGAGGCTGCCCGAGCTTGACGAGCTGTCCGTCGTGCGCCATTTCACGCGTTTGTCGCAAAAAAACTATTCGATCGACACGCACTTCTATCCCCTGGGTTCCTGCACGATGAAATACAACCCCAAGGTCAACGAGCTTGTCGCCAACCTCCACGGCTGGCGCGACACGCACCCCCTCATCGGCGACGAGTTCAGCCAGGGCGCGCTGGAACTCATGTACAAGCTGCAGGAAGGCCTTCGCGAGATCGGCGGTTTTGCAGCGGCAAGCCTCCAGCCGGCGGCTGGTGCACATGGGGAACTGGCAGGGGTCTTCATAATGCGTGCCTGGCAGGTAGCCAGGGGCGAGGCCAGGCGCACGAAGATCCTCATACCGGACTCGGCGCACGGCACGAACCCCGCGACCTGCACAATGGCAGGCATGACCACGATCCCTGTTCCCTCGGATTCCGAGGGTGGCGTCGACCTCGAAGCCCTCCGCGTGGCTCTCGACAGCGCCAAGGGTGATATCGCCGGCATCATGATCACCAATCCCAATACCCTCGGGCTCTTTGACCGGAATATCGAGACCATAGCGAAGATGGTGCACGATGCGGGCGGCCTCGTATATGGCGACGGAGCCAACATGAACGCGGTCACCGGAGTCTTCAAGCCTGGCCTTTCCGGAATCGATGTGATGCACTTCAATCTGCACAAGACCTTCTCGACGCCCCACGGCGGCGGAGGTCCAGGCGCTGGCTTTGTCGGGGTCGGCAAGGAGCTCATGGATTTCCTGCCAGGTCCCATCGCTGCCATACGTGGAACCAAGTACTTCCTTTCAATGCCTGCGAGGTCCATCGGGAGCGTCAAGTCCTTCTACGGCAACTTCGGGGTCCTTGTCCGTGCCTACGCATACATGCGCATGCTCGGGGCGGAGGGCTTCAGGCGCCTGGCCGAGAACGCCGTGCTCAACGCCAACTATATCAAGGTGAGGCTCGAGGGCCATTACAAGGTCAAGTACCCGCGACGCTGCATGCACGAGTTTGTCGCGATGGGCGACATCGCCCCGGGCATCCATACCCTCGATATAGCCAAGCGCCTCATCGACTACGGCTTCCATCCGCCGACAATCTATTTTCCCCTCATCGTTCCCGAGGCCATCATGATCGAGCCGACGGAAACCGAGAACAAGGAAACCCTCGACTCCTTTATCGAAGCCATGATCAAGATCTCCGAAGAAGCCCAAACCACCCCCGACCTCCTCCACCACTCCCCCACCACCACCCCCATCGGGAGGTTGGATGAAGTCGGCGCGGCCCGGAATCCGGTACTTTGTTACCGGGGGTAACTGCGCCGACTATCGGGCCGCCTACGGGCGGCCCGCACTAGCGC
>SESF01008533.1_pt1 | contig 16455 bp, 14 predicted proteins | sample 3171521 | NCBI WGS metagenome assembly SESF01 (sample SAMN10866945, study PRJNA518727) | freshwater metagenome | biome: subpolar coniferous forest; feature: holomictic lake; material: water; isolation source: holomictic Lake 227, 6 m and 8 m depth | place: Canada: near Kenora, Ontario | collected...
TACCTATTAATAGATTAGTATGAAACTGAATCAGTATATCGATCATACGGTTTTAAAACCAGCTACCCTTGTTGCTGACATAGAAAAACTTTGTATAGAAGCAATTCAATATCAGTTTGCAGCTGTTTGTGTGCCTCCAAATTTTGTTAAATTGGCTAAAACATTAACTGCAAATTCTTCTGTAAAAGTGGCAACGGTAATTGGCTTTCCATTTGGTTATTCGGCTGTTGAAGCAAAGATTGCTGAAATCGTGTTAGCAATGGTAGATGGGGCAGATGAGCTAGATGTGGTGGCTAATATTTCAGCGATAAAGAACAAGGATTTTACCTATATAGCCAATGAGATCAATCATATCATGCCGATCATCAAAAGCAAAGGTAAGACCATTAAAGTGATCATAGAAAGTGGCATTTTAACTGATGAGGAAATTATTGCTTGTTGTGATATTTATGGGGCTGCAGGGATCGATTATTTAAAGACCTCAACAGGCTATGCCGAAAAAGGAGCGAGTGTATCTGCCGTTAAATTATTCAGACTGCATTTACCCGCACAAGTTCAAATCAAAGCTTCCGGCGGAATTAGAGACTATGCATTTGCTAAGGAATTAGTTGATGCTGGAGCAACGCGTTTGGGTTGCAGTGCGGGTGTTGCCATTGTTGAAGGAACTCCGATAACTGATTCGGGATATTAATTTTATCTTACAGAAGAAATGAGATATTCAAAATTCAAAAGTCAATCTATGTTGAAGGCGCTTGTGACTATTTCTTTGTTTTTCGGATTTAATTTTTTGGTTTATGCAAATAGTCCAAAAGATACCGTTATCGTTCATAAAGATGCGAGGATGGATCAATTGATCAGCAAGCAAATTCAAGCCAATAAAAGAGCCTCCTTGTTAACTAGTAGTGGGCAATATAAAGGCTATCGCGTTCAGGTTGTTAGTACTTCAAATAGAGATCAAGCATTTAAGGTCAAAGGAGAATTGATATCAAAATTCCCAGATCAAAAAACATACGCTTTATTTCAATCACCCAATTTCAAAGTAAGGATTGGTAATTTTATAAAGAAAGCAGATGCAGAAAAGTTTAAATTACAATTGGCTAAATTGTATGCAACTGGTGTATTTGTAGTGGAAGATGCTATTGATTATACACCAACTAAAGAAGAGGAAGATCAATTACTTCAACAATAATTTCCATGGAACTTAAAAACAGGATACAAGAAAAGGCAAAAAATCATTACGAAAAATTTCTTCAAATTCGAAGGCATTTACATGCGCATCCCGAACTCAGTTACCAGGAATTCGAAACAAGTAAATATGTGCAAAAGCAATTGACCGAAATGGGAATTGCATTTGAAACAATTGCCACAACTGGGGTATTGGGAATTATAAAAGGAAAAAATCCTGATTCGCGCGTAATTGCTTTAAGAGCCGATATGGATGCCTTGCAAATAACAGAAGAAAATGAAGTAAGTTATTGCTCTCAAAATCCTGGAGTTATGCATGCATGTGGACATGATGTTCATACGACCATACTCTTAGGTGCTGCGCAAATTTTAAATGAATTGAAAGGAGAATGGGAGGGCACAATTAAATTATTGTTTCAACCTGGTGAGGAAAAAAATCCTGGTGGAGCAAGCTTTATGATTCGTGATGGTGCTTTGGAGAATCCAAAACCCGCTGGTATTATAGCTTTGCATGTTCACCCCGGACTTGACTTCGGGAAACTAAGTTTTAGAAAGGGTAGGGCAATGGCAAGTGCAGATGAGATTTTTATGACCATCCGCAGTAAGGGTGGCCATGCAGCAGCTCCTCATCTTACAGCCGATACTATTTTAATTGCGTCGCAATTAATTGTGAGTTTACAACAAATCATTTCAAGAAATAATAATCCGCTATCGCCTTCTGTTTTATCGATCTGTTCTATTCAAGGTGGTCATACAACAAATGTGATTCCTAGTGAAGTGAAGTTGAAAGGAACTTTTCGTGCCATGGATGAAGGATGGCGTTTTGAAGCACACGAATTAATTCGCAAACAGGCGAAAGGTTTGGTAGAAGCGATGGGAGCGGAATTAGATTTGTTGATTGATGTTGGCTATCCTACAGTAGATAACGATCCCGCATTTTCAGAAGTAAATTGGAAATTGGCAGATGAATACATGGGAAAAGAAAATGTGCTTGAAACAGAATTGAGAATGGGTGCTGAAGATTTTGGATATTATACACAACTGATACCTGGATGTTTCTTTCGTTTAGGTGTTCGGAATGAAGAAAAGGGTATAGTACACAATGTACATACTCCTAAATTTGATATTGATGAAAGAGCCATTGAAACTGGTATTGGAATGATGGCTTGGCTAGGTGCAAAATCTGGTTTTTAAAAAAATATTATGTCGAAACAAACTGATTTAAGAAGAGAGCAAGCCTTGGAATACCATGCAAATGGGCGACCAGGAAAAATCGAAGTAGTGCCAACCAAAGAAGCAAAGACGCAACGCGATTTGAGTTTAGCATATAGTCCCGGTGTTGCAGAGCCTTGTAAAGAAATTTTTAAAAATGTTGAAGAGGTTTATAAATATACTGCCAAAGGAAATTTAGTAGGGGTTATTAGTAACGGAACGGCTGTATTGGGTTTAGGTGATATTGGTCCGGATGCAAGCAAACCAGTCATGGAAGGAAAGGCCGTGTTATTTAAAATATTTGCCGACATAGATGTGTTTGATATTGAGATCAATGAAAAAGATCCTGAAAAATTTGTGCAAATTGTAAAGTCGCTCGAACCAACTTTCGGTGGCATTAATTTGGAAGATATCAAGGCCCCAGAATGTTTTTATATCGAGCAAAAACTGAAGGAACAGATGAATATTCCTGTGATGCACGATGATCAGCATGGGACAGCTATTATTAGCAGTGCTGCCATGTTGAATGCATTGGAATTACAAAAAAAGAAAATCGAAAAAGTTCGGTTCGTGATAAATGGTGCTGGTGCGGCGGCCATGGCTTGTATACAATTGTATGTTGCATTGGGTGCACGTTACGAGAACTTTATTGTATTTGATAAAGACGGTGTTTTGCATGAAGGAAGAACCGACTTGGGTGAGATTCGACAAAAATTTGCAGTTAAGAAAACTGATTGGACATTAGATTCTGCTATGAAAGATGCAGATGTGTTTTTGGGGTTGAGTGTAGGCAATGTAGTAACACAGGATATGGTTAGATCGATGGCAAAGAATCCTATAGTTTTTGCTATGGCTAATCCCGATCCTGAAATCAGTTATCCAGATGCAGCAAGTGTGAGAAAGGATATCATTATGGCTACTGGACGCACTGATTATCCCAATCAAGTGAACAATGTGTTAGGGTTTCCATACATATTTAGAGGAGCTTTAGATGTTAGAGCAAAGCAGATCAATGAAGCTATGAAACTGGCTGCTGTAAGAGCTTTGGCTGATTTGGCAAAGACTGCTGTTCCAGATATTGTGAACATGGCCTATAACCAACAGAACATGAGCTTTGGGCCTGAATATATTATTCCTAAACCCTTAGATCCACGTTTGTTAGCCACTGTTGCACCAGCAGTTGCTAAAGCGGCGATTGAATCTGGCGTTGCGCAAAAGGCAATTGATAATTGGGATGCATACGCACTTGAGTTGAACAAACGTTTAGGATTAGATAACCAATTGATGCGTGTAATTGGTAACAAAGCAAGAAAAGGTCCGAAGCGTTTGGTATTTGCAGAGGCCGACAACCTGAAAATTTTGAAGGCTGCAAGTATTGTTTATGATGAAGGTTTAGCCTATCCAATTTTGTTAGGAGATCCCGAGAAGATCAACAGTATTGCGGAACAAAATAATATTGACTTAACCGATATTCCAATTATCGATCCTCGCAATGATGTGAACGAAGCTAAGAGAGAACATTATGCAGATTTATTTTTCAAGAAACGCCAACGTAGAGGTGTAAACCATTACGAGAGTAAGAAGTTGATGAAAGATCGTAACCATTTCGGTTGCATGATGGTTGAAACAGGCGATGCCGATGCTATGTTATCGGGCTTAACAAAAAATTATGCAGAAGCCATTCGCCCCGCTTTACAGATTGTAGGGACAGAAGAAGGAGTTAAGAAGATCGCGGGTATGTATTTATTATTGACAAAAAGAGGTCCCTTATTCTTAGCAGATACAACGGTTAACTTTAATCCAACAGCCGAAGAGCTAGCCGATATTACCATGATGGTTGCTAAAGAAGTTAGAAACTTTAATTTAACTCCGCGCATTGCGATGTTAAGCTATAGTAATTTCGGAAGTAGTGATTCCCCTGAAGCAAGACTGGTTGCTAATGCTACTAAAATATTGAAGCAACGCAATCCTTCCTTAATTGTAGATGGAGAAATGCAAGGTAGCTTGGCATTTAATAAAGAAATTCTAAAGGATAATTATCCATTTAGTGAATTAGTCGATGAAGAAGTGAATGTATTAATATTCCCAAATCTTACATCAGGTAACGTAACTTACAATTTACTAAAAGAGATTGGTGGTGCTGATGCAATTGGGCCAATCCTGTTGGGATTGAAAAAACCAGTGCATGTGCTTCAATTAGGAAGCAGTGTTCGTAACATCATTAATATGGCCACGGTTGCAGTTGTTGATGCGCAACTAAAATGTAAGGGTGATATTGATGAAGCTGTTCAAACCAGTAGTTGGTGGAAACGCTTGAAGAAGAAAAAAAAATAAAGAAGAAACTAAATTAATAGAATGACTTTTTTCACACATTTTGGATCTTATCTGCTCATGCTGAAAGGCATGTTTACCAAGCCCGAAAACTACCGGATGTATTGGAAAGAATTCATGCATCAATGTGTAGAAATTGGAATTGGAGCATTGCCAATAGTTGTAATTATATCCATCTTTTTAGGAGCCGTAACAACTGTTCAAACGGCTTATCAGTTAGTTAGCCCCCTAGTAGCCGCATCAACCATTGCTCAGATCGTAAGAGATAGTATGATCTTGGAATTGTCTCCCACTGTATTGAGTATTGTATTGGCAGGCGTTGTGGGTAGTAAGATCGCGAGTGAACTAGGTAATATGCGTATTAGTGAACAGATCGATGCCTTAGAAATTATGGGAATTAATTCTAAAAGCTATTTGATTTTACCGAAAATTTTGGCAGCACTTTTAGTGATCCCTTGTTTAATTGTGATCTCTGCTGTTTTGGGAATTTGGGGTGGAAGAATGGCCGGTTCTATGTCGGGTATTTTAGCTACAGATATTTTTGATACGGGACTTCGGCAAAATCTGAATTTATACAATATTAATTTCTCCATGTACAAGGCCTATACTTTCGCTTTTATTTTAAGTTCAGTGCCTGCCTATTTTGGCTATAATGTTAAAGGGGGTGCATTGGAAATTGGAAGGGCTAGTACTTCTGCCGTTGTGGTAAGTTGTATTTTAATATTGGTTGCCGATTATGCACTTGCTGCAATATTATTGTAAAAAGTAAAATTGATTAGAATGCGAAGAAAATATATCCTGTTGTCGATTCTATTAGTTTGTTTGTTTGCCACATTTAATACAAATGCAGCCAACTCAGATACTACCAAATTATATTCTATTACAGCTAATGCAACTAAAGATATAGCAGCTGCAGTAAAACAAGCAAAGGCAGAAAATAAACATGTGATCATTCAGGCAGGTGGTAACTGGTGTAGTTGGTGTTTACTATTTGAGAAGACTGTGAAGAATGATTTTCAATTAGACTCTGCCATTAAAGCCAATTTTATAGTGTATCATTTGAACTATAGTAAAGAAAATCAGAATGATGAAGTTTTTGCAAAATATGGTTTCCCTCAACGAATGGGTTTCCCTGTTTTCTTGATATTAGACAAAGACGGTAAATTAATCCATACACAAAACTCTTCCTATCTAGAAGAAGGAAAGGGATATAATAAAAGCAAAGTCATTGGGTTCTTTGGTGATTGGTCTGTTGGGGCTCTTGATCCTAAAAATTATCCTACTCAGAAAAAATAATATTTCCCGTGAACGCGCAATTTCCCAAGTTTCAAAAAATCATTAACAATCGGTTGAAGTTTAGATTTTTTTTGTTGCAGAAATTACCTGCAGCTTGGATAGCGGGACTTCGTATGCAACAATTTGAAGCAGAAGAGGCGATCGTAACAGTAAGCTATCAATGGCTTAATCAAAATCCTTTTCGGTCCATGTATTTTGCTGTGCAGTCAATGGCTGCAGAAATGAGTACAGGCATGTTGGCTTTTGGACAGATCTATGAAAGAAACCCATCCGTAAGTATGCTGGTAGTAGGGATGGAAGCAAAATTTCATAAAAAAGCAATTGGTAAAACCAGCTTTACTTGTAAGGAAGGTTTGCAAATCGCTGCTGCAATTGAAGAAGCATTGTTTACAGGAGAAGGGCAAACAATCAAATGTTATTCAGTTGGAAAAAATCAAGACGGCGAAATAGTTTCTGAATTTTGGTTTACCTGGAGTTTTAAAGCTAAATCAAAGAGTGCTTAATAGAATTCATGTTGATTAAATATCCCGGTTTGATCGGGAGGAGGATAGTGTATGAAAATTGCATTTCATGGAGCAGCCAGAACTGTAACTGGTTCCAAACATTTAATTACTTTAAGATCGGGGGTTAAAATATTATTGGACTGCGGCATGTTTCAGGGTATGGGTAAGGAAACAGATGGCATGAATCGAAATCTTGGTTTTGATGCTTCAGAGGTGGATGTTATGATCTTATCGCATGCACATATCGATCATTCTGGATTAATCCCAAAACTAGTTAAGGAGGGGTTCTCAGGTAAAATTTATTGTACTCCTGCAACAAAAGAATTAGCCGGCATTCTGCTGGAAGATTCTGCCATGATCCAACGATCAGATACAAAGTTTATCAATAAAAGAAGAGAAAAACAGGGACTTCCTTTATATGATCCATTATATTCTATTGACGATGTTACTATTGCTATGACAGCATTTGACCCGGTTGAATATGGAAATTGGAAAACAGTATTGCCAGGAATTGAAGTAATGTTTACCGATGCTGGTCATATTATTGGCAGTGCCGCAGTAAGTTTAAAAATTACGGACAATAATCAGCTGACCAGAATTTGTTTTAGTGGAGATGTGGGCAGATATCGTGATGTAATCCTTCGTTCACCCGCTGTTTTTCCACAGGCTGATTACCTTTTATTAGAAAGCACTTATGGAAATAAATTGCATGACGAAGTGTATAGTACCCCCGATAATTTATTAAAGTGGATTCAACATACTTGTATTGTAAAAAAAGGCAAACTAATAATTCCTGCATTTAGTGTAGGAAGAACACAAGAGATTTTGTACGACCTGAACCAATTGTCGCTCGAAAAAAAATTGCCAAAGGTTCCGTTTTACGTTGATAGTCCACTTAGCAGAGAAGCTACTGAAATGATCAAAAAATATCCGCAATATTTTAATAGTCGTATTCAGAAAGTGATGGAGCATGACGATGATCCGTTTGATTTTGAGGGACTCAATTATATCAAAACTGTAGATGAAAGTAAAAACCTGAATTTCCTCGAGCAACCCTGTGTGATCATATCTGCAAGTGGTATGGCAGATGCCGGTAGGGTGAAGCACCATATCATGAATAATATTAGCGGTGCTCAGAATACGATATTGATGGTGGGTTATTGCGAACCACGTTCGCTTGGGGGCAGATTAATGAATGGAGATAAAGTAGTTAGAATATTTGGTGAGGAATTTGATGTGGTTGCAGAAGTTGGTTCAATGAAAAGTATGAGTGCGCATGGAGATTATGAGGATCTTTGTCAGTTTATAAGTTGCCAAGATTCAGCACAAATAAAAACTTTGTTCTTAGTGCATGGAGAATATGATGTGCAACAAGATTTTGCAAAAAGGTTAGAACGCAAAGGATTTAAAGATGTAGAAATTCCAGATCTGCATGAAGAAAAAATAATCAATTAATTTATTTATACTGATGTCACTTCCCATTAAAGCTTTTTTGTTTGATTTGAATGGTACCATGATCGATGACATGCAATACCATTGTAAGGCATGGTTTAATATATTAAATGATGATCTGGGTGCAAAACTTTCTTGGGAGCAAGTGAAGGAGCAGATGTATGGAAAAAATACGGAACTCTTGATTCGCGTTTTTGGGAAGAATCGATTTACCAAGGAAGAAATGGATATCCTTTCTGTTGAAAAAGAAAAAAGATATCAGGCCGAGTATCGTCCGATTTTAAAATTGATAGATGGGTTAGCTGAATTTTTAGAAGAAGCGAAAGAGGCTGGAATAGTCATGGGCATTGGTTCAGCGGCCATTCCTTTTAATATTAATTTTGTGTTAGATGGGTTGACACTGCATCATTATTTTAGATCAATCGTAAGTGCAGATGATGTGATAGAAAGTAAACCCGACCCTGAAACATATTTAAAAGGTGCTGCTGAATTAGGGGTATTACCAGAAGAATGTATAGTATTTGAAGATGCCCCAAAAGGAGTGGAAGCGGCACAGAGAGCGGGTATGAAGGCCGTTGTTTTAACTACGATGCATGAAGCACATGAGTTCTCAGCTTATACCAATATCATTGGGTTTATCAAGGATTATACGGAACTAACATTCAAACACTTGATCCCGTAAAAAAAATGCCCCCGATCCCGAGTACTCGGAAGGGGGCATTTTTTTTAGTATTAACTAGACTACCAAAACTTCACGTAGAGTGCTGTAATGATAAATAGCATGATAACAATTAAAACTGTTGTTGAAGGAGAAAGCTTAAACATAGATTTATCCAACTCGAAAGCCTTAGGATTAATTTTCGGTCCGAATAAACTCACGCCAATCATTGCGATCATCGTAAACAAAAACGACAAGCCCATACAAATATGGAAAGGGATTTCAAAACCACCTTTGCCATTTGGATAAGCTGTATATAATAATGTTTCATTTCCAAAGAGACTAGGAGCGAATTCATTAAATAAAACGGATAATAGGAATCCTGTTAATAAACCAACAATTGCTGCTGATCCAGTAGTTCGCTTCCAAAACATTCCTAAAAAGAACATGGCAAATACGCCCGGGCTAATGAAGCCAGTATATTTTTGGATATAAGTAAATCCGCCTACACCACCGATTCCTAATAAGTCGTTCCAAGTAAATAACACTGCCAAGATCATGGCAGCGAAAACTGCGAAGCGGCCAATATACACTTGACTTTTTTCATTGGCTTCTTTCTGAATATATTTTTTATGGATGTCTAATGTATAAATCGTTGAAATACTATTTACTTTTCCAGCAAGTGAAGCAACAATTGCCGCAGTAAGTGCTGCCACTGATAGTCCCTTTAAACCTGTAGGCAAAAAAGTAAGCACAGCAGAATAGGCCCCATCTTTACCGCCAACCAATTGAGGTAAATGGCCAGATTTAAATAATACAAACGCCGCAATACCTGGAAGCATCACTATTAAAGGCATCATTAATTTTAGGAAGCCTGCAAATAAAATTCCTGTTCTAGCTGTTTGCAGATCTGCACCCAATGCGCGTTGTGTGATATATTGGTTACAACCCCAATAGTTTAAGTTGATGATCCATATACCAGCTGCATAAGAAAGCAGTCCGGGGAAAGTGATGTATTTATCAATATCGTTTTGAGAAGATGCGGCATTTGGTTTAGGTATGATCATTTTAAAATGCTCGGGCGCTTCTCTCAATAAAACTTTAAATCCAGCAATTGCATTTTCACCCACGCCAAAATAAGAACCAACTGTTGTTAAAGCGATATAGGTTGTAACTAGTCCCCCTATAATCAATACCGCCACCTGAATTACATCGGTATATGCAACCACTTTCATTCCACCTAAAGAAATCAGTAATGCAAAAATGGAAAGGCCGATCATAATAATATGAATGTATCCGCCACCTGCAATTCCGTTAATGGCAACAGCTCCTAGGTAAAGAATAGATGTGAGGTTAACAAAAACATATAAGAACAACCAGAATACTGCCATGATCAAGGCAGTAGATTCATTATACCTTGTTTTTAAAAATTGAGGCATGGTATAGATCTTGTTCTTTAAATAAACAGGAATAAACCAGATAGCAATTATAATGAGTGCCACAGCAGCAAGCCATTCATAGGCTGCAACAGCGATCCCTAAAAAAAATCCTTCGCCACTCATTCCAATAAATTGCTCGGCAGAAATATTTGATGCAATCAGTGAAGCGCCGATAGCCCACCATGTAAGTGAACCCTCCGCAAGGAAATAAGCTTTTGCATCGTGTTCGTTTTTTTTACGTTTTCGATAGATGCTGTAGCCGTAACCGGCAACAATTATGAAGTAAATAATAAAGACCAAGTAATCAGCAAAGGCAAGGTTTTTGTTCATCGTTTTATTTTAAATAATTTATGGGTTGTTTATTTATATGCTATTTCGTTCCAGCGTAATTCGTTTTTAAATTGATTGAGTGTTGTTTCTTTTCCGATCAAAAGATATTCAATTCCGGCCATTTCAGCAAAGTCCTCCATATGATCTGCACTGAGGCTTTGACTATAACATGCATGGTGTGCACCTCCTGCCAAAATCCATGCGGCACAACCTGTGTGCATATTTGGGTAAGGCTTCCATAACACACGTGCTACGGGAAGATTAGGAAGCGGATTAAAGGAGCTGACTGCCATTACTTCGTTCACAACAAGTCTGAAGCGGTTGCCCATATCAACCATGCTTGCATTGATAGCTGGACCAGGCCCTGAATTAAATACCAATCTTACAGGATCGGCTTTGCCACCAATTCCCAGTGGATGGATCTCGCAATTTGGTTTAGCATCTGCAATTGATTCGCAGATCTCTAACATATGGGATCCTAATACCATTCTATTATCTGGATTGAAGTGATAAGTATAATCCTCCATAAAAGAAGAGCCACCTTTTAAACCAGTTCCCATCACTTTCATAGCACGTACGAGTGCGGCAGTTTTCCAATCGCCTTCTCCTGCAAATCCATAACCCTTTGCCATTAGTCTTTGTGCAGCAATTCCGGGTAGCTGAGCAAGGCCGTGTAAATCCTCAAATGTGGTAGTGAATCCTTTGAAATTACCATTCACTAAAAATGTTTCGATACCAATTTCTATGCGTGCTGCTTCTCTGAGCGACTGGTGTTGAGATCCGCCTTTTTGTAATGATTCAACTAACTCATATTCTGATTCATAAATTGCAATGAGATCGTCGATCTGTTGATCAGTTACTTTATTTACTACAGCTACTAAATCGCCTACTCCATAGGTATTAACTGAATATCCAAACTTTAATTCTGCTTCCACTTTGTCGCCTTCTGTTACTGCCACATAACGCATATTATCGCCAAAGCGAACAAATTTGGCACCCTGCCAATCCTGCCATCCAGCAGCTGCGCGCATCCAGCCATTGATCTTCGACAATGATTCATTGTCCTGCCAATGCCCCACTACTACTTTACGATTGATGCGCATGCGCGACATCATAAATCCAAATTCGCGGTCCCCATGTGCACTCTGATTTAAATTCATGAAGTCCATATTAATAGTACTCCAAGGAATGTCTCTATTAAATTGAGTATGAAAATGCAATAATGGTTTATGCAAGATCTTTAAACCATTGATCCACATTTTTGCAGGTGAAAAAGTATGCATCCATGTCATTACCCCAATACAGTTTGCTGCATTATTGGCTTCTTGCATTACAGCAGTAACCTCCTCTGTTGATTTTACAGTTGGCTTATAAATTACAGTAACGGGTATTAAATCTATTTCGTTGAAATAATTACAAATTGTTTTTGAATGTTCTGCAACTTGCTTTAAAGTTTCTTCCCCATACAAATGCTGACTTCCAGTGATGAACCAGACTTCCAGTGTTTTTAAATTTATCATAACGCTTTGTTTACTTTAATAATTATTTTGTGATCAGTTCTGTTGCGGTTACTTTCTCGGGTATCCAAACAGTCATTTCGCCCTTTCCTCTATTTGCCCAAGCATAATAGGGGATAGCAGTGAAGGGTTTAGTAGTTGTTTTAATTTCTTGTCCATTCGCACTGATCTCAATTGTTGATGATTGAGATTTTAAAACCATTACACCGTTTAAAAGTGCCGGATTAAATACAGCTTCAAATTTAGCAGTAGCTGGAAGAATGATATTGGAAGTGTTACCTGCATTGTCTTTCCATTCTGCACAATACATGATTGGACCTCTTTGTAAAGATAGTTTGCCAATATTATTTATTACAAGTGAATCAGAAGCTACTCGTCTTGGATTCATAGGAAGAGCAACTTGAATCTGATCATTCTTTTTCCAGATTCTATTTAGAATAGCATATCCATTTTTTATTTGATAGTCAACAGTTTTCCCGTTAATGCGGATGGCTATTTTGGTAGTTGTTTGATTTGTAAAATGATATAAGTTATTTGGGATGGCAATGTTTTGTGCCCATCCTGGGATGCGAATAAGCATATTAAAATTAACAGGTTGTTCTGTATTGATGGTGAATTTCAGATTGCCCTCCCAAGGATAATTATTTTCTTGTTTTATTTGAATGCTTTGATTATTTAATTGAAGAGAGGCAATACCTGAGATAAAAAGGTTGGCATAAATACTATCGTTTTTTTGTGCATATATATAACCTGGGATGGAAGGCATTAGTCGCGCTATATTTGTTGGGCAACAAGAACATTCAAACCATCCTGATCTTTCAGATTCCATATCGGGATGTTGCAAATAGTGATGGATCTGCATGGCATTGGTATAGAAAAATGATTTGCCATCTAAGCCCACTCCAGATAAAAATCCATTATATAAAATCTTCTCCAGAACATCTATATATTCTGCATCGCCATGCAATAAAAACATTCGCTGATTGAAATAAATATTTGCTATAGCGGCACAGGTTTCATTATATGCAGAAGTATTTGGAAGTTCATAGTTGGATCCGAATCTTTCACCGTCGCCAATAGCACCTACACCACCTTGCACATACATTTTTTTACCGGTCTCATTATTCCAAATTCTATCTACAGCAGCAAGCATTTCTTTATCTCCTGTAATAGCGGCAATATCTGCCATGGCAGAATATAAATAACCAGCTCTAACTGCATGGCCTTCTGCTTCCTGTTGTTGTTTTACGGGAATATCATCCTGCCAATATGCGCCGTTCTTGAATGGGTCTTTACTCTTAGCATCATACCCTTTAAAATTACCTCGTTCTTCCAAAAAATATTTTGCAGTATTTAAGTATTCCCATTTTCCTGTGATGCGGTATAATTTTACCAAACCCATTTCAATGATCTCATGACCGGGCGCAACATGTCGTTTATCAGGTCCGAATACACTGCAAACCAGATCTGCATTTTTCAAAGCAATATTGAGCAGGTTAGTTTTCTTAGTAGCTAAATAGTGTGCAGCAGCTGCTTCATAGAGGTGGCCGGCATTATATAACTCGTGACTATGCTCGCGCTCTTTTTCCCAACGCTCTTTTCCGAAAAATGGATTCACATTGATCTTGTCGATCGTGCGAGCGGTATACAGGTATCCATCGGGCTCTTGTGCATTTGAAATAATCTGGATCATTGAATCCAAATAAGCATCAAGCTTTGCGTCATAGTGTAACGCAAGTGAGAAGGATGCTCCCTCAATCGTTTTATAAATATCTGTATCATCAAAGGGGTAGCGGGTGCAAAATTTGCCTGATTTAGCTGCAGCCATCAAAAAGTTTTTTACCCTTCCGGTGCTCTCGCATCTTGCAAAAGATGCAGGGATGGTTACTAATCGATTGGTCTCAATTCGGGGCATCCAGAATTGGTCTTGTAATTTTACTTTCGTAAAATCCAATGCTTGTATAGAATAGTCTTTCTTTTGTGCGTTAACACAAATTAAAGTTGAAAGAAATAAAATGACAAAATAATATTTCATAAATAGTTTAATGGGCCAGATCAATTATTGGCCATAATAAGAACCCGCACCATGCTTTCGTTCATAATGTTTTTTGATCAGTGAATCTTTCAGTTTAGGTGCTTGATCATTTATTTGTTCTGTTAACAAAGCCATTCTTGCAAGCTCCTCTAGCACTGCAGCATTATAAACTGCTTTACTTGCTGTTTTGCCCCATGTAAATGGTGCATGATTTGCAACTAATACCATTTCAACTTCTTTATAGTTAATTCCAAGTTCCGTGAAATGGTTCATGATCTGGAAACCTGTTTGATATTCATAGTCGCCTTCGATCATATTGTCCTCCATTGGTGGGGCGCATGGAATATCCATTGTTAAGTGATCTGCATGTGTGGTGCCAAAAATGGGGATGGCCCTTTGAGCCTGTGCCCATGCGGTGGCATAGGTTGAATGCGTATGAACAATACTTTCGATATGCCCCCAATGTTTATATAACACAGCATGAGTAAGCGTATCGGAAGAAGGCCGAAGATTTCCGTCTACTTTTTTTCCATCAAAGTCAACTACCACCATTTTTTCTATGGTCAATTCTTCATATGGTACGCCACTAGGTTTAATAGCAAAGACATTATGTTCTTGGTCAGCCACGCTCACATTCCCAAAAGTAAAAAGCACCAATCCGAGTTTAGGTAATTGCATATTGGCATAATATGCTTCTTGTTTTATTCTGTCGTAATTAATCGCATTCATATGATCAGTTTTCTATAAATGCCCCGAGTTTTTTGTAAGTCAGCATTCTCTTGGCATAGTAATCAATATTGTTTTTATTCGGATGATAAGTTGCATCAAATCCTTGTCCCATGCTTACCATCGCATCATCTACTTTTTCAAAAACACCCGCGGCTGTGGCAGCAAACATTGCAGCACCTAATGCGCAGGTTTGATCGCTTTTATGAATTCGTATGGGCATATTCATAATGTCGCTCATGACTTGCATAATATAAGGCGATTTTTTTGCAACACCACCAAGTCCGATCAAACCTTCAATCGGAACTTCTTCTTCTATAAATCTATCTACAATTGCCTTGGCCCCAAAGCAGGTTGATTCAACTATAGTTTTGAAAAGCATGACAGCATCAGTAGATAAATTCAGACCGATGATACCAGATTTTAAAAGCTGATTTGCATCAGGTGTTCTTCTGCCGTTTAACCAGTCCGTTGCTATAGGATCGTTTGCAGATAAAGGAAGTTCAGCAGCTTTTCTACTTAGCTCAGATAATAAAAGATCAGAAAGTTCTTGAGTTAAATTATCAATGGTTTCTTGGTCAGTACTCTTAGTCTTTGAAAGAAGTTCCAGAACAGGAGTTAGGATCAATTTCTTTAACCAGGCATAGCTGTCACCGAAAGCTGATTGACCCGCTTCAAGACCAATCATGCCTGGGATGATAGAACCATCAACTTGGCCACAAATTCCTTTGACCAATTTATTTTGAATTTTTTCTTTCGGTGCTACCAGCATGTCACAAGTTGATGTGCCCATTACCTTGCTTAAATGAAATGGTTCGATCTGTCCGCCTACCGCACCCATATGCGCATCAAACGCGCCTACGGCAATAATTGTATCAGGAGCTAAGCCTAATTTTTCGGCCCATTGCTTAGATATTATTCCAGCAACTTTATCGGAGGTATAGACTTTTTTGCCAAGTCGTTCAACATGCAAATCTAACTTGGGGTCAAGCGATGCAAAAAAATCATTAGGTGGATAGCCATCAAATTCGGCTGACCAAAGTGCTTTGTGGCCTGCCGCGCAAACACTTCTTTTCAAGGAGCGAATATCTGTTTCTCCAGTTAACAAATAGGGAATCCAATCGCAGTGTTCAACCCAGGTATAGCATGCATTACGCACTGATACATCTTCTCTAAGTATATGTAAGAATTTTGCCCAGAACCATTCTGATGAATAGATACCACCAACATATTGTAAATAGTTGATGGGAAATTTCTTGGCATGTTGATTTATTTCAGCAGCTTCGCCAACTGCAGTATGGTCTTTCCACAACACAAACATGGCGTTGGGATTTTCTTCAAATTCTTTTTTTAGTGCAAGTGGTAATCCGTTTTCATCAACAGCTACAGGACTACTTCCAGTACTGTCAACACCAATTGCTTTTACGTTTGCAGCAATATTTGAACCAGCAATATCAATGCATGAACGAATGGTATACTGAAGTCCATCAATATAATCTTGCGGATGTTGACGGAATTGATTTATTGAAGGGTTACAAAATTTCCCTTCTTTCCATCTTGGATAATAAAAAACAGAGGAGCTGATCTCAACGCCATTACTGGTGTCTACAAGTATCGACCTTACTGAATCTGTTCCGAAATCTACACCAATTGTATATGCTTTATTACTCATGTTCTATATCTCGCCGAATCAGGTTCTATAACAGTTTCAGCCGTTTTAAAATAAAATTAAATCCTATTAAATATTACAGGGTTAGGGATAATATTTAAG
>SESF01006038.1_pt1 | contig 16454 bp, 17 predicted proteins | sample 3171521 | NCBI WGS metagenome assembly SESF01 (sample SAMN10866945, study PRJNA518727) | freshwater metagenome | biome: subpolar coniferous forest; feature: holomictic lake; material: water; isolation source: holomictic Lake 227, 6 m and 8 m depth | place: Canada: near Kenora, Ontario | collected...
CCGTGTTTCAGCAGTGGTGTGGGATTAACGTCATCTTCAATTACGCCGGGGAAATCTTCAAGCAAGCCGGCTATAACATCAACGACACCCTCACTAACATCGTCATGACCGGCCTGGTGAACTTCCTCTTTACCTTCGTGGCCCTCTTCACGGTGGACCGCCTGGGGCGCAAGCCGCTCATGCTGTTCGGTGCGGCGGCCCTGGCCGTGATCTACACCGCCATCGGCTACTGCTATCATCTCAAGGGCGGGGGCGGCCTGGTGCCCAACACGCTTTTCCTCGGTCTGGTGCTGGCCGCCATCGCCGCGTATTCGATGTCCCTGGCGCCGGTCACATGGGTGATCATCTCGGAAATCTTCCCCAATCGCATTCGTGGCTCCGCTATGTCCATCGCGGTCGGTTTCCTCTGGATCGCCTGCTTCCTGCTCACATATACCTTCCCCATCTTCAACGCCGTCCTCGGCCCATCCGTCACCTTTTGGATTTACGCCGCCATCTGCTGCGTGGGATTTGTGGGGATCCTGACGCGGCTGCCGGAGACGAAGGGGAAGACGCTCGAACAGATCGAAAAAGACCTGGTGGACTGACGCGTTTGTAGGGACGCCCTGCCGTTCAGCGAACAGTTGAATCGCCGCGCCGGTACTGCGAGACTGGCACTAGTACCGTGACCGGTTGAATACGATACATCAGTTACACGAGCGACCAGCGCCACCGATGTTTGTAACGATGTAACTTATGTAACTTATGTAACCTGTCAAGGTGCTAGGGTATCAACATGCACATACCGGATGGGTTCATTGATGGGAAGACCGCCGCCACGACCGTCCTGCTCTCCGCAGTGGGCGTGGGGTTGGCGTTGCGCCAGGCCCGGCGCCGGCTCCCGCCGAGGCGCGTGCCGCTGCTGGGGCTGGCGGCGGCATTCCTGTTTGCCGCCCAGATGGTCAATTTCCCGGTCGTCGGCGGAACCTCGGGACACCTCATGGGTGGCGTGCTGGTGGCGGCCCTGATCGGCCCCAGCGCGGCCATCGTTGTGCTGACGACGGTGCTGATCGTACAGTGTTTCCTCTTCGCGGACGGCGGCGTCCTGGCGCTGGGCGCGAACGTCTTCAATATGGCCATCCTGGGCGCGGCCGGTGGCTACGGGATCTATCGCCTGGTATGCGGGTGGCTGCCGGGGACGCGGGGACAGGTGACGGCCGTGGCGTTTGCGGGCTGGTGTTCGACCGTGCTGGCCGCCATCAGTTGCGCGGGTCAGCTTGCCTGGTCGGGCACCGTGGCGTGGCCGGCGGGTTTTGCGGCGATGGCAGGCGTCCACATGGTGATTGGCCTTGGCGAAGGCCTGATTGGCGCCCTGGTCTTCCTGGCCATTCGGCGGATGCGGCCCGACCTGACCACCGAAGTAAACGGCCCGAATCCACCCCGACATTTGGGCGAGCTGGCGTGCTATGGCTTGCTGGCGGTGCTGGGGATAGCGATCTTCGTCGCGCCGTTCGCCTGCCCGTGGCCGGATGGTCTGGATTCGGTGGCGGCCAGGCTCGGTTTTGAGCACAAAGCTGCCCAGCCGATCGTGGGGGCGCTGGCACCCGGTTACCAGGTGCCCGGGGTGCGCTGGGCTGCCGGAGCCACCGCATTGGCTGGGGCTGTGGGCACGCTGGTTGTCTTCGGGTTGGCGTTGCTATTGGCGCGGTCTTTGGTCCGCAAACCCGAAGCGGAGTCCAACCCCACGAAACCATGATCGACGATTGGGTTGGCCACCACCACAGCCACCGGGACAGCTTCGTCTCCCGCTTGCCGGCCGCGTTCAAACTGGGCGTGGCGCTGGTCATCATTGTCGGCACGGTGCTGGTCCCGCCCGGGGCAATGGGCTGGTTTGTTGGCGCGTCTTTGTTGCTGCTGATCACGGCGGCGCTGAGCCGGATTCCTCCGTTGTTTCTGTTGCAGCGGCTGGCCTGGCTGTCGCCGTTGATCCTGAGCGTGGCATTGGTCAACGCCTTCCAGCCGGCGACGCGAGGCAGTTGGGTTGCTGTGGCTGCGAAGAGCATGATTTGTTTGCTCACCATCATACTGGTGTCGAACACGACGCCCTTTAGCCAGATTCTGCGCGTGCTGAAAGGGGTGCGAGTGCCGAGCCTCCTGATCACCACCATCGCACTCATGCACCGCTACCTGTTCGTGCTGGTGGAGGAGGCGGAGCGGATGCGCCGGGCCCGTGCCAGCCGCACCTTCACGCGCCGCCGCGGCACCCGCTGGCAGGCGATGTCCACGGTCGTGGGCCAGCTCTTCGTGCGCGCCTCGGAGCGGGCGGAACGCATCTACGACGCCATGTGCGCGCGGGGGTGGAAATGAACGCCGCCATCCAGATCGACGGGCTGAGCTACCGTTACCACGACGGCACGGAGGCGTTGCGCGGGGTGAGTTTCAGCGTGGCCCAGGGTGAATGCGTGGCGCTGCTCGGCCCCAATGGCTCCGGCAAATCCACGCTGCTGCTGCACCTGAATGGACTCTTGCCGGAAAAGCTCGGCTGGGACGGGCCGGTGCGAATCCTGGGCCAGCCTATTACGCCGGACAACCTCGATGCTATCCGCAAACAGGTGGGCCTGGTGTTCCAGGACCCGGACGATCAGTTGTTCTGCCCGAGCGTCGCGGAGGATGTGGCGTTTGGTCCCCAGCAACTGGGGTTGAGCGAGATTGAGGTGGAGGCGCGTGTGCAAAAGGCGCTGGCGCAGGTCGGGCTGGTTGGTTTTGGCCACCGCGCGACGCATCACCTGAGTCATGGCGAGAAGCGGCGCGCTTGTCTGGCCGGCGTGCTGGCCTGCGAGCCGGCCGTGCTGGTGCTGGATGAGCCGACGAGCGACCTCGACCCGCGCGGGCGGCGCGAGTTCAAGGCGCTGCTGCGGCAGATCGCCGCGACCAAGGTGATTGCGACGCACGACCTGGAACTGGTCGTCGAGCTCTGTTCGCGCGCCATCGTGCTGGACCGTGGTGCGGTGGTTGCGGAAGGTCCCGCGGCCGAGTTGCTGGACAATGAGCAGCTGATGCTGGCGCATGGCCTGGAACGGCCGCATATCCTGCGGCACCGGCATCCGCATGCGGAGGGCGGGTGAGAGTCGCCGACGGGAATCCCCAAGGCCGAGGTCCGAAGGTCGAAAGCAGTGATCGAGCGATAATCTGTATGAGTGCTAAACCCGGAGAAACAACCGTTCCAGTGTCTGACGTGGCGCCGATAGAGGCGATCCGGGCGCGCTTCCCGGCGCTCGCGCGGCAACAGGATGGGAACCCGGTTGCCTATTTCGACGGGCCCGGCGGCACGCAGGTGCCGCGCGAAGTCGTGGACGCGATGGCCGACTACCTGCTCCATCACAACGCGAACACGCACTGGTGCTACCCGACAAGTGTTGAGACCGACGCCGCGATCGCGGGCGCGCGCGGCGCGCTGGCGGACTTGTTTAACGCTTCCCCGCGCGAGGTCGCGTTCGGCAACAACATGACGACCATCACCTTCCACATCTCGCGGGCGCTGGGGCGCCAGTGGGGGCCGGGCGATGAGATTGTCGTGACTGACCTCGACCATCAGGCCAACGTCGCTCCGTGGCGCGCACTGGCCCAGGAGCGCGGCTTGACCATCCGCACCGTCCCGTTCGACCCGCAGTCGGGCGAACTTATTTGGAGCGAACTCGAGCGTGCCGTGACAGCGAAGACGCGGCTGGTGGCCATCGGCGCGGCTTCCAATGCGTTGGGGACCCTCTCTCCGGTGCGCGCCGCCGCCCGGCTCGCACATGCCAAAGGAGCGCTCTGCTTCGTCGATGCCGTTCACTACGCCGCGCACCAGGTCATCGACGTGAAGGCATTGGAATGCGATTTCCTGGTCTGCTCGCCCTACAAGTTCTACGGCCCGCACGCGGGGGTGCTTTATGCGCGAGCGGAGGTTCTGGCGGGGCTCGACGTGCCGAAGCTCGACCCGGCGCCGGAGAGCATTCCCGACCGGGTGGAAACCGGGACGCAGAATCACGAGGGAATCGTCGGGAGCGGAGCGGCGGTGGAGTTCCTGGCGTCGCTGGTGCCGGGTCGCACGCGCCGGGAACGGCTTGTTCGCGCGATGTCGGGGCTGCACGCGCGCGGGGAGGCGCTGCTGGCCCGGCTCTGGAGCGGCTTGACGGGCATCCGCGGCGTGAGCTGCTATGGCTCGCCGCCCGGACGGCCACGCACGCCGACGGTTTCCTTTGTGGTGGCGGGCGTCCCCTCGGCGGAGGTCGCCCGGTCGCTCGCGGGGGGCGGTATATTCGTTTCGAATGGGCATTTCTATGCCACCACCGTAGTGGAGCGCCTGGGCCACTCGCGCGATGGTCTGGTGCGGGCAGGCTGTGCGAGCTACACGACGGAAGAGGAGGTTGACCGCCTGCTTGAAGGAGTGGCCCGCACCGCGGAATCTACGCGGCGCTCAGGATAGCCGGCCGGGAGGCTCTTCAGGAACCCCAAGCGGAGTAAGTTCCGGCTTTTCTACCGCCGGATTCGCGCTACCTTGGCTCCATGCTGGGACTGGAACAACTGGCCGAATTGCTCGAACAGCACCGCGCCGCCGCCAAGGCGCGCGTCAAGGAATTCTCCATTGGCGGTGACCATTTTGCCTTCAATTCGCACCCTGCGATCATGGGCGTGATTAACCTCTCGGCGGACTCCTGGTATCGGGAGAGCGTCTGTACCACGGCGGAAAGCGCGGTGCGCCGCGGCAGGGTGATGCAAGCGCAGGGAGCGAACATCATCGACGTCGGCGCGGAGTCCACTTTGGCCCACGCGGCCCGCGTGGATGAGGCCGGTCAAAGCAGTCAGTTGCTGCCGGTCGTTCGGGCTTTGCGGGAGTCCGGTATTCTGGTCTCCGTTGAGACGTATCAGCTCTCCGTCACCCGTGCCTGTCTCGAAGCCGGGGCGAACATCCTGAATCTGACCGGCTCCGAGCGGACCGACGAGCTCTTCCGGATGGTGGCGGCGCACGACGCGGCCGTGATCATCTGTTACGTGCAGGGCCGGAACGTGCGCGAGGTGGGTGACTTTGACTTTAGCGCCGACCCGGTGGCGATGATGCAGGATTACTTTGCGCACCAGGTGGAAATCGCGGTCCACAACGGCGTGGAGAAGATTCTCATCGACCCTGGCCTGGGCTTTTACTATCGCAACCTGCAAGACAGCAGCGTGCGCGTGCGCCATCAAATGACGGTATTCCTGAATACCTTCCGGCTGCGCGCGCTGGGCTTCCCAATCTGCCACGCCTTGCCCCATGCCTTCGAGTATTTTGGCGAGGAAGTGCGCTGCGCGGAACCGTTCTTCGCCGTGCTGGCCGCGCTCGGCAAGACCGATTTGTTCCGCACGCACGAAGTCCCCCGCACCAAGGCAGTGCTCGATACGCTCCGGGTCTTCTAGCGGCGAAATCCCTCTCGCTTACCATCAAAAGACCTTAACGCTATGGCACTATACGGCTCAGAACCTCCCCCGGCGCGCCAGACCTGCTATGCCTGACCCCAATCTCTCCTCCTTCATCTGGTCCGTCGCCGATCTCCTGCGCGGCGATTACAAACAATCGGCCAAGCGGCTCTACCTCATCACCGGGAAGTTCGTCACCATTGACCTGCATCCCAGCCCCGAACACATCGAAGACATCACCCGGCTGTTCGGCGAGTGCAAGGAAGTCACCCGGGCCGGTGTGCCCATCAGCCGCATTTTCAAGAACGATGACTTCGGCTACCGCACCATCACCGTCGAGCGCCCCGAGCGCGACGCCAAGGGCAACGTCGTGCCCGGCACCAAGGGCAAGGGCAAAGGCCAGCCCGTGCCCGATTCCAGCCTGCGCGACACCGAAAACGTCCCCCTCAGCGAAGACGTGGACGCAGACTTCAAACGCGAGGTCCTGCCCCATGCCCCCGACGCGTGGGTTGACCACGAGAAGACCCAGGTCGGCTACGAAATCCCCTTCAACCGCCATTTCTGCTTCTTCAAACCCCCGCGCCCCCTGGTCGAGATTGACGCCGAGTTGAAAGGTGTCACCGACCGCATCTTCACCATGATCGGAGGGTTGACGAAATGAGCGCTGAACTGACCCTCTATCGCGATCTTCTAACGGACATCAAGATGCGCGTCCGCCAGGCACAGTGCAAAGCCGCGCTATCGGCCAATGCGGAGATGATTCTCATGTACTGGGATATCGGCCGCATGCTCGCCGCCCGGCAGGAGAAGGAAGGCTGGGGAGCTGGGGTTATCCCCCGCTTGGCCGCTGACCTCAAGAATGAGCTTCCCGAGGAAAAAGGCTTTTCCGAGAGAAATCTCAAGCGAATGGTCCAGTTTTATCGGGAGTACCCCACCCTCTCGGCAAAAATGCCGCAGCCTGCGGCACTTTTACAAACGCCTGCGCCCCCAGAGGATGCAAATAGGCCGCAGGCCGTGGCCCAATTGGGCTCCACCGCTCTTCTGGGCATCCCTTGGTTCCACCACGTTATCCTTATTGAAAAAGTCAAAGACCTTCCCACCCGCCTCTGGTATGCCCGGCAGGCGCTGGAGCAGGGCTGGAGCCGGAACACTCTCACCATCCAAATCAAGAACCGCACTCACGAGCGCCACGGAACGGCCATCACCAACTTCGCCACTACTTTGCAGCCACCCCATGCCGCCTTGGCTGCCAGCCTCCTCAAAGACCCTTACATTTTCGATTTCCTCACTCTCGCTGAGCCCTTCCACGAGCGAGAGTTGGAAACCGGCCTGCTCACCCACGTCCAGAAATTCCTCCTCGAACTCGGCCGTGGCTTCGCCTTCGTCGCCCGCCAATACCGCCTGGAAGTCAGCGACCAGGAGTTCTATCTCGACCTGCTCTTCTACCATCTGCGCTTGCGCTGCTTCGTCGTCGTCGTCGATCTCAAGAAAGGCGACTTTAAGCCCGAGTATGCCGGCAAAATGAACTTCTACTGCTCGGTGGTCGATGACCAACTTCGCCACCAGCACGACGGCCCCACCCTCGGCCTTATCCTCTGGCAAAACAAGGACCGGGTCGTCGCCGAGTATGCCCTGCGCGACATTCACAAGCCGATCGGCATCGCCGATTACGAACTCACGCGCGCCCTGCCCAATGAACTGGCCTCCAGCCTCCCGAGCATCGAGACCATCGAAGCCGAACTGTCCCGTGATCTCGCCGAGGAACGCGAAGGCTCACCGAATGCACCGGAGGAAGGGCCGACGAAATGAGCCAACCCAATCAATTCCTCCTCTACACCGCCCCGGATGGTGCGGTGAAGGTGGACGTCTTCGTCAAAGACGAGACTGTCTGGCTGACGCAGAAGGCCTTGGCCGAGCTGTTTGGCGTCCAACGTCCTGCCATCACCAAGCACTTGGGGAACATCTTCGAGACCGGCGAACTGGTCGAGAATTCAGTATGTTCCATTTTGGAACATACTGCCGCGGACGGGAAGAAATACTCCGCCAAGTAATACAACCTCGATCCCATCATCGCTGTCGGCTACCGGGTGAACAGTTACCAGGTCACCCAGTTCCGCATCTGGGCCACCAAAATCCTGCGCGAGTTCATCGTCAAAGGTTTCGTGATGGACGCCGAGCGGCTCAAGCAGGGCAAGCGGGGTTTTGGGCAAAGATTACTTCGACGAACTGCTGGAGCGCATCCGGGAGATACGCGCCAGCGAGCGCCGGTTCTGCCAGAAGATTACGGATATCTACGCCCTTGCGGTGGACTACCAGGCGGAGGCCCCCCTTGACGAGGGAGTTCTTCGCTACCGTGCAGAACAAGCTCCATTGGGCCATCACGGGCAAAACCGCGGCGGAACTCATCAGCTCCGCCGCCGATGCCACCAGCCTCACCATGGGGCTCACGACTTGGAAACATGCGCCGCACCGCAAGATTCTCAAATCCGATGTCACCGTGGCCCAGAACTATCTCAGCAAGGCGCAGGGAAAAGAACGAGGCCGCATCGTATCCGCCTATTTGGACCTCGCCGAAAACCGGGCGCAGTGCGGCATCCTGATGAAAATGGCCGACTAGGCCGCCTTTCTGAATCAATTCCTGGAGTTATCGAACTACCCCATTCTCCAGGACAAGGGCAAGGTCAGCGCGCTGGAGGCCAAGCTCAAAGCCGCGGCGGAATTCGCAGTCTTCCGCCAGCGTCAGGACGCGGAATATATCTCGGACTTCGACCGCGAGATCAAACGCATTGAGGGCAAGAAACCATGAGCCACCCGTCTTCTGCTTTTCCCTATCTCAACCCTCAACCACTTCTTGACCCCTCATTGGAAGTGTGCCCAAGTGAACTCGCCAGCACCCCTCCCCGCCGCTGACAGCCAGTTGGTGACAAATTGTTACCAACTGAATTCCTGAGCTTTCTGCCTCACTAACAAGGTGAGTATCAGGCTCAATGCCTTTCGGTTACTCCCTGTCTGGCCAGGGTTCGCAAAAACGGAAGGACCGGCGTCCTTGCGGTTCTCAACCCCAACGATAGCGACATTTGGGATCAAAGGACGTGCCAAATGGATTGAGCCGCGCATGACCGGACAGGAAACGCGCAACAAACTCACCGATTACTGGGCCACGCATGACATCGAAAAAGAGGGTCGAGTTAGACAGAGGATGGTATAAAGACTGTCCCCTTGACACACAGGCTACTCTTTTCTTATGACATCATCAAACAAGTCCGTTTCGTCCGCCCGCCAGGAGGAATATGCTCGGCTCTGCGCTCAACTGGCCCAGACCGGCTGGATTAGCGAAGGCTCGGTGCAGGATCGGAGAGCCAGCGGGGGCAGCCCCTCCTATCCCTGGACCCGAAAAGTCAAAGGGAAGACCGTGGGTGTCGCCTTGTCCAAGGAGCAATATGACTGGCTCAAGCAAGCGATTGCTAATTGGCGCGCGGTCCAGCAAATTCTCCGGCAGATGCAACGTCTCAGCCGTGCGGAACTCTTCGAATCCCTGCCCCAACCCAAACGCCGCAAGCGACTGGGCAAAAAAGTGCTAGGGCTGGTCTAAGCGTAATTCCATCCGAGGGTTCAGGCTCAAACTCACGGCGGAGGTCGCTCTTCTGAGTTTGGCGCCTCCCCATACCAGAAAACTAGCCAATTATCTTGGAAAACCATGGCTTGCAGTGCCAAAACTCGACGCAAAATATCGCCAAAATGTCAGTTAGTCTGCCGCAGGCACACCCCGCATTCCTGCGGGTGTAGTCAGATAATGCACTCGGAACGCCGCGGGCCGCGCATTCAGCGGCAGTGCCCGGCTCCGCCCTATTCCTGCAGCCTGCAGGCTGCGCTCCTGTGCCGTCAGAGTTCTGTCGGGCCTTTGGCCTGCTTCTGGGCGGCTTTTGGCTTCGACCGCCCGGCCTTGGGCTTTGGGCTTTGGACTTTGGACTTTGGACTTCCTCCCGGTTTCGCCGCCGATTTCGGGGCCGTCTTTTCATGGATCACCTGCCGCATACGATCGAGGTTCTTGTCGATCTGGCCTTTGGCTTGCGTGATGCCTTTTTGGCTGAGGTTGATGGCGTCAGCCAGGATGGAACAGCCCTTTTGAACGGCCTTCGGATAGCTGCCATCCTTCATCTCGACTCCTTTGGCTTTCAGGAATTGCGAGAGATGTTCATACAACTCGTCCTTTTGGATTGGTTTCATAAGTAGTCCATTCGTTTGCAGGGAAGATCACCGATCCACACCACAGCGGCAATTACAGAAGCATGGGCGTTTTGTAATTTGCAGTCATGGCCGCCTCGTCACTCGTAGAACCCGCATTCGTAGGCCGTGTCAAACAGCGCCACGATGTTCTCCGGCGGAACTTCGCCCTGGATGTTGTGGACGTTGTTGAAGACGTAGCCGCCGCCCGGCATCAGTGCCTGGAGGTTCTGGCGCACGTTCGCGGCCACTTCCTGCGGGGTGCCCCGGGGCAGAATGTGCTGGGCATCAACCCCGCCACCCCAAAACGCGATCTGACCCCCGAACCGCCGCTTGAGTTCCCGGGGATCCATGTTGCGCGCGCTGATCTGGACCGGGTTCAGGATTTGCGCGCCGTTGTCAATGAGCTCGGGGATGAAATCCATGCAAGCGCCGCAGGTGTGGTACCAGATCTTGGCCTGGGTGCGCGAGCGGATGTATTGCACCAGCCGCTTGTGGCGCGGTTTGACGAAGCGGCGGTAGAGCGCGGGGTTGAATAGCGGCCCGTGCTGGCCGGCAAGATCGTCGCCGATCATGATCACGTCCACCACGTCGCCGACTTCGTCCAGGAAGAGCCGGAACCAGTCGAGCCAGAACTTCAGGGTCTGGTCCAGCATGGCCTCGCAAAACTCAGAGTCGCCCATCAGGTCGCAAAACCACTGCTCGAGGCCGCGCAGGTACCAACAGACCTCGTAAACCACCCCGGAAATGCAACTGACGACGGCGTAAGGCGTTTCCCTCTTCAGCGTTAACGCCCGCTCGCGCAGGCCGGCAAAGCGGCTGGGGTCGTCCCCTTTGGGCCACGGATAATCCTTGAGATCAGCCTTGGTCGCTTTGGCCAGCGGATGCAGGGTGATATCCATGTAGTACGGCGCGTCCTCGGGCATGGACCACCGGATGCCGAATTCATCGGTGAGGTCATCCCAATTGCGCCCATCGCGCTGCGCCTTAACGATGCCGCCCTTCCAACAGTCGGCTGCTCCGGCGGCAATGTAGCGCGTATCGACGTGGAATCGTTGCAGCACTTGCTCGCAGGGTTTGGCGAGCTGCTGGACGGCGTCCATGATGCGAATGTCGTCCCCGATGCCGAGGTGCTTGATCAGCGATCGGTAGGCATTCTTGTGGATGCCCGTTTGGTTGCCGCCCAGGTCGATCGGCACCCGGTCGGGGACTTCGTGGTTGAGGGCTTTGTTGACCCGCTCGCGCGAGGTCATGGTTTCCGTCTTTGGCATAAGCAGTTCTCTTCGTTCGAGCGTTAACTTCTGTATTCCACAACCTGCAAGATCCGCCGGCGGGACCTGGTCGCCGAGGGCCGCCGGCACATGCGGCTCTCGGCTAAGAAAGCCCGGCTGCTATTTGCGGATCCGGTAAAACTGCCTCGGGCCGCTCGCCGGGACCGTCGCCTGATATGTCCCGCCGCTGCCGGTGATTGTTGCGGCAGCGACATTCGTAATCCCGGTTGCCACGGACCCGCTCAGCACCGTGAACGCTGAAGACGGATCGCTCGATGATCCGGTGAAATCAAGCGTAACCGTACTGCCGGCGGCTCGTATTTGCGTGATGTAAATCGACGAGGGAGGAGGGCTGCCACCCATGACGATGCGGTAGTACGACATCGCGCCATTCGCCGGCACGATCGCCTGGAATACGCCGTTGCTGCCCGTGATAACGGCGCTAGCCACAACATTTGTAATCCCAGCCAGCACCGACCCGCTCAGCACGGTGAACGCCGACGCCGAAGCGCTGGCCGGCCCGGTGAAGCTGAGGATGAGGTTGGAACCGCTGGCAACAATGCTGGTGATGGTGATACGCGTCGCCGGGGATCCCTGCACGTGAATGGTCTCCAAACCGAGAGTCGTTGCCTGGTTGGCGCCGGGGGGTGACCAGGCTTGCCAGAGCGACCGCGTGTCGCTCAGGTCGAAACAGGGGTAGGCGTTACCCACGTTGTCCCAGGCCACCGCGTTGTGCGGATACCCGTTGGAGCTAATGGTGGCCACCGTCGCACCGGTATTCGCATCGAGGATCAGGACTGAGTTGGACCGGGAGCGAGCGGCGGCTACGTAGGTGGCGGCCGGATTCACCGCAACGGCCCAAGGATCGAATATGTCCGAGTCGGCATCCACTTTCCAATCGGCCGTCAGCAGGGGAGTGCTGGCGTAGGCCGGAAAACGCAGATACTTGTATTGGGCGCCATCACCCGGCTGGCAAAGCGCGTAGATTTGGTTGTTCTTATCAACGGCGACATCGTAACAGGAATTGGCCATATCGCCGCCCACCGCCACAACCTGGGTCCCGGTATCATTAGGCGCGAGGGTGCCATCCGGCTGCATGTTCCAGCGATAAATGCCATACCCGCCAGAACTGTTGTCCGCCATCCAGACTTGCCGGTTGGTGCCGTTGCCAGTGATGCAGAATCCGCCGAATAAGCCGCCCCCCGGATTATTGTCATCCCGCATGACGTTCAACATCGAGTTGGTCGTGATCTGCTGGTCCCAGGAAACGATGACGCCGTTGCCGGACCAGTCCAGCGCATAAAAACGATCGTCCTCCCCGACCTTCACCCGGAACGGGCTCTCGTAATAGGGAGCCCCGGTCCAGGTGTATCCTCCGTCGCTCAGCATGCCTTCTTCCGCCGGGCTGCCATCGGCGTTGAGCTTGTGGAAACCGAGGGGATCCCCCGCTCCCGGATAGGCATTCGCGACGAAGACCCGCCCGTAGTAGATGCTGTTGGTGTTTTGATTGACGGCGATTCCCCAACCACGTGTGGCCTGGTTCCCGGCATTCGTGTCGTCAGAGATCTGCGTCCAGTTGCTGTAGCCGGCGGCGGCGGCGGTGACACTGAAAGTATAATCCCCGCCCGCCACCTCTGCGCCGACGTCGTCTTTGCCGTTCCACGTCACCGTGTTGGTGCCCTTGCTGGTTCCCGCGCTGCCCGGCGTCAAGGCCATGGTCCGGACCGCGGTGGTGCCGGACAGAATCCGGATCGTCACCCCGGCCGAGGCGGGCTCGTTCAGGATGTAGCCGATGCTGACATCCTGGCCGGCAATGATGGTTGGGTTGTTGGTCGAGCCATTAAGCTTAAGGTTGGTGGCATAGACGTTGGCGCGCGCGTTGGAGGTCAGGGAGCTGATCGCCAGCGCGATGGCCAATCCCCGGAGGATCGGACGGTTCAGTAGAAACTTCATGGGCATTCGGATTGCCGCTTTCGGCTCGTTCCTGGAATGGCTTGTGGTTGGCTCGGGCGCACGACAAGCCGCGCAATGTGAGACTGTAACTCGCATCAAGGCGACACAATAGGGCCTGCTCGGCTAGTTCCGCAACCCAAAACAGCCGTCCAAAACGCGCCACGGTGGCATAGGAGCGCAGCCTTCAGGCTGCGGCAACGTGAAGAGGCTCATGGGTCGCATGAAATTAGAATCTTGCAGTGGCGAACGGAAATGAACGTGCGTCGAGCTCGGCTTATCCGATGGGCAGGGGTGAGAACCCTGTTGGTTCGCGCGTTTTGCTAATCGGTTAGCCGGGCACTGGATGGAATCCTCGGACAATAGACTGGGTTCTTCCGCCTGGCTAAGGCAGCAACCAACAAATTAAAATGAAACACTTATGGCATTTACTGCAACCAAAGATCTGATCCTCCCGACGACCGTAACCGGTTCCTGGCCGCGACCGCGTTGGTATAATGCGAACATGTGGGGCCGACCTCTCGACACGGCCATGATGGATCCGTGGTATCGCGAGCAGTTTACTGACGCGCATGCCATCGTCGTTTCCGATCAGTTGCGCGCGGGGCTGGATATCCTTACGACCGGCGATTACCACCTTGACGAGGACGTGGCGGGCCGCTCGTGGCACCATTACATGCTGCAACGGTGGAAGGGTTTTGAGCAGGAGGAACTGCAAACCGAAAAGACCCGCTCCCCGCTGCTCTCCTATCCCGTCGGCACGATGCTGGATTCCATTTACAAGACGTGGCGCTGGCCGCGGGTGGTCGGCAAGGTGGAACACGATCCGAAGAACCCGCTGGAGTACGCCAAGATCTGGCGCGTGGCGCAGCAAGCCGCGATGGCAGCCGGCAAGCCCGTGAAGTTCGGCACCTGCTCGGCCCAGGTGCTGGCGTTCTTCCTGGACAGCCACACGCCCAATTATGATCTGGACGACAAGAAGCAGTTGATCTGGGACATGGCGGAAGCGATGAATCGAGAGCTGCGCCAGCTTGCCGCCTCCGGCTGCAAAGTCATCCAGGTCGAAGAGCCGACCCTCCACTTCATGGCTCGCTACAATCCCGATCAGAAGGAACTCCTGGACTTCCTGGTCGATGCCTTCAACCGCGAGGTGGAAGGCTTGGAGGGCGTTGAGGTCTGGATCCACACGTGCTGGGGCAATCCCAACATGCAAAAAGTGTTCTCGGACGAGTCCTATGCAAACTCAGTTGAAATATACCTCGAGCGCCTCAAGGGGGATGTGTGGACCATTGAAGCCACCGAAAACGACTTCAAGGAATTGCCCCTGTTCGACAACTACAAGAACTCGCTCAAGAAGAAGATCGCCGTCGGGGTCATCAGCCATCGGACGCTGCAAGCCGATTTCCCGGACGTCGTTGCGGCCCGCATCCGCCGGTGCCTCTAACACATCCCGGCGGACAAGCTGGTGCTATTGACCGATTGCGGTTTTGGCCGGCAGGGTTTCAACCGCCACCTCGCATTCTACAAGACGGTGGCGATTCCAATGGCGCGGAATATCTTGCTGCGGGAGCTTGGACTGGAAGCCCGCTATGTTCCCGCCGCGGATGAGCAACTGGCATGGGATCAGCTTCCCGACCGGGAAGCATTCACGCACATGAAGCCGCTCCGCTGAGGCCGGCGGTGGCCAGGTAATGCCGCGCCGTGTCGCCCGGCACTTACAGCAATTTCACACTCCCGGCCGCTTCGGGTAGGGCGGCCGCTTGACCTCGATCGGGGGGTGTTCGCGCAACTGCTTCAGCACCTCGGCCACCGCGCGCTCAAGCTGGGGGTCTTCGCCCTTGGCCATTGCCGCGGGATCGTCCACCACCTCGATGTCCGGGTCCACGCCGTAGCCTTCGATAATCCACTGGCTGTTGGTGCTGTAAATGGCGAAGGACGGCACCGTCACCCCCCCCCCGCCATCCACCAGGCGCGGCGAGCCGGTGATGCCGATCAAACCGCCCCAGGTGCGCATGCCGATGAGCGGCCCCAGGCCGGACTGCTTGAAATAGAAGGGGAAACAATCCCCGCCCGAGCCGCTCCAGCCGTTGATGAGCATCGCCTTGGGGCCAAAGTGGCTTATCAACGGCGTCGTCCAGTCTTTGCCATCCCGCACGGCCCAGTAGTTGCGCACCGGGCGATCAAGCAGTTCGATGAACCGGTCCGTTATCTGGCCGCCGCTGTTGAAGCGCTCGTCGATGACCAGGCCGGGCTTTTTCACCTGCGCGCGCCACATCCGCACCAGCTCGTTCTGGCCGTTGATGCCGGTGTCCGGCACATACACGTAGCCAACCTGTCCCTGGCTGAGTTGGTCCACGCGCCTCCGGTTGTCCTCGATCCAGGCCAGGTTGCGCAGCCGGTCCTCGTTGGCGAGGGTCTGGACGAGCGCCTGCCGCGCCCCAGCCATCACGGGCTTGTCGTTGACCGTCAGGAAGACCGGCTTGTCGGCCAGCCCTTGGAAGGCGGCCCATGGGTCTTCCGCCACGTCGAGCGGCTAGCCGTTGACGGCCAGCAAATAATCCCCTTCGAGGACGTTCGTCAGCCCCGGCTGCAGCAACGGCGACCGCACCTCGCTGTCCCAGGCTGCCGCCCGGACAATGTGCTTGATCCGATAGGCCCCGTTTTCGAGCGAGAAATCGCACCCCAGGTAGCCCACCCCTGCCACCGGGCCTTTCTCGACGTCACCGCCGCTCCGATACGTATGGGAGGAGTTCAGCTCGCCGATCAGCTCCCCGATCACATAATTGACGTCCCAGCGCGTCACCGCGTCCTCCAACAACTTGCCATAGCGCTGGCGCATCTCGTCCCAGTTCACGCCGTGCATGCCCGGGTCGTAGAAATAGTCGCGCTCCAGCCGCCAGGCGTCGGTGAAGATCTGCCGCCACTCGGCGACGGGGTCCACCGGCGCCTCGAAGCTGCTGGTGTCGATCTTCTTGTCCAGTTTCTGCCCCTCCTTTGGCTCGATGATGGCGTAGTCGGTGCCTTTTCTGAAGAGCAGCTTCTCTCGGTCAGCGGAAAGCCTGGAAGGTTTAGTGTCTTTTCGTCCTGCAAAACGCGAAAGTTCCGCGGTCGGCGTTCGACGATCTCTCGCACGCCTATCCTGACAGACTCACTTTCCAGAGCGGCCACGGGGACCTGCCAGGGTGCCGACGGCATGAGTTGCTTCGCGGGCAAGATCCCTTCCCGAATGAGTCGGAGAACTGATCCCACGCAGATCTGTAACCTGCGCGCCGTTTCATCGACGCTGATCGTCTTCTCGCGAGCGTGAGTGGGATCGAAGAGCGCGATTCCCATTCGTTCGCGTAACTCGCCAACGCGGATGGCCGTCCAGGTGCCGCCGTCCGTGGATCGGCAGCGCATCCGATTCATGGTTACGGCCAACTCGCGATCTGGCCACTGCCCCCCAGATTACGGATGACTTCGACCGGACTGGGATGCCGATCTTCGGGATACCGACCCGTGTTGATGCGCGAGACGCGGATTTCGGTGTGACGCCCGCCGGTCCAGTGGATCGTCAGTATTACCTCCTTCGCAGCAGCATCCTTCTGATCAATG
>SESF01012544.1_pt1 | contig 16450 bp, 13 predicted proteins | sample 3171521 | NCBI WGS metagenome assembly SESF01 (sample SAMN10866945, study PRJNA518727) | freshwater metagenome | biome: subpolar coniferous forest; feature: holomictic lake; material: water; isolation source: holomictic Lake 227, 6 m and 8 m depth | place: Canada: near Kenora, Ontario | collected...
GCCGACCACCAAGGTCTTCGATAAGCTCCTCGTCCTCGACCTCGACCCGAAGACCGGCAAGGTCGCCAAGTCGCACGTCTTCCTCGACGGGCTCAACTGCCCGACCGGCTTCCAGTTCTACAAGGACGGCGTCATCCTGATCCAGTCGCCCGACATCTGGTTCGTCCGCGACTCCTCCGGCAAGATGGCGAAGGCCGACACCCGCGAGCGCCTGCTGACCGGCATGGACGCCGCCGACTCGCACCACGAGACCAACTCCATCTGCTATGAACCAGGAGGCGCGATGTATTTCTCTGACGGCGTCTTCCACCGCACGCAGGTCGAAACTTTCAATGGCCCGGTTCGCAACACCAACGGCGGCATCTACCGCTTCGAACCGCAGACCAGCAAGTTCTACCGCCACGTGCCCTTCGGCTTCGCCAACCCGCACGGCCGCGTCTTCGACTACTGGGGCAACGACATCATCACCGACGCCACCGGCAACGCCAACTACTTCGGCCCCGTCTTCTCTGGACACCTCGACAGCGGAGCCCACTCCAACCCGGGTACGATCTGGAACCGCCCCTCCCGCCCCTGCCCCGGCACCGCGATCCTGAGCAGCCGCCACTTCCCTGAAGACTGGCAGGGCACGTTCCTCAACACGAACGTCATCACCGTCCAAGGAATCTTCCGTGCCAAGCTTACCGAAGAAGGCTCCGGACTCAAGGGCACGACCATCGAGCCCAACCTCATCGAAACCGACAAGGAAAAGGCCGGCAACTTCCGCCCCTCCGGCGTGGCCGTCGCCCCCGATGGCTCGCTCTACGTCATGGACTGGTCACAGATGCTCATCGGCCACCTCCAGCATCACCTGCGCGATCCGAACCGCGATCACCAGCACGGCCGCCTCTACCGCATCACCTTCCCAAGTCGTCCGCTGCTCACGCCGAAGAAGATCGACGGCGAGTCCATCGAGAATCTCCTCGCGCTCCTCACTGAGCACGAAGACAACGTCCGCCAGCGCGCCAAGATCGAGCTGCATAAGCACGACTCGGCCCAGGTCATCGCCGCCACCCAGAAGTGGGCCAAGCAGTTCGACCCGACCAAGGTCGAGGATGCACACCATCTCCTCGAAGCACTCTGGGTCCACCAGTGGCACGATGCGGTGAATCTCGAACTCCTCGGCCAGCTGCTCAAGTCGCCCGAGCCCCGCGCCCGTGCCCAGGCCGTCCGCGTCGCCATCTACCAGCGTGACCGCATCCCGAATGCAATCAGCATCATGGAGAACGCCGTCAAGGACGCCAACCTCCGCGTCCAGCTCGAAGGCGTCCGCGGCCTGAGCTTCTTCAACGGCAAGGACACCGACCGCGCCATTGCCGCCGCCTCCACCCTCAAGGGCAGCAAGGACCACAACATCGCTTACTGTCTCCGCGAGACGATGAAGCAGCTGGCCTCGCTCCCCGAAGGCAAGGGCATCGACCTCAAGGCCTTCACGCCCCCGAAGGAAGTCTCCTACGGCCCGACCGATAAGAAGCTCTCCAAGGAAGACAGGAAGATCTACGACCTCGGCAAGGAAGTGTACTTCCGCGAAGCCCATTGCGTGACCTGCCACCAGGCCGACGGTAAGGGCGCCGACATGCCGGCCGAGAAGGGCAAGCCCACCCGCGGCGCTTACCCGCCCCTCGCCCGCGAAACCGGTTACCCCGGCAGCCCCTGGCTCGAAGGCGACCCCGATCGCGTGATCAAGATGGTCCTTAACGGCCTCTACGGGAAGATGAGCCTCAACGGCAAGGAATACGGCGACATTACCACGGGCCAACCCGTGATGACCGGCCTGGGTCAGCTCATGAAGGACGACGAAGTCGCCGCTGTGATCACCTACGTCCGCCAGTCCTTCGGCAACAACCTCCCAGTGGTGAAGACCTCCGACGTGAAGCGCATCCGCGCCGCCCTCGCCGCCAAGAACAACCAGATGTTCACGACCGAGGAAATCCTGAAGGAGAATCCGCTGGGCACCCCGGCCAAGGCCGAGCCCGCCGCGAAAAAGAAGAAGTAAAACCCCCCAGGATTTGCTTTGCTCTAAGGGCGTGCCATCCGGCACGCCCTTTTTCGTGCCTGTCAATAAGTCGGGCCAATATGACGTGCGGTCCGCTTGCCTCTGGCCCGACTCCCGCAAGGATACGGACATCACTATGAGACCTGCCCTCTGGAAGGCCGTCGCCGAACACCTTAAGAAAATCGAGCCCGCCTATCGCCTCACGGCACGGGATGACTTCAACGCCCGCGTAGCATTGAAAGGCTCCACCGCGCTGATCCGCGCCTTCTACCAGCCGCGCGAAGGCGATGTCGCCGGCGAGGCCACCATCTACCTGACTTTCGACGGCCAGTCCGAGATCGGTGCGATTGCCGCCTTCCTCTCCAACCAGAAGCGCTACGCCAAGAAGCTACCCGCCGCCCTGAACTTCTCCCAGGAACTCTCGCAGCGAAAACCCGACGGCCTCGGCGAAGCCCGCCTGACCTTCAAGGCCGGCGTGGTCTCCTGGCATGATGAAAACCTCATCAAGCGCCTGTCCTCTTTCTATGCCGAATGCGTCCATGCGTTGTTTCAATTGCACGCGGAACTCATGACAGCCGAAGGGGAGTGAGCGGTCGCGAAGCGACCGGGGGCGGACGGACATGGGAATGATCGGCGATCCTGCCCGGCTCATGGCACGTGACATTACGAACGGACGCGACGCAGTCGCGCCCCTACCTCTATTCAGCCCTCAACCCTACCCTGCCCTCTTGCCTCCGGCCCGCGGGTCCTCCATTCCTCGTTCATGCGCCTCGCCCTCCTCGCCTCTCTTCTCTGCCTCGGTCTTTCGGCCGCCGAGTTCACGCTCTCACCAGACGTCAAAGCGAAGCCACTGGCTAAGCACTTCGAACACGCGGGGTTGCCCTATGCACTGGACTATCTGACGTACCTGCCTGCCTCCTACGAAAAGGACCTGGGCAAGAAGTGGACGCTGGTGATCTTCCTCCACGGCTCAGGCGAGCGTGGCAATCAATTGAACCTCGTCCGTAAGAACGGACTACCCTTCGAACTCGATCGTCGCTCCGACACACCTTACATCATGGTCGCACCGCAGTGCCCGGCCAAAGACCGCTGGAACGTGCAGGTACTCGACGCCCTCCTCACCGATCTACTCAAGAGCTACCGCATCGACGAGCAACGCGTCGTGATCACTGGACTAAGCCTCGGCAGTTTCGGTAGCTGGGCGTGGTCCTGCGAACACCCCGAGCGTTTCGCCGGCGTCATCCCAGTCTGCGGCGGCATCGAACCTGCGAAGACCATCACATTAAACGGCATGCCGATTTGGGCGTTCCACGGCGACGCGGATAAATCAGTCCCGTTCGAGCGCGGGCAAGTCGCCGTCGAGGCCGCCAAGAAGAATGGCGCCAACGTGAAGTTCACCGTCTATCCCGGCGTGGGCCACAACTCCTGGGAAAAAGCCTACGCCGAACCCGAACTCGAAGCCTGGATCCTCGCGCGCGTCCGGAAGTAAGAGGCGGCATGCCTTGGGTAGGGCGGACTCTCCGAGCCCACCGTTGACCCAATTTGTATCCGCACCTCCGTCCGCAAACGGACGGCTCGGAGAGCGGTCCCTACCCACTGCCAACCGCTTCCGCCTTTCATTTCCCTTCCCTTTCCCCCCGACGGGGGCTTAAAAAGACCCCTTCCCTTTACCGTCCATGACCTCCGCCCAAGTCCGCCAATCTTTCCTCGATTTCTTCAAGTCGAAGCAGCACTCGATCGTCCAGTCGTCGAGCCTGATGCCGGACTCCCCGAATCTGCTCTTCACGAACGCCGGCATGAACCAGTTCGTGCCCATCTTCCTCGGCCAGACGAAGTGCCCGTATACGCCTGGCCGCGCCGCCGACACCCAGAAGTGCATCCGCGCGGGCGGCAAGCACAACGACCTGGAGGACGTCGGCCTGGACACCTACCACCACACGTTCTTCGAAATGCTGGGCAACTGGTCCTTCGGCGATTACTTCAAGCGCGAGGCTATCGATTACGCCTGGGAGCTGATCACCGAAGTCTGGAAATTCCCGAAGCACCGCCTGTACGCCACAGTCTACCGCCCCGACAAGTCCAAGGGCGACCCCTCCGACTTCGACCAGGAAGCGTGGGATGTCTGGGCCGAGAAGTTCCGCGCCGCCGGCCTCGACCCGGCGATCCACATCGTGAACGGTAATAAGAAAGATAATTTCTGGATGATGGGCGAGACCGGCCCCTGCGGCCCCTGCACCGAACTCCACGTCGACCTCACGCCCGAAGGCGACACGAAGGGCACGCTCGTCAACGGCAGCGACGCGCACTGCATGGAAATCTGGAACCTAGTCTTCATCCAGTTCAACGCCAATCCGGACGGCACCTTCTCCCCGCTCCCGGCCCGCCACGTCGACACGGGCATGGGCTTCGAACGCGTCAGCGGCATCATGCAATGCACGAAGAATTTCAAGGATTTCTCCGGCATCATCTCCAATTACGAGAGTGACGTGTTCGCACCGATCTTCCGTCGCCTCGAGGAACTTTCCGGTAAGAAATACGGCTCCACGCTGCCCGTCGCGGGCTCGACCGGCGACACACAACAGGAGAAGGACGACGTGGCTTTCCGCGTCATCGCCGACCACATCCGCACGCTCTCGTTCGCAATCGCCGACGGCATCCAGCCCGGCAACTCGGACCGCAACTACGTCCTGCGCCGCATCCTGCGCCGCGCCGTCCGCTACGGCCGCACGCTGGGCCTGAAAAACGGCTTCTTCCATCAGCTGGTGGGCGTGCTCGCCGATACGATGGGCGATATCTTTCCCGAAATCCGCACCCGCCGCTCGGTGGTGGCCGACGTGATCCGCAACGAGGAGGAATCCTTCAACCGCACGCTCGATAAGGGCATCGCGCTCTTCGAAGACGAGGCGAACAAACTCAAGGCCGGCGGCGCCATCTCGGGCGCCATCGCCTTCCGCCTCTATGACGAGCAAGGCTTCCCGCTCGACCTCACGCAACTGATGGCCCGCGAACGTGGGCTGACGGTCGACAGCGCCGGCTTCGAGAAGCTGATGGAAGAACAGCGCGCCCGCGCCCGCGCCGCCCAGAAGAAGGAAATCATCACCCTTTCCGACATCGGCTCCGAACACCCGACCGCCTTCGTCGGCTACGACGCGCTCCAGAGCAAGGCCAAGGTCGCGCAGATCGCCAAGATCAAGGAACGCTCCACGGTAATTCTCGACCAATCCCCCTGCTATGCGGAGATGGGTGGTCAGGTCGGCGACACGGCTATGATCACCCTCGGCGGCCGCCAGTGGCGCGTCGCCGACACCCAGAAATCTGGTCAGACCTGGCTGCACTTCCTCGATGGTGAAGACGCCCCGGAAATCGGTGCGACGATTGAGATCGCCGTCGACCAGGCCCGCCGCGACGCCATCCAGCGCCACCACACGGTCACGCACATCCTGCATTGGGCGCTCCACGAAGTCGTCTCCAAGGAAGCCTCGCAGAAGGGCTCCGCGGTCGACCCGACGAAGCTCACCTTCGACTTCAACGGCGCGGCGCTCACCCCCGGCCAGCTCGCCGACATCGAACGCGTGGTGAATGAACGCATCCTCGCCAATGAAGCCGTGTCGTGGAGCGAAGTCGCCTACGCCTCCGTCAAAGGCCGCCCGGACATCATGCAATTCTTCGGCGATAAGTACGGCGACTCCGTACGCGTCGTGCAGGTCGGCGGTAAGGCCGCTTCCCTCAACGGCTGGTCAATGGAACTCTGCGCGGGTACGCACGTCCGCCACACGGGCGAAATCGGCCTCTTCCGCATCGTGGGTGAAAACGCCATCGCCGCTGGCGTCCGCCGCATCGAAGCCGTCGCGGGGCTCGCCTCTTATGAACGGGCGAAGTCTGAGGCTGAGTTGCTGAAGACGCTCGCCTCCTCGACCAATACGCCGGTCGCGGATCTCGCCAAGCGCCTCGAGCAGATCATGGAGCAAAGCTCCGCGCTCGAGAAGAAACTCAAAGTCTACCGCGACAAGGAATCTTCACAGCTTGCCGACGCGCTCGCCGCCAAAGCCAGCGACCGCGCGGGCCTGAAGTATGTCATCGCCCAGGTCAGCGCCGAGACCCCGAACGATCTGCGTGATCTCGGTGCCAAGGTGGCTGGCAAGGTCGGCCCCGCCGCCGTCGTCGTCCTCGCCGCGGTCTTTGGCGACAAAGTCTCCCTCGTGGCCAACTGCGGTCCGGACGCCGTCAAGGCGGGCAAGGCCGCTGGCAAGATCGTCACCGACGCCTGCGGCAAGCTGGGCGGTAAGGGCGGCGGAAAGCCCGACGCTGCGATGGGCGGCGGCACTGACGTCTCCAAGGTCGCCGAGGCCTTGGGTAGCGTTGCGTAATAGCCAGGTTTTACTGCTTTAGGTAAGGCGGGCGCTCCGAGCCCGCCGTTGATTCTTTCTGCTTCCGCATTTCACAAGACGAACGGACGGCTCGGAGAGCCGTCCCTACCCCTATCTTGCTTTATCATTCATCTTCTATCGTCCATCCTGACTCTAATCCTCCGCTCATGCGCTTCCTCGCCTTCCTGCTCCTACTCCCGCTGATGCTCAACGCGGCAACCACCAGCACCACGTACCACGTACGCATGCAGGTCGACGCCGACCATCTCTTCCTACCGGTGTCCATCATGATCAAGGGCAAGGATCGCGCCGCGGTCGACGCCCGCGTCGACGAGATCCGCAAGGTGCTCGAGAAGCGTTTTGCCGACCAGCCAGGCTGGGAACTCCGCGAGATTACCTCCGAGTTCGCGCGGTCCGAAAATTCGAAGTCCTCTATCAACGTCACCAGCAGCAGTAAATTTTCTGGCGATGATGAAAGCAGGGGCGACGTCACCTACGTGGCCACCGCCCGCTGGGAACTACACACCGAGGCCGACAAAGGCCTCAAAGGCCTTGAGATCCTGCGCACGAAAGCCTCCGACCTGGTGAAGCCCAAGAGCGACGACGAGAAGCAGGCCGTCGGCAATCCGGAGTACGCGCTCACCCATCCGGACGACTCGCGCAACGAACTCCTCGATCAGATCAAAAACGATTTTGAAGAAGCCAAGAAGCACTTGCCTGAAGGCCAGTGGAAACTGGAAGTCTCCGACCTCGCCAGCCCCGTCCAAGTGAAGGCGCTGGGCGGCAAGCGCTTTGAGGTCAGCCTCGACTACCAGATGTCTTTCGTCACGCCGAAGCCGGAAAAGGCCTCGAAATAAGGCTTTTCCACACCAACTGCCCCGGCTTGTCCTTGCCCTTCCCTGAAGGGCGCCTAGTCGTCATTCATGGCTATCCGCCGCCTCACGCTCGTCGTCAACCGCACCAAGCCCGGGGTGGATGATATCGTGCACGCGGTGCAGGAGGCCGCCCAGAAAGCTGGTGTGACCCTCACCGTCGCGGACGGCTGGCCGGTCAGCCGCGAAACCCTCAAGGGTGCGGATGCTTGCGGCGTAGTCGGCGGCGACGGCACCTTCCTCGGAGTGGCTGAGGCCGCCGCCCTCGAAGGCGTGCCACTCTTTGGCATCAATCGCGGCAAACTTGGCTTTCTCGCGGCCTACCCGAGCGAAGACGTGGCCGCCTCGCTCCACTCGATCCTCTCCGGTGATTTCCGCGTCGAAAAACGTGCCCTCTTGGAGATTCGCTTTGCAGACGGCAGTTTCGCCCTGGCCTTGAACGACCTCGTGATCAAGACGCGCGACGTCTTCCGGATGGGCCGCTTCTCGGTCCTGGCCGACGGTGCAAGGGTCAATGAATACCGAGCCGACGGCCTGATTCTCGCCACGCCCACCGGCACCTCGGCCTACAGCCTGGCCGCGGGCGGCCCGCTCGTCGACCCGGCGGCCTCGGTCATCGCCCTCACGCCCATCTGCGCCCACACGCTCTCGAATCGTTCCGTGATTTTCGATGGCGAGACCGAACTCCAGATCCGGAGTGAAGACAGCGCCCTACTCGGCCTCTCGGTCGATGGTCGCGAGACCCTCGAAGCGCAAAGCCGCCTGCCGCTCATCATCCGCACCGCCAAGGTCCAGCTCGCCCTCCTGCGTCCGAAATCGCTCACCCATTTCGACGTGCTCCGCAGTAAGCTGAAGTGGTCGTAAACGAGGGGGGCAAGCTGGCACGGGGGCACGGCGACACGGGGAAAGTAACCCACCTGCAGCCATAGGTAGGGTTGAGCGCCCTCGCTCAACCGGTAGGGACGTGATTGCCATCACGTCCGGGGGCGGACGGACATACCGCGGTCAAATAGCTCTGCCCGGCTCATGGCACGCACCGCTGCGAACGGCGGCCATAGCAATGGCCGCCCTACCCAAGACACGACTAACCAAAGGTGGCCGCCCTACCCGCTTCTAACCCCGGCCCTAGCCCTATCCCCAGCCCTTTCTCTTGCCCTTCCGCCTTCCCGCCTCTTTAACGCCCTTTCGATGCTGACGATTGCCAATATTTCTAAGTCCTACGGGCCCCGCACCTTGTTCGCGGAGGTCTCGCTGAATATTGCCCGGACGGACCGGCTCGGGCTCGTCGGGGCCAATGGCGCGGGTAAGTCCACCCTCTTCAACATCATCCTCGGCAAGGACCAACCCGACGAAGGCCTGATCGAGTGGGAACGCGGGGCGAACTTCGGCTTCCTCCCCCAGGAAAGCGCCCCAGCCGGCGATGAGACTATCCTACAAATCGCCACCAGCGGCGGCAAGCTCGAGCCTGAGAACGATGACGATTGGGATATCGACTACACCCTCGAACCGCGCGCCAAGAAAATCCTCGCCGGCCTCGGCTTCCGCGAAGGCGACGCCGACAAACTGGCCAAGACCTTCTCCGGCGGCTGGGTCATGCGCGCGCACCTTGCCCGCTTGCTCGTCAGCGAACCAACACTCCTGTTGCTCGACGAACCGACCAATCACCTCGACTTGGAAGCCCTCCTCTGGTTCCAGGATTACCTGACGCGCTACCCCGGAGGCCTCGTCGTCATCTCGCACGATCGCGCCTTCCTGAATGCGCTCTGCACCGGCACAATCGAACTCCGCGGCCAGCACCTGCATTGCTATAACGGCAACTACGACGACTTCATCCTCGAACGCGTGGCCCGTAAAGATCGCCAACAAGCGATGTTCAAGAACCAGCAGCGCGAGATTGCCCACCTCCAGACGTTCGTCGACCGCTTCGGCGCCAAAGCCTCCATGGCCTCGCGCGCGAAATCCAAGGAGAAGCAAATCGCCCGCCTCGAGGAGGTCGCGATCGACGAACCCGAGGACGACCTGAAGAAGATTCAGTTCCGCTTCCCGCAGCCCCCACGCTCCGGCCTCAAGGTGATGAAACTCGAACACGTGCAGCAGTCGTACGGCGACCATGTCGTTTATAAGGACCTTAATTTCGAGTGCGAACGCGGTCAGCGCACGGTTTTGGTTGGCCCGAACGGAGCAGGCAAATCAACCCTCCTCAAGATCCTCGCCGGCGTCATCCCGATCAACGGCGGCGTGCGCGAAGAAGGCGGCAACGTCATCACCGGCTACTTTGCGCAGAACCGCGTCGACAACCTCAACCCCAAGTTGACGGTCCTCGAGAACGTCATGGAACTCCGCACCACGGAGAACGGCCTGACCGAACAGCAGGCCCGCGGCATGCTCGGGACGTTTCTTTTCCGCAAGGACGACGTAAATAAGAAAGTCTCCGTGCTCTCGGGGGGTGAGAAATCACGCCTCGCGCTGGTGAAGTTGATGATCAATCCGCCGAACTTCCTGCTGATGGATGAGCCGACGACGCACCTCGACATCATGTCGATCGACGCCCTCATCGCCGCCCTCAAGAACTACGAAGGCACGCTCTTCTTCGTCAGCCACGACGTGCACTTCATCCGCGAAATCGCTAAGACCGTACTGCACGTCCATTCCGGCCGCCTGACGCCGTATTCCGGCGACTACGCCTACTACCTCGAGAAATCCAAATCCGGCAACGAGCGCGCCGCGCTCACCGCCGGCTTCACCGACGCCCGGCCGAAACAGGAGGAGCCCTCCAAGCAGGAGAAACCCAAGGCCCCCGTGAAACCCTCCGCCGCGGATATCCGTAAACTGAAGGCCGACGTCACGAGATGCGAACAGCTGGTCGCGGAACTCGAAGCTAAGCAGGCCACGATCACCGCCGAACTCGCCGACCCCGCCACTTATACCGGCGGCGTGAACCTCCCGCAATTAAACGCCCGCCTCCGCGACACCATCAACGCCCTCCAGACGGCCACCGCCGCTTGGGAACTGGCCTCGCAGAAGCTGAGCGAGGCAGAAGGAGCGTAATAGGGCTGGAAACCAGCACTTGCAAAGCCAGCGGGCCGCAATATTAGTGTATTACTATGAAGCACCTCCCCCCTGCCCTAGCCCTCATCACCCTCGCCGCCGCCGCACAGGCAGGCCAAGGCCTGTCCTATGACTCGCTGAGCATCGGCTTCAACAACTTCACTAATACTGAAGCTGCTGGTCACGACCGTTACTATTGGATTAGCGCTTCGGCCCGCCTCCCCAACTCGAACTTCGTACTCGGAGCCTCCACGACGCTTGGAGGAGGAGGTAATACCGGCTCCATCGGTCACCAGCTGAACGGCGTCGACTCGGTCAACATTTCCTACGTCTTCGATGATGTCGCTCACTTCGCCGACGTCGTCATCCAGGCCGGATCGAACGAAAATCGCTCGGCTTACGTCCGAAAGAACCTTGGTAACGGCTTTGAAGCCACTGCTGGTTACTTCCGCTTCTCCAGCACCGACGACGGTTACTTTGTCGGCCTAGGCTACAGTTTCAGCAAGGCATTGTCCTTGGACTACTTTTACCAACGCGACTCGAATGGATGGCCCTCCTCTAGCGCCACTTGGGTCTTAAACTCGATCGCCGTGCGCTACAACTTCTGACCCGACCCGTCAGATTCGAAAAAGGGCCCCGATTCGGGGCCCTTTTTCGTTTACGCGAGTTATCGACATTGCCTCTCGGGGAACCCTTCCCTTACACCCCTGTCCTTACCTGACACCCCCATGCGTTCCCTCACCCGTCTCCTGAGCGTGCTGTGCCTCTTGGCCGCCGCCGTCCCCTCCGCTTTCGGCCACGGTGCCGGCGAAGAAATGTCCAAGGCCGCCACGGCCTTCCTCGGCTCGCTCACCGACGCCCAGCGCGCCAAGGCGACCTTCAAATTCGACGACGCCGAACGCACGCACTGGATTTTCGTCCCAGCTGTGCGCCTCGGCCTGCCGATTAAGGAAATGAACCCCGGCCAGCGCCACTTCGCCCAGGCCCTCCTTTCCGTCTCCCTGAGCCAGCGCGGCCATATGAAGGTCGAGTCCGTCATGGCCCTCGAATACATGCTCTTCCTCATCGAAGAAGGCAAAGGCGCCAACAAGCGCGACGCCGAGAACTACTTCGTGTCGATCTTCGGCACGCCCGACGCGCACGGTACCTGGGGCTTCCGCTGGGAAGGCCACCACTGCTCCCAGAACTTCACCATCGTCGACGGCGTGCTCGTCGGCTCGACGCCTTCGTTCCTCGGCACCAATCCCGGCCAGGTGAAGTCCGACACCCTTCATGTCGGTGATGCGATGCCCGGCCTTGTCGGCTTCGAACTCCTCGACCAAGAAGACGGCCTCGGCCGCGAACTCGCCAAGTCCCTCACCGCTGAACAACGCAAGGCAGGCTTCATCCCGGGCGAAACCCCGAAGGACGTCATCACGAGCAACAAGCCCAAGGCCGACGGCATCATCAAGCACAAGGGCATCGCTTTCTCGGCCCTCACCGCCGACCAGAAGAAACTGGCCGGTAAGATCATCGCCGAATACGTCGGCCGGGCTCGCTCCGACTTCGCCGTCCAAGAAAGTGCCGCCATCAGCAAGACCCCGGAAGACCAGCTCTTCTTCGGCTACAACGGCGGCACGGAAGCCGGCCAGGCTCATTACTATAGCATCCAGGGCCCGACCTTCCTCCTCGAGTTCGCCAACTTCCAGAACGGCGCCAACCACGTGCACGCTTCCTGGCGCGACCTGAAGAAGGACTTCGGTTACGACCCGCTCGCTGAGCACGCCAAGACCCACAAGTAAGCCTGACCTAAGGCTGCTGACGAAACCCCGGGCCACCGGGGTTTTTGTTTACAGAGATAAGCGGCTAGCGGTTGGCGGCTAGCGGTAAGGGTAAAACTGCAACGGAGGCAGAAGGTTCGCATGGGTTCGAATGACTTTCAGGTCCCGGGTCTCCACCATCGGATATCTGGTCCATGTGTCCCGGTACAAGTCCAGGGGCTGGATCCCGAACCTGATCGACGGTACCTGCCGCCTGAAGCCCGAGATCCGAAAATATCCAACCGCTTACCGCCAACCGCTTACCGCTAAAACCTTACTTCACCATCTTCTTCCAGCCCTCCATGGTCTCTTTGAGGAGTTCCTTGGAGTCCATCGTGATGCCGAAGCCCTGAAAACCATAGGCGCCGCGGTAACCAGCGGCGCGGGTTTGGGCGACGAAGCCGGCGACATTATAAGACCCGCGGCCCAGCGGTTGAATAAGTTTATCCCAACCGAGTTTCTGCCTGTCGCCCGTGTCGGCGCCGTTGATCGTGATGAAGTTCAGGCGAGGTAGCGCCTCCTTGATGAGCGGCAATGGATCACGCTCCGAGCCCTCGACTTTGAGCCAGTGGCAGAGATTGAACGTCACCCCGAGCGCCGGATCGTCGACCTTGCTCGCGACGCGCAGGCAGACCTCGAACTGGGCGGCCCAGAAACCCGCGTGCGGGTAGAGCGAAATCTTCACGCCCTTGGGCTTGGCGTAAGCCAACAACTGGCGCAACTGCGGCACCACGATGGTATCTCCATATTCCGGCGGCAGATTGAGGCCCATTGGGAATTGGACCTTATTGAGGCCAAGCCAGAGCGTGCCACCCGTGCCCGCCAGTCCGTCGACCGCTTTGATGAGGTCGGGCGAAATCTCCACCTGACCATAGGTGAAATTCGAGACGTGGTAGCCGTTAAACAACTTGAGCTTCTGGGCAACCAGTGCCGCCTGGAAAGCTTTCGCCGAGTCCGGCCTCCCGCCTAACCCCGCATAGCCCAACTCCGCCAGTACCTGTGCACATTCCGCCGGCGGCAGTTTCGCGGCGGTATCCATGGCGAAGAACGGCGGCGCGTCGGCCGCCAACATGGCGGCCGCAGAGAGAACAAGAGCGAAAAGTGTACGCATAAAATTCAGCGGATGGCGACCCCGTGGGCGGCAAGCTCCTGGAGGAAATCCTGAGGCGAGGGCGGGCTGATCAGGAAATTCTTGAACCAGCCGGTGCGACGACGCAGCAGGAGCATCCGTTTGGGATTCCCGGTGTTAGTCCAATGCTCGTTCCAGAAGACCCAATCGTGCGCCGCCCATTCGATGTCACTGAGGGCGATCTTACGCGCGGTGCAGCCGTAGAAGCGCACACGCACAAAGGCTTCGTCGACGGTGTAGGTCATGCCCCAGAAAATTGCGTGGATCAGTAATCCAGCGAACATGAAGGACCCGAGCAGGGGCAGCAGATGCAGGAAGACCTCCATTTGAGGATAAAATATAGCGCCAATCGGCCGGGCTTAAACCCAAAACCAAGCCCACGCTGGACAGCCCCGCCCTGTCGGGATTGCCTGTCCCCATGGCCCGCGCGACGAAGCACCTGAACACGAACGCCCTCTGGGCCGACGTCGGCGTGCGTACGCTCCGCCGTCTCGGCCTGACGCACGTGGTGATCTCGCCTGGCTCGCGCTCGACGCCGCTGGCCCACGCTTTCGCCGAATCCGCCGGACTGCATGTCACCGTGGCGCTCGACGAACGTTCGGCTGGCTTCATCGCCCTCGGCCTCGCCAAGGCCACCCGCCGCCCCGCCGCCCTGCTCTGCACCTCTGGCACCGCCGCCGCCAATTACCTGCCCGCCGTCGTCGAAGCCCGCCTCTCAGCCACGCCCCTACTCATCCTGACCGCCGACCGTCCGCCCGAACTCCGCGAGTGCCACTCTGGGCAGACGATTACACAGAATGGAATCTACGGCGGCTACCCGGTATGGTCCGCTGAGGCCGCCGTGCCTTCGACCGACCTCTCCCTGCTCCGACACTGGCGTCAGCTCTTGGTCGACGCCTGGCAGCGCTCCCAAGGCCCTCTGGCTGGCCCGGTGCACCTCAATCTGCCCTTCCGCGACCCTCTCGCCCCCTCCGATGCGGAAAAGGGCTTCAAGGCGCCCACGGGCCTTAATCTCGAGACCTTCACGACCGTCCCGCCCTGCGGCATCGTCCGCCCGACCCTCACGCCCGCCACGGTGGCTAGCCTGCTCCCGAAGACGGAGCGCGGCGTCATCGTGGTCGGCCCGCATGCCTTCGAAGACCGCGACGAAAGCGTTGCGGCCCTCCGCGAACTTTCGCACCTCACCGGTTGGCCGATTCTCGCCGACGGTGCCGGCACGCTGCGCGGCGACCTCGCGGGCGACGCTGCGTTGGTCTCAGGCTATGACCTCATCCTGCGCGACGCCAAAGCCGCTCGCGCCCTGCGTCCGCAGGCCGCGGTCTTCGTCGGCCCGCTCCCGACCAGCAAAGTCCTGCGTGCTTGGCTCAAGGAAGGCGACATCACCGTCATCCAGCTCGGTCGCGCCGGCGAGAACACCGACCCCACCCATTCGCGCTGGAGCCGCCTCGACGGACAGCTCGTGCCCTCGGGCGACAAGGTTTCGTCGAAAGCATCCGCTTACGGCAAGGCCTGGCAGTCGGCCCAGAAAGCCGCGGCCAAGAAACTCACGCGCATCGTGAACGTCGACTGGCCCTTCGAAGGCCGCGTCGTGTCGCTGCTCGACGAGGCCCTTGGTCCGGACGACCGCCTGTTCGTCGGCAGCAGCATGCCGATCCGCGACCTGGAGTGGTTCTACCATCCGCCCGGCCCTGGCCCTGAGGTTCTCACCAATCGCGGCGCCAACGGCATCGACGGCACCGTCTCGACCGCGCTCGGTGCCTCGCTCGACGGCAAGCGCACGGTGCTCCTTTGCGGCGACCTGACCTTCCTGCACGACAGCAACGCGCTGCTCTCCGCCTACGGCCATCGCGGAGACCTCACCGTGCTCGTGATCAACAACCAGGGTGGCGGCATCTTCAATCACCTCGCCGTGGCGAAGAGCGCCCACTTCGAACAACTCTGGGGTACGCCGCAGGCGGCCGACCTCGGTAAGCTCTGCGCCGCCCACAAGGTGCGTCATGATCTCGCCGACGGCTGGAACGATCTGCGTCGTCTGCTCGAGATCCGCGGCAAAGGCGTCCGCGTCATCGAATTCCGGACCGACCGCGAAGCCGACGCCGCCTGGCGCCAGAAGTCCTTCCGCTGAAACAGTTTAACCTTAAAGCAGCTTGGTCATATTATTATTGTTTACCGATAACTTATTATTGTTAATTTAACGGCATGGAAACCAAATCCACGCCCAACAAACCCATCGACCAGCGGATTCGTACCATCGGCGCCATCGGCCAAGGCATCTGCACCGCCGGAATGATCTGGTGGTTCTACGACATGTTCATCCAGTCGCTTTTTTATAACCCCTTCCAAGGAACGTATTCCTTTTCCAAGACGATGGAGTCGTACGGCATCAGCGGGGATGTCCCTGGGATATTCAACATGGTCTTCACGGTCGCGGTCTTCATGACCATGCCGGTCATGCTCTTATTCTGGCTGGTCCGGAAAGCCTTCGGGGAGTTCGCCAAGGGAAGCATCTTAAGTCCGGTGATCGCGAGGACCATCCTCGGCGTCGCGCTCATCAGTTTCTCCGTGGCGGCCTTCAAGCTGCTCTACTGGGCAAGCGAAAGTCCTTTTCGCCCGCTGTCGCCGCTTCTGCCGACAATGAAATCTTTGAATTATTTTCTGCATATCCAAACCCGTGGAGGCCTCTTGAGCGTCTTTGAATGGCTACTGATCGGCATGGTCTGCCTGAGCCTTTACTGGGGAATCCGGCAGGCGATCGCGCTAAAAGAAGAAAACGACCTTACCGTCTGAACCATGGCCATCATCATCCGCTTGGACGTCGCGCTCGCGCAGCGCAAAATGTCCCTCACTGAATTAGCCGAAGCCGTCGACATCACGCTCGCCAACCTCTCGATTCTAAAGACCGGTAAGGCGAAGGCGATTCGCTTCAGCACGTTGGAGGCCATCTGCAAGCATCTCGGTTGCCAACCAGGGGATATTCTCGAATACTACCTGGAAGAACGTTCTATGCCCCTATGAGCCTCGTCCGCGTCCTCGCCCTGCTCTTCTTCGCCGCGTCATTGAACGGGGCGGACAAGCCGGATAAGCCGGAGGCCAAGCCCGCCGAGAAGGCCGTACCGCGCGTAGAGCTCAAAGCCCAGGTTGCATCGGGTGCTGCACTGAAGTTCGATTTCCCGGAGTTGACCGTGGATCGTCACGGCGCG
>SESF01008584.1_pt1 | contig 16448 bp, 17 predicted proteins | sample 3171521 | NCBI WGS metagenome assembly SESF01 (sample SAMN10866945, study PRJNA518727) | freshwater metagenome | biome: subpolar coniferous forest; feature: holomictic lake; material: water; isolation source: holomictic Lake 227, 6 m and 8 m depth | place: Canada: near Kenora, Ontario | collected...
GGGGCCAAGTGCTTTTTCTCTCATCGCAAGCGATCGGCGATAGAGCGGCTCCGCTTCTGCGTATTTAGCCTGGGTTTGAAGCAATGCCGCAAGATTGTTCAGGCCCGTAGCAACATCAGGATGATCGGGGCCAAGCGCTTTTTCTCTAATCTCAAGCGAACGGCGAAAGAGTGGTTCAGCTTCCGCGTACTTGCCTGTTATCCACAATATTGCCGCATAAGCATTGAGATAAAACGGATCCTGATCTTCGATTGCTGCTGCTTTTTTGTAGTAGCGCTCGGCTTCGGGGTAGTTGAGTTGCAGTTCATAGTTCTGGCCTTGCAGGTAATCGGTCTTGGCAAAATCCTGTCGCAGTTCCTTGTGCTTTTCCCGAAACGCCTGCAACAGACGGTTAACTTCCGGATAGTTGAACTCTCCTCTTGCCCTGTCAATTTGATGAAAAAGGGCTTTCAGTTCTTCGCTGACCGTGCCCTGTTTGATTTGCTGGTAGTTCGCGTCTGCAATCTCAACCTTGTCGAGAAATTTTGAAAGGTCTTCCCAGAAAATTGCTTTGGAATAGTTGTCAACTTGCTCCACGTTTTTACCGTTATTGCTGGCTCGGACAAGTTTCCTGAATGCCGGATTATCTTTGGTTGCTTCCCAGTCCTGCTCAAGTATGATTTTCCTAAATGCTGCGTACTGTTTGCTGGTTGGAGCTTTAATCACTGTGGTGGTTTTGCTCACCGGAGCGTCATAAAAATCCCGGCCAGCAGTTTTGTTTCCATTGCCAGTTACAGTTTGATGGTTGCCCTGAGCACTCAAAACAACAGGATCAACTGCCAATAAAACGATAACGGCAAAAAAGAAGAAACAAAAAGTCTTCCGGAGTTTTTTGTCTTTCATGGCTTTTCCGCCCCCTGTTTTACGGAGTGGTTGTACACCGGAGCGTTATAAAAATCCCTGCCAGCACTCTTGTTGCTATCCCCAGTAACTATTTGTCCGTGATATTCCGTAACCTGAACTGTTGGGGTGGCTGGTTTTTCAGATTTATTATCGGATTTAGAGTGACCAAAAACTGTTATGAGTGCCACAGCAATGGCTATTCCTCCAGCAATACATCCAGAAATAATGGCTGCTTTGATCTGTGTTTTCATGGTTTACCCAAAAATAAAAGTGGGAAAATGAAAAACCGTAATAACAAAAGATAGTGTTATTGTATAGCATTAACAACGTAACCGAAGGAAAATCATTGCAGAGATTGACAATGCGTACGAAATTGCGTACGTTATTAATAAAAGGATTAAAACTATGGCCTCAATTACAGTAACAAGTGCTCGTGCAAAGCTTTATAAACTTGTTGATGAAACAGTGAGTTCGCATGAGCCTGTCATCATTAAAGGGAAAAGGGGTAACGCAGTTCTCTTGTCTGAAAGTGACTGGAATGCTGTTTCGGAAACACTGCATCTTGTCTCCATTCCCGGTATGCGCGAATCAATTCAGGAAGGTTTGAAGGAAGATATTGCTGAATGCTCAAAAGAGCTTGACTGGTGACCTGGCAGCTTGTCTATACAAAACAGGCTCAAAAAGATGCCAAAAAACTTGCGTCTGCGGGCCTGAAACCTAAGGCAGAAGAACTTCTTGAAATCCTCAAGAATGATCCTTTCAAGAATCCTCCGCCTTTTGAAAAACTTGTCGGTGATCTGACAGGTGCCTGTTCCAGACGATTGAATATCCAGCATCGCCTCGTCTATCAGGTCTGTGAAAAAGAGCACATCGTCAAGATTATCCGTTTATGGACACATTACGAATAAGCCCTCCATTTCCCCCCACTACCCCTCTTTCAAACCAGCTTCCCTGACTATCCCTTCAACCGCGAGGTTGGCGCTCATGACGGCTCCGCCCATTGAGTCGTAGTAGGGCTGGCGGGAAAATCCGCCTGCAAGGAAGAGGTTGCGGAGCGGGGTTCTCTGGGTTGGGCGGAACTGCTCCATGTTGGGTGTGGGCGCATAGACGGATTGGGGAATCTTGACCAGCGTTGACTTGAGAATCTTCGCACCGTGGGAGGTTTCGGGATAGCAGTTTCTGACGCTCATGTCAACCTGGCGAACAATCTCTTCTTTTGAGAGGCCCATGAGACTTTTGGCGGGCGCTACGCAGAATTCGAAGCGGGTTTTGCCGTTGAAGGACTCTCCTCTCAAGCGACGGTAGTCTGGTGTGGTGCGTGCAAGATTGGCGTAGACCGGTATGACGCCGTCGGGCGAGAAGAGGACGTTATCGACGGGGGTGATTTCCTGGTCGTACCAGATCTGGACGGAGATGACCGGAACGCCTTCGAGGTTGTCGAGTCCGCCGAAAAAGCGGTCGTGCTTTTTCAGAGGGTCGGGCAGCACTTTTTGGAGGTTATGGATCGGCAGGGCTGAAAGGTAGTAGTCTGCCGTGAGGATTTCACCGTTACGGAGCTGAACACCTTTGATCTCTTTGCCGTCCCAGAGCAGCTCTTCGATGGCGGTGTTGCTTTTGAATATCGCGCCTCGTGATGCCGAGTAGTCAAGGAGGGGCTGATGGATGTACTCTTGCGGGGCCCCTTTGAGGAATCCCATGCATGAGGATTCGGGAATACGGTAGAAGGTTTCGGTGACGTCAAGAATGATCTTTGCTGATATCTCTTCGGGTGGAATGAATTTCAAAGCCAGAGCCATCGGACGGAACATCTTCTCCATGAGACGAGCACCGAATTTTTTCTTTTCTGCCCATTCGGCAAAGGTGAGGTGATCCTGCGTTGGCGGATACTTGTCCTTTTGCAAAGCCAGGGGAATGAGTGAACGGGAAAAGGCCGCCATTTCACCGAAACTGAAATAGCCGTTTTTCACAATTGCGGGCATGAGGTGCAGCGGGCTTGGAAGATCCCATGTGTCGAAGGTAAATCGTTTACCTGCGTCAAGGGTGTAGGTGAGCTGGTGCTCTTTCCACAGGACGGCGTGGTCGGTTTTGATCTCTTTCAACAGATCGTAGAGTTCTGTGTAAGCTCCGAAAAAACAGTGGGTGCCGGATTCGATCCAGTCACCTTCGTCATCTTTCCAGGAGGAGACTTTGCCTCCGAATATCTCTCTTTTTTCAAGCAGCTTTACCTGAAATCCCCTGTCGGTCAACCGTTTGGCTGCAGTCAATCCTGCAAGTCCTCCACCAAGAATCAATACTGACTTTTTTTCTGAACTCATCGAAATGTTAATTCTCTTTTTGTTCGTCATGCAGCAAAAAAAGCTACACGGCGGAGCGCCCTTCCATTGCCCGTGAAAGGGTGGCTTCGTCAATAAACTCAAGTTCTGCTCCAACAGGAATACCCCTCGCTATTTTGGTAACGAGAAGACCAAGCGGCTTGAGAAGTTTGCTGAGATAGAGCGCTGTTGTTTCTCCTTCAACATTGGGATTCAGGGCCAGCACAATCTCCCTGACTTCAGGACTCTCCGGTTCCGACAGCCTCAAAAGCAGTTCGCGAACCTTGATATCGTCTGGCCCAATGCCATCAAGTGGTGAGATGACACCATGCAGAACATGGTAGAGCCCTTTGTAGTAACCGGTTTTTTCAAAGGCGAGCATATCGACCGGAGATTCAACCACGCAGATCACCGAACGGTCACGACCCCTGCTGGTACATACCGGGCAGGGGTCAATGCCGAGATCAGTGACATTCTGGCATACAGAACAGTGGATAACCTTGTCTTTGACATCGAGCAAGGCTCCTGCAAGCTTTTCGGCTTCAGCTCTTGGCTCATGCAGAACATGCATGGCAAGGCGCTGGGCGGTTTTGCGTCCAACGCCGGGAAGTTTGGCAAATTCATCAACAAGAGCTTCAATCGAAACTGAGGTATAACGCATGGAGCGGCTATTTACCGAGATTCAGGTTTTTGAGCAAGTCACCCGGATTCATCATCCCTCCTGCAACTTTTGATATCTCGTCCTGTGCAAGCCGGGCTGATTCGTCAAGGGCGTTGTTGACGGCTGCCAGCACCAGATCCTGAACCATTTCCACATCATCCATGATGTCAGGGTCGATCTGCAGGCTGAGCACTTTCTGCTTCCCACTGACACTGACCTTGACCATTCCGCCTCCCGACTCTCCATAAGCCACTATCTTTTCCAGTTGTTTCTGCACATCCTGCATCTTTTCACCTGCCTGCTGGATCTGTTTCATCATATCGCCAAAATTCGGAAGGCCCATCGTTTGTTTCTCCTGCTCGTTATAAAATTGTTCATCTGCTGGTAATTCTGCCACAACGCCTCTGTTTCAACATTTTCTGCGGAGTGCCAGATAAATTTTTTCAAGAATATCTTCGGTGGTGAGCTTGTATTTTTTCAGAAGCTCATCGGCTTTTCCAGACTCACCAAACTGGTCTTCGACTCCCACCATCTCGATCGGTACGGGAATATTGAGGGCACAGACATGGGCTACGGCATCGCCAAGACCGTTATAAACCTGATGCTCTTCAGCCGTGACAATAGCACCGGTATCGTTGGCTGCACGCACAATGGCGAGCGTGTCGATAGGCTTGATGGTGTGCATGTTGATTACCCTGACACCAACACCCTCCTTTTCAAGAATACGGGCAGCTTCAAGCGCTTTCCATACCATGATGCCACAGGCTATGACCGTAACGTCCTTGCCGGGATGCAGTTCGATCGACTTGCCGATTTCAAAACCATCTTCATCAAGAGAGAAATCAGGAATGTTGGGTCTTCCGAAACGAAGATAGACCGGCCCCTGGTGCTTCACGATTGCTCTGGTCGCCCTTATGGTTTCACTGTAATCGGAAGGCACAACCACAGTCATTCTCGGCAGGCCGCGCATGAGACCGATATCCTCAAGAATCTGGTGAGTAGCTCCGTCCTCTCCGAGAGTCAGCCCGGCATGTGATGCGCAGATTTTGACGTTGAGATTGGAGTAGCAGAGTGACTGGCGGATCTGGTCATAAACCCTTCCGGTGGCAAAGACGGCAAAGCTTGCCGCTATCGGTATTTTGCCTGTTGTCGCAAGACCGGCTGCCATGGAGATCATGTTGGCTTCGGCTATCCCGGTCTGGAAAAAACGGTCAGGAAAAGCATCGCGAAACAAATTCATGTTTAAAGAGCCTGTCAAATCAGCGCATAACGCGACCACAGCACTGTTTTCCCGTCCGATTTCAAGGAGAGCCTCACCAAACCCGGTACGGGTAGCCTTGTTTCCCCGCGAAGCGTATTGCGATGCCGGGGTCACGATGTTATTTTCTTCCATTACTTCCAGAATAACTTAAATTAGAAAAAGTAGTTCCGCCCGGCTATGGTAGTGAAAAAATTCCGGACCTGATGAAAAACGTTCAATATAAGCATACTGAAATAGCGGTGAAAAAAAAATTAGGTCAAAACTTTTTGACTGACCGCAATATCACAAGAAAAATAGTGGCATCGTCCGGAGCAGGACCTCTGGACAACATTCTGGAAATCGGTCCGGGGTTCGGAGCGCTGACCCGTGAGATCATCGAACTCTGTCCGGTTTTCACGGTTGTGGAAAAAGACCCGAAGCTGGCTGAATTCATCCGTACCGAGTATCCGCAGCTCACGCTCATTGAAGGCGACTTTCTCGACATCGACCTGGTAGCGCTTGCAACAAAAAAACCACTCCGAGTGCTCGGCAATATTCCCTACTCCATTACAACTCCCATTCTTTTCCGGCTTCTCGAAAACCGCCGTTCTCTGGTTTCTGCCACCCTGATGATGCAGCACGAGGTTGCCATGAGGATTGCCGCAATGCCCAACACCAAAGAGTATGGAATCCTTGCTGTCCAGTTGCAGGCATTCTGTGATATCAACTACCTCTTCAAGGTCGGACGCAAGGTGTTTCGCCCACAGCCAGGAGTTGACAGCGCAGTTATTCTCATCACTCCGAAAAAAGAGGATCCGATTGAAGATGCCGACGGTTTCAGGCGGTTTGTCCGCATTGCTTTTCACCAGCGCCGCAAAACCCTGCTGAACAATCTCAAAGAGAGCTATAACCTTGATACGGTAGAGAGCGACACCCTGAAGCTCAGGGCCGAAGCGCTCTCCATTGAAAATTTTTTCCAGCTCTTCCGCCAACTCAAACCGCCACAATGAACGGTACCCCTAAAAAAGCCGATTCCTGCTCTTCACCTTCAACAGGAGACCGGAAATGTTTGCAGCAAAAAGAGTTGGGCGCAGAGCAGGTTCGAGCTGGCTCAATAATAAAATTACCGGAAGAAAAAGAGTTCCGGTTCCATAGCAATTGTTCATTGCTCCAAAGTGTATTTTTTGTTAACATTGAGTTTCGATTAACAAAGTCATTCCGATTCATGCTACACAGGTATCATCCTATCCGTTTTTCCATTCTTGCTGGTCAATCCTCCCTTATTTTTTATTAACTCATTATTCCAGGGGGTCACTCGTATGTCGCAGTCTTTCAATGACGTCTATCAAAACTCAATTCAGAACCCGGAAGCTTTCTGGGGAGAAGCCGCAGAACAGCTTCACTGGTACAAAAAGTGGAACAAGGTTCTGGATACCAGTAACCCACCGTTCTACCGATGGTTTGCTGGCGGAATTACAAACACGTGCTATAATGCACTTGACCGCCATGTTGATGAAGGACGCGGTAACCAGGTTGCCGTTATTTACGACAGCCCGGTAACTGGCACCAAGAAGCGTTATACCTTCCGTGAGTTCCGAGATATCGTTGCACAGTTCGCTGGTGCGCTCCAGTCAAGGGGTGTGCGCAAGGGAGACCGAGTTATCATCTATATGCCGATGATTCCTGAAGCAATGGTGGCCATGCTTGCCTGCGCAAGAATCGGAGCCATCCATTCAGTTGTGTTCGGCGGCTTTGCCTCTCATGAGCTTGCCATAAGGATCGATGACTGCAAACCGAAAGTGATCATTTCTGCCTCATGCGGCATCGAGCACAGCAAGATTATCGACTACAAACGGTTGCTTGACTTTGCCATCGAACTGGCCCACTTCAAGCCTGAAATCTGTATCATCAAACAGCGCGACCAGTTAAAAGCTGAGCTGAACGAAGAGCGTGACCTGACATGGAACCAGTCGCTGCTTGGCGCAGAACCAGCCCAGTGTGTTCCTGTCGAATCTTCCGATCCCCTCTATATCCTCTACACCTCCGGTACCACCGGCCAGCCAAAGGGAATCGTGCGTGACCACGGCGGCCACATGGTTGCTCTGCAATGGTCAATGAAGAATGTTTATAATGTCGAGCCGGGTGAAGTGTTCTGGGCTGCAAGTGATGTTGGATGGGTTGTAGGACACTCCTACATTGTCTACGCGCCGCTTCTTCAGGGTTGTACCACCCTTATTTTTGAAGGCAAGCCAGTCGGCACACCCGACCCCGGAACCTTCTGGAGAATCATCAGCGAATACAACGTCTCAGTCCTCTTTACCGCTCCGACCGCATTCCGCGCCATCAAAAAAGAAGATCCCAACGGCAACTATATCAAGAACTACGATCTTTCAAATTTCCGTACCCTCTTCCTTGCCGGAGAGCGTGCCGATCCCGATACGGTCAAATGGGCTGAGAAACAACTTAAAGTGCCGGTTATCGACCATTGGTGGCAGACAGAAACCGGATGGGCCATTGCGGCAAACTGCCAGGGCATTGAGCCAGGCCCGGTCAAGTACGGCTCTGCCTCAAGAGCGGTTCCAGGCTATAACGTTCAGGTCGTCAATTCAGATATGGAACAACTTCCTGCAGGACAGATGGGTGATATCGTCATCAAGCAGCCTCTGCCTCCCGGAACCATGCTGACACTCTGGAAAGCTGACAACCGTTTTGTGGAAACCTACATGAAGCAGTTCCCCGGCTACTACCAGACCAGTGATGCCGGATTTATCGACGAAGATGGCTATATCAACATCATGTCACGTACTGATGACGTCATCAACGTTGCCGGACACAGGCTCTCGACCGGAGCAATTGAAGGCGCTCTCTGCGAGCATCCTGATGTGGCGGAATGTGCGGTCATTGGCGTGCATGACGATCTTAAGGGTCAGGTGCCACTCGGATTCCTTGTGCTCAAGAACAATGTCGATACTCCTCAAAGCCAGATCATCCGCCACGTTATTGAATACGTGCGTGAGAACATCGGGCCTGTCGCTTCCTTCAAGAGTGCCATTGTTGTTGACCGTCTGCCAAAAACCCGTTCAGGCAAGATTCTGCGTGGAACCATGCGCAAAATTGCCAACAGCGAAGAGTACACCATGCCAGCCACCATTGACGATCCGGCAATTCTCGATGAAATCAGGGAAGGCCTCCTGACAATCGGCTATGCAATAAAAAGCAAATCCATTACAAAGGACGAATGATCAAAAAGATTGACCACATTGCCATTGCCGTTCAAAACCTTGAAAGCGCACTCGAAACGTTTCGCAACGTTCTCGGGTGCGCCCCCGAGGCTATCCGGATCGAAGAGGTTCCCTCTGAAAACGTCCGAGTGGCATTCATTGCCATAGGAGAGACCAAAATCGAACTGCTTCAGCCTTTGAGCGATGAAGGCGCCATTGCAAAGTTTCTTGCAAAAAACGGTGACGGGATGCATCACATTGCACTTGAAACCGACGATATCGAAAAAGAGACGGAGAGACTTCATTCCGTTAACATCAATCCACTTGGTTTACCAAAGGAAGGAGCTGGAGGGAAAAAAATCGTCTTTCTGCACCCCAAGGAGACAAACAGGGTGCTTCTTGAGTTTGCACAAAAAAAGCATTAAACCGTTTTCGACATTCACCAATCAAGACAAAGCAGCTTGTAACCAGTGAAACATTTTTACCTGCCTTTCGAAAAAAAAGAGGGCTTCAGCTACTCGCATGACCGCATTGAAAAGCTGACCGAATACGAAAAGTATCAGCTCTCCTTTCACCCAGAACGCCCCAAACACCTCGATTACCTTACCGTATTTGACGAAGCTGAAGAGTGCCTGCAGAACGATCAGCACGGCAGTTGCATTATCCAGACCCACCGTGCTGTGCTGCGCAATGGGGAAAATGCCTGGTGGCCAGTCATGCTGATCGGCCAGCAGTCGGGACCAACCTCTGATTTCGGGCGCTTGAGCAAACTGATGAGAAACCCCGAAGAGATCGCCAAATGGAACCAGGGCATGCCGACACCGGCTGCATTTGAAAAGGCAATCAGGGCCATTGAACTGGCCGAACAGGAAAACCGTATCATCATTACCGTCATTGACACTGCAGGTGCCGATCCGACCGAGGAGTCGGAAGCTGGAGGCATCGCATGGAAAATCGGCAGATGTATGCAGTCCCTGGCCGAAGCGACAGTGCCGACCATATCGGTCATCATCAACCGGGGATGCAGCGGCGGCGCCATTGCACTTACCGGATGCGATGCTGTTCTGGCCATGGAATACTCTACCTACATGGTCATTTCACCTGAAGCCTGTTCATCTATTCTCTTCCGCACAAGGGAAAAGGCAGGCATGGCAGCAGAGATCTCACAGATAACGGCCAAAGAGGCTCTGAAAAACGGTATCATCGATGACATCATCATCGAACATGACGGACCAGCACACCATTTTCCAAAATCCGCCCTGCAATCGTTCAAGGGATCGATGGTAAAATGGATCGACAAACTGAGCAGAATACCTGCCGACGAGATCTTTTCACAGAGAATGGAGAGGTGGGAAAAGATTGGCCAATGGGATACCATTACCGAGAAGGAGATCGCTGCTTTTGAAAAACCAGTCACATTCTTTATCCCCCAGCCAAAAAAAGTTCTTTTCGTTGCCCGTCACAAACACTGTGTCGATACAACCGGCAAAAAAATTCTCGATCCGATACTCTACACAAAACTCTTCAAGGACAACTTTGTCTGTGAAACCTGCGGTCATCGTTATGTCCGACTGACGGCCCATGACTACATCGAGTTGATCCTTGACCCAGGCTCGTTCACCGAACATCCTGAAACTCGCTACATCGTTGACCGCGACATTCTCAACTTCCCGGATTACCGGAAAAAAATTGGAGAAGCGCAGCATAAAACCGGTGCAGCTTCATCATTTATCACCGGCAACGCCACAATCGAGGGTGAAGAGATTGTTTTTTGCGCCACCAACTTCAATTTCCTTGGCGGTTCATTCTGTATGTCTACGGCAGAAAAAATCTGGCGGGCAAGCAAAATCGCCATTGAACATGGTGTTCCACTGGTTATCCAGGCAACTGGAGGTGGAGCAAGAATGCACGAAGGATGCTCTTCAATGGTTGGTCTTCCCAAGCTTCATGTCGCCATATCGAGTGTCGAAAAAGCCGGACTGCCGGTTATCACCATCATTACCGACCCGACTCTCGGCGGCGTAGCCATAGGCATCGGATCGAGGGGAATAAAACTCTTTGAACATAACGCCGGCAATATCGGATTTTCCGGCAAGCGTGTCATCGAGCAGTATACCGGCAAACCAACTACAAGGGATTTCCAGACAACCTGGTGGCTGCAGCAGAAAGGATTTGTCGAAAAAACAGCCTTGCCGACATTAATGAAAGAAAAAATCCTGGAAATCGTCAATCAGTATCATTTGCAGGAAAACCAGCAGGAAGCATAGGTATAGACCGTTTTGTATGAACAATCCTAAAATCAGTCATGACACAATCCCAGCCTGATTCACTGTTTAATGAGTTTCCGGCTGTCAGCCGGGCGGAGTGGAAAACAAAGGCAGTAGCCGAGCTCAAGGAGATCCCTTACGACAGCATTGTCTGGCATACGCCGGACGGATTCGATCTTGAGCCCTGGTACTCTCATGAAGAACAAACCCTGCAACTCGATGTTCCGCCCGGAAAAGCGAACAACTCCTGGAAAAATTGCCGACGCATTACCGTTCATGATCCCGAAAGCGCAAACAAGTCTGCCATAAAAAGCTTTGAACAGGATACGGCAGCTCTTGAATTCCGCATAACCGACCCTTCACTCTGCTCTGCTGAAAACCTGCGCAAACTTTTTGCCGGAATCGAGACCTCTGCCATTGCCATTTACTTTTCAGGTAACCTCCCCCCAGCTCACGAACTCCTTCAAACCCTTCTTGCCATTCCAGGTTTTGCGACCAACACAGGCGGAGTGCTTGCCGGAAATATAGCCGCTTCTATCGGGCCGGAACTTTCAGGATGGAAAGCCTCACTCCCGGAATTCAGGGTTCTGTCGGTCGATACCCTTCCCTACCATGAAGCTGGTTCAACCGCTTCCCAGGAAATCGCCCTGGCGCTTGCCGGAGCGAGCGACCTGCTGCACCAGTTTCAGGAGGCTGGTATCGAGGCTGAGAGTGTCGTATCGTCTATGGAGATCATCATGGCGGTGGGGTCGAGTCATTTTACCGAGCTTGCAAAACCAAGGGCACTCCGCTACCTCCTCCAGCATCTCCTTAAAGCTTATGGAGCATCGGGAGCCTCACTGCCACGACTCTTTGCGAGAACATCCGAAAGAAACCGTTCACTGCTCGATCCCTATACCAATGTGCTCCGGCTCACCACTGAAGCTGTTTCAGCCATTCTCGGCGGTTACGATACCCTGCAGATAAGCGCTTTTGATGACGGTCTTTCAGTCAGTCCCGACATTGCAGAACGCATTACCGGCAACATTCATCTCATTCTCAAGGAAGAGGGCTCCCTCGACCGGGTGCTTGACCCGGCACGTGGCTCACACTACATTGAAACCCTGACAGCTAAACTTGCAGAGTCAGCCTGGGAGATCTTCCGCAAAATCGAAGCCGCTGGCGGCCTCAGCGAAGCGACCGCTAAAGGTATCATCGAGCCCATGATTTCAGCATCGGTTGCAGAGAACAACAAAAACATCGGCAAACGCAAAAAAACACTTATCGGTGTGAACCGTTACGCCATTGCACTTGGCACCGAACAGGAAGAAAACATCAGCGCTATTGCCGCAGTTGCCGAAAAACTGCCAGCAGGCAGTGAAACTGCTGCTTTCGAATTGCTGCGCCTGAAAACCCTCTCATTTGCGATGAAAAGCGGTCGAACACCATCAGTCTTTATCTGGATGCATGGAGACCCGGCTATCAGCTTCAGGCAGGCTGCGTTCAGTGAAGATTTCTTTAAATGTGCCGGTTTTGAAATTGCCGGCAGTGCCGCTCTCCCTCTGGAAGAGCAATCGTACAGCGTTGCACTGCAAAACAAACCCGACATTATTGTCCTCTGTATTGCCCTGAAAGATCCAGTACCGAGTGCTGAAACCATCACAAGCACTCTCTCTAAACTTCAGCCCGGTATAGTGCCGGTCATGGCGGGCAAACCACCCAAAGAATCGGAAAGGCTCATCAATGCCGGCATTGACAGTTTTATTTATACCGGTGTCAACCTCCTTGAAATGCTTTCGTCCTTCCAACTCAAAACCGGAGTGCAATGAGACCGGACTTTTCAGATATCGCTGTTTTTGCGACCGCTACCGCTGCCAAGAGAGTTCCCATCCCGGTTCAAAGCACCGGATGGACAACTGCGGAAGGCATAGAGATCAAATCCACATATACCCATTCCGACGTCAAGTGTGCTGAGCAACTGAACTTCGCTCCCGGTTTCGCTCCCTTCATCGGCGGGCCGTACACCACCATGTACACCACAAGACCCTGGACAATACGGCAGTATGCAGGATTTTCAACCGCCGAAGAATCAAACCATTTTTACCGCCAGAACCTTGCTGCAGGCCAGAAGGGACTCTCAGTAGCCTTTGACCTTCCGACCCATCGGGGTTATGATTCCGATCATGAGCGCGTCATCGGTGACGTAGGCAAGGCAGGTGTTGCCGTTGACTCGGTTGAAGACATGAAAATTCTTTTCGACCAGATACCGCTCGGCGACATTTCCGTATCCATGACCATGAATGGCGCAGTTCTTCCCATCATGGCCTTTTATATCGTTGCAGCCGAAGAGCAGGGTGTGCCGCCTGAAAAACTCAGCGGTACCATCCAGAACGATATTCTCAAGGAGTTCATGGTTCGCAATACCTATATCTATCCGCCCGAACCCTCCATGAAAATTATCGCCGATATCTTCCGCTACACCAGCGACAAGATGCCGAAGTTCAATTCGATAAGCATTTCGGGATACCACATGCAGGAAGCGGGAGCTACAGCCGATCTTGAACTTGCCTTCACCCTTGCCGACGGACTTGAATATATCCGTACCGGCCTGAAAGCAGGGCTCGACATCGACGCCTTTGCTCCGCGCCTCTCTTTCTTCTGGGCGATGGGCATGAACTATTTTGTTGAAATTGCCAAACTGCGTGCGGCAAGAATGCTCTGGGCAAAAATCGTAAAGCAGTTCAATCCAAAAAATCAGAAGTCACTGATGCTCCGCTCCCACTGCCAGACCTCCGGCTGGAGCCTTACCGAGCAGGATCCCTTCAACAACATTACGAGAACCTGCCTTGAAGCCCTTTCGGCCACGCTTGGCCACACGCAGTCACTCCACACCAACGCGCTTGACGAAGCTATCGCACTTCCCTCAAAGTTTTCAGCTCGTATTGCCCGCAATACCCAGCTCTACCTGCAGGAAGAGACCGGTATCACCAAGAGCATCGACCCCTGGGCAGGTTCCGCCTATGTCGAATACCTGACCGAAGAGCTTGCCGCAAAAGCGTGGAAAATCATCAGCGACATCGAAGAGGCTGGCGGAATGGTCAAGGCCATAGAACTTGGCCTGCCGAAGCTGCAGATTGAAGAGGCCGCAACACGCAAACAGGCCCGCATCGACAGCGGACAGGACATCATCGTCGGCGTCAACGGCTACACAACCAGCAGCAAAACCGATATCGAGCTGCTTGAAGTTGACAACACCCTTGTGCTCGATCAACAGCTCCGGCGACTTGCAACCATCAAGGCGGAACGAAACAACGAAGAGTGCGCCCTTGCCCTCAAGGCAATTGAGGAGAGCGCCGCATCCGGAGAGGGCAATCTGCTTGAACTGGCAGTTGACGCAGCAAGAAAAAGAGCTACATTGGGAGAAATATCATTGGCCTGCGAAAAAACCTACGGAAGGTATCGCGCCATCACCAGACTCAACAGCAGTGTCTATATGTCGCAGATGAAAGACAACACCTTTTTCATTGAAGCGCAGCAGCTTGCCGATACTTTTGCCTCGCTTGAAGGGCGCCGCCCGAGAATCATGGTCTCAAAAGTAGGACAGGACGGCCATGACAGAGGTGCAAAGGTGATTGCCGCAGGATTTGCCGACATAGGTTTTGACGTCGATATCAGCCCGCTCTTCCAGACTCCCGAAGAGGTGGTTCAGCAGGCGCTCGACAACGACGTTCACCTGATTGGCATATCAAGTCTTGCAGCCGGACACAAGACCCTCATTCCAAAAATCATCGAGACGCTTGCCGCAGAGCAGCGCGAAGATATTCTGGTTATTGCAGGTGGAATCATTCCTGAAAAAGATCATGCCTTCCTTTATGAAAAAGGTGTGGCTGGTATTTTTGGACCCGGAACCGTCATTGCAGAAGCAGCCATCACGATTTTGAAAAAATTGATTGCCAGGTGTGAGGGATAAGCCTTCGCCTCCGCTCAGTCACCGATTTAACATTATGCGTTCCCTGAGCGGAGGCAAAGGGAACGTTGGAAATTGCACGAAAACATTAATATTGGTGTTACGGCATAGAGCGAGGCGAAGCATCCATGTTTTTCACCAGGGAAAAGATATGGTGCGGAATAAAAGTTAAGACCTTAACCATTCAAGAATATGCAGAAAGCTTTATTAGAAAGTGAATCACTATCGGATCTGAAATTATTACTTGATCTGGCAAAAAAACTTGGGATAAAATCAAAAATTATATCTGTTGATGAAATTGAGGAAATTGGCATGGCTAATGCTATAAAAATTGGTCGAACAAATGAATTCCTCAACAAAATCTCACAATGATTGTTTTAATTGATAAATCATTTGATAAAGATATAAATAAAATAAATGACAAATCAATTCTAATAAAAATTGCAATCTGCATTACAGATATACAGAATGCCAATAGTCTGAGTGAAATCAAGAATTTAAAGAAATTAAAAGGTTTTGAGTCGGAATACAGAATCGGAGACTATAGAATCTGTTTAATTATTGAAAATAGAAAAATTACTTTCGTCAGGTTCCTTCATAGAAAAGACATTTATAAATTCTTCCCTAAATAGTTACGTGCCATCCCTACATCTTGATTGCGAAAAAGAATAAGAATCGTATTTATAAGCATCCAACAATAAGTCAAGAACTAATCTTTATCGAAGCAAGCCGACATTTGCTTAATTAACGATTTACTGTTACATCTTTTTTTGCTAAACCAATTCTTTTAGGGTGCTTAGCGATTAAAAAAAAACAACAACATTCAGGATAGATAATGATTTTACATTCACAATCTATATTTCATTTTACCAGCGAACAAGGCTTATTTGGAATCTTGGAAAATAATTTCAACATAAGATACACACGTGAACGTCTTATCTATCAGGATGATTCTTATTTTGATTATTTAATTCCAGCAATATGTTTTTGTGACATACCATTGTCCGCAATTTCAGATCATATTGCCGAATATGGGGAATATGGAATTGGATTGAAACGGGATTGGGCTTACAGCAACAAATTAAATCCTGTAATCTATTACAGTGAGGACTCTTATTTCGTTCAAACATTCTATGAATTAATGAACCTGCTGCAGGAGGACAATTCTTCTGCGGGGGATCGTACTCGACCATTAAGCAAGCACTTATTTCATTATTACAAGCCACATACTGGATATGATTTTAAAAATAAAGAAGAAAAATGTTTTTACGATGAAAGGGAATGGCGATTTGTACCACGAATCGATAATAATTTAGATCTAATAATACATTGTGACGAGCAAAAAACTGAATTCATAGAGCAATTAAGAAACTCGACAGAAAAATTGAAACTTGAATTCCAGCCAAATGATATATCGTTTATAATTATTAAAGATGAAAGCGAAAGATTAAAATTTATTCGAAAAATTAAAGAAATTAAAGGTAGATACTCGCATGATGATGTGGAAATATTAACATCTAAAATACTGACCGTTGAAAGGATAAATAAGGACATTTAAAAAAAATTACATCCATATAACCTATCCATCAGTACGTAATCACTGAAGGTCATCGATTCTGACATCTTTATGCAATGAAACCATAAATCGCTTTTAAACACGCACACAATCCCATTCATCAGTACAGGCATAACGCTTACAAGAGCAAATATGGAACAAGATATCAGATGGAAACAACGGCTTCAAAATTTTTCAAGAGCAGTCAACCTCTTGCGGGAAGTCCCTGAACTTGATCTACATACACTTTCATTCCTGGAAAAAGAGGGTATTATTCAACGGTTTGAATATACGCTTGAACTGGCATGGAAAACCCTGAAAGATAAAATGGAAAATGATGGTATCATTCTGGATAAAATATCCC
>SESF01016063.1_pt1 | contig 16441 bp, 8 predicted proteins | sample 3171521 | NCBI WGS metagenome assembly SESF01 (sample SAMN10866945, study PRJNA518727) | freshwater metagenome | biome: subpolar coniferous forest; feature: holomictic lake; material: water; isolation source: holomictic Lake 227, 6 m and 8 m depth | place: Canada: near Kenora, Ontario | collected...
CCCCTTGGGCAAGCAGCACGTCGCCCACATTGTCCTGGCTGACGCTCAAATCCCGCTGCCAGCCCGCGTTGGTCGGATCGGCCAACGCCAGCCGACTGATGATCTCCCGCTTGCTCTTGAAGGCTGCCAGCGCTCCACCCAAATCGCCCTGGGCCTGCAACACGGCTCCAATGCGTTCGTGGCTGATGCCAAGGTCATACTGCCAGCCTGCGTTGGTCGGATCAGCCAACGCGCTGTGTAGCAGGTATTCATGCGCCGGGCGCAGCAGGCTCATCGCTTCCCGCAGGCTCCGGTGGCTAACCACCTTATCCGAGAGGAACACAGTGGCATTGACCAGGTCACGACTGACTTCCGGTCTGGCGATGAAGCCCGGAAGCGCGGCCAGCAACACATCCAATTCCCAGAGTTCGGTTAACATCTGTGCCTGATGGATTGCCCCCGCGCGCGCGGCGAGGTGGTTCTCAAGTTCGGTCAGCGCCGCTGGCTTCGCCTCCAAGGTGCCGGCGGCACTGGCTTGCAGGTGCGCCGCGACCAACCGGTGGAGGCGGGCCAGCTCGGGATGGTCGCCCGCAGTGAGCAGGCGCAGCCCCTCCAGCCGGCGACGCGTGGCCACCCACGGATCTGGATCGAATGCGGAAGGCGCAATGCGAAGTTCGGAATGTCGGGCTTCGGTCAGGGCCTTGAGCCACGGCCACGGCACACTGTCAGGCGGCAGCAGCGCGGCGAATTCGAGCGCGCTCCGGGCCGGCGCGCCCAGCCGCACGAGGGTGGCTTCGAGGATGACGGCGAGTTGCTTCTGCTGGTGCAGCATCTGCGCCTGCACGTCCTCACGTCGGCCCAGGGCGTCCACGCTTGGCAGCCCCTGCGCGCGTAAGCCCGCGAGAAAGGCCGAAGGTCCGAACTCCGGATGCAGCCCCAGGTGCACCGCCACCTGCTCGACCGCCAGGGTGAAGCCGCCCAGTTCGCGCACGATCTCCCGCGCGGCGGCTGCCTCGGCGGCGGAGGCGAAGCGCGGCTCGAAATCCTTCAGGTCCGCGCCGGGAACGGCCCGGACCAAACGCCCCAAAGCGTCGCGCGGTGCCTGATGGTCGCAAACGAGGGCGAGGGCGTCCTCCTCCGCCAGCGAGTCCACCGCGATGTGCGCGAGGGATTTGCCGGCGGGGTCGAGCCGGGCGGAATCGAGGCGCGTGGTGGCGATAATGCGCAGCCAGTCGGCGCGCGGCACAGTGGCCAGTTGCGCTGCGGAAAGCAGCGCATCCTCGGTGACGTTGTCGAGGATGAGCAGCGCGGCGGCGGCGCCATGGGGATCCCTGGCGCGCAGGGCCTGGGCGCGGCGCTCGAGTTCGGCCAGCACGGCGCGGCCCAGCAGGGCGGGGTCCTTCCGCTCGGCGTCGGTAGGCCGGTAGCCCAGCTCGGGCGCGTAGGCCAATTCGCCAATGAGCGGCAGGAGTTCCGGCTTCCCTTCCGCACCGAGCACCCAGAGGCCGGCGGGGTAGCAGTCCGCCCAGCCGTGCGCGTAGGCAACCGCCAGCTCGGTCTTACCCTGGCCGCCGAGGCCGTGGACGGCAGTCACGAGGCCGACAGCGCCAGTGGCGAGGTGCTCGTGGAGGCGACGCAGCTCCTCGCGGCGGCCGACGAAGAAGGGGCTTTGCCGGCGGAGGTTGCCCGGCACGCCCTCGGCGCGGCGGGCGCGCTGGATGCGCTCCCAGAGGCTTTGCCCCAACACCGCCAGCCGTTCCGAAGACCGTTGCGACCGCGCCTCCTCGATCAGCGCCTCCAGCTTCGCCTGCGCCGTTGCGCGCGACCGCTCGAAAGCGGGATCACCTTCCTCGCGGAGAGACAGGGAGGGTGGCGGGGTGCCCGCGATCTTCACGCCGAGGTTAAGGCCGAACCGTTTTCCGTTCACTTCAAACGCGCCGAACCAGGTATCGCGGAGCCGACCGTCGCGTTGCTTTCTAATTTCGAGGGGCATGATTTTTTCCTTTCGTCGTTAGTTTGCGTTAGTAAAGTCCAGTTCTTGTTACGCCCTGAACAAAACTGCAACACCCCGAACGATGCAAGGGAAAAAACAAACAAAAGCACAAACACACACCCCCTTAAAACGGCACTTTCCTTAGATAAATAAGCAATTGTGTGTGTTTGCTTCAGGCTCATAACCTGAAGGTCGCTGGTTCAAATCCAGCCCCCGCAACCAATTTACGGCTCTGAGACGTGCGTCTTAGGGCCTTTTTTGTTGGATCAGCCGCATTCCCAGCCTTTTGCGAGCATAGTCGAGAGTAGAAGCTTCAGGGGGTGGCCGGACGACCGTGGATTCCTTCATGCTATTCCGGGATTTGTTCATTCCCGTCTGAGCGCGGCTCTGGTATCCTCCGGTCAAAGTTAGAACCGGCATGTACTTATGAAAAACGATACTATTCTAGGAGCTGTTCAATCAGGCAGAGTTTTGGTGTCCGACGGAGCGTGGGGCACTTTTTTCCAGAAGAAAGGCATCAAACCGGGTGAATGTCCCGAACTCTGGTGCATTGACCGTCCGGCGGAAGTGCTGGACGTCGCGCGCAGCTACGTGGATGCCGGCGCGGACATGATCGAATCGAACAGCTTTGGCGGCTCACGCTACAAGCTGGAACTCTACGGCCTGGCCGATCGCATGGCGGAGATCAATGAGGCGGCGGCGCAGATTTCCTGCCAGGCGGCCGGCTCCTCCTGCTGGGTAATCGCCTCGATCGGGCCGACGGGAAAGATGCTGGTGACGGGCGAGGTGACGGAGGAAGAACTTTACGCCGTGTTCAAGGAACAAGCGATAGCGCTGGCCAAAGGCGGCGCGCGGGCACTGTGCATCGAGACCATGAGCGCGGCGGACGAGGCCGCCCTGGCGATTCGCGCGGCCCGCGAGAACACGAAATGCGAGGTCATCTGCACCTTCACGTTCCAACGGGGCGCGAAAGGTCAATACCGCACTATGATGGGGCTCTCGCCAGCTAAGGCGGCGGAGGAAGCGATCAAGGCGGGCGCGCATGTCGTCGGGCCCAACTGCGGCAATGGGATGGAGTACATGCTGGAGATAGTGAAGGAGATGCGGGCCGCGGCGGGCGCGACGCCCATTTTGGTCCATGCCAATGCGGGGCTGCCGAAGCCGATCAACGGCGTGGACGTTTTCCCTGAGGGCCCCGAAGAAATGGCGGCAAGGGTCAAAGCGGTCGTCGAGGCGGGAGCGAATATCATAGGCGGCTGCTGCGGGACCACGCCGGCGCATATCAGCGCTATACGAAAAGCCGTGGATGGATTGCGCAAGTGAGCTCCGAGTCTCGTTGCCCAGGTCAGGACATGCGGTATTGGAAGCCGGAGGATATCTTCACGGCGCCCTGCCCGCATTGCGGCGGGGAGATCGAGTTCTGGAAGGACGAACCCGTCCGCGCATGTTCCGGGTGTCGCAAAGAAGTGCGCAATCCGCGAATTGACCAGGGTTGCACGGAATGGTGCAAACACGGGCCGGAATGCCTTGAGCCTCCCGCTAAAGGCCTCCGATGAAGCTGGCTATCTCAGGCAAAGGCGGCACGGGAAAGTCCACGCTGGCCGCGGCGCTGTCCTTGTTGATGGCGAGAAAAGGCTGGCGAGTGGTGGCAGTGGATGCCGACCCGGACGGGAACCTGGCGGCAGCGCTGGGAGCCTCGCAGGAAGAATCGAGCCGCATCATACCTATTTCGAAGCAGAAAGAACTGATCGAGGAACGGACGGGGGCAAAGGTCAAACAGTATGGCCAGATGTTTAAGCTCAACCCCGAGGTGTCCGACATTGCGGAGGGGTTCGGGACGGATTTGAAAGGCATCACGCTGCTGGTGCTGGGCGCAATCGAGGCCGGCGGCTCCGGTTGCGCATGCCCGGAGAGCGTGCTGATAAAGGCGCTCGTATCGGACCTCGTGCTCCATCGCAAGGATGCCCTGGTCATGGATATGGAGGCCGGCATCGAACACTTGGGACGCGCGACAGCCCGCGGGGTGGATACGCTTCTGGTGATGGTCGAGCCGAGCCAGCGGGCCATTGATTCCGCACACCGCGTAGCGCGGTTGGGCGCAGAGATCGGCTTGCGCGACATCCGGTTTGTAGCCAACAAAGTTACCAGCCCCGCCGACGAGCAATATATCCGCGCGGCACTGCCCGGAGAGGAGATTGTGGGAGTCATCCCGTGGTCGGAGGAGATCCGCACGGCAGAACGGCAGGGGCGTCCGGTGCTCGACCAGTTGGGCAAAGAGCTGCTGGGCTGCTTCGAGAGCATTCTGCTCAAACTAGATATGACCATCAAAGTCCCGCCGCGTGAGGGCACGCGGCCTACAGGAGGCTTTTAGGCCGCGTGCCCTCACGCGGCGCGGCAACCAACAGAGTTAACAAGGCAACATCTGATACAAAAGCAAACGATATGAATCCGAAACCCAAGTTCCTGGCAACAGCGATTGGCAGTCTGCCGCACAACGATCCCGCCAAGGCGGTGGCGGTGGTGCTGGCGAACGTCCCGGAGGCGCCGATCTGGCCGCAGCTTCCGCAACTGGGCCTTAACGAGCAGATGGAGGTCCAGTACTCGGAGGGGATGCCCAGCGTGTCCACGGATCACGAGAAGAAGCGAGTTTACTTTGATACCGCCAATGACTACTCGGAAGCATTCGCCACGTTCTATGAGGCCTATATGGCCGCCACGGAGGCCACGGCCGGCACCGGTGACTTTTCCTCCATGGCGATCAGCCCGAACTTTTCAAAAGGCATCTACGCGTTGGAGAGTCGGCTGAAGGCGGAAGGCAAGAAACGGCCTTACATCAAGGTCCAGACCACCGGGCCATGCTCCTTCGCGCTGACCCTGACGGACGAGAACAAGCGCGCAATCTACTACAACGAGGAATTCCGGGACGTGATCATCAAGGCGCTGGGGATGAAATGCCGGTGGCAGATTCAGAAGTTCAAGCCGTTTGGCGAGCAGATCATCTGCTTCATAGACGAACCGATCCTCTCGGCCTTCGGCAGCTCGACTTATGTGTCGGTCAAGCGGGAGGATGTGGTGGCTCACCTCAAGGAGGTCATTGAGGCAGTGCATGCCGAGGGCGGTCTGGCTGGGATTCACTGCTGCGGCAACACTGAGTGGAGCATCCTCGTAGATGCGGGGGTGGATATTCTGAACTTCGACGCTTTCGGCTACGGGGAAACGATCGGGATGTATCCGCAGGCTATGAAGGCCCTGCTGGAACGGGGCGGGGCCATCGCATGGGGGGTGGTGCCGACCTCGCCGATCATCCGGGAGCAGACGCCCGAGAAGCTGGTGGCGCATTTTGAAAAGATGACGGACAACCTGGCCTCCAAGGGCATTGATAAGCAGATGATCCTGGAGCAGGCGATTATCACGCCCTCGTGCGGCACTGGGTCTCTTGAAATCGCGGACGGAGAGAAGGTCTTCCAAACCTTGCGAGCAGTCTCCCAATCGCTGCGGGCAAAATACGGCTCTTGATGTCCTACACCATTGCAATCACCGGGAAAGGCGGCGTGGGTAAGACGACGGTGGCGGCACTGGTGGTGCGGCGGCTGATCGCCAGCGGCCGACGGCCAGTGCTGGCGGTGGACGCGGACCCGAATACCTGCCTGGACATTGCGCTCGGGGTAAAGGTTGAACATACGGTTGGCGGAGTCCGCGAGGAGGCGAGGGTGCTGGCGAACGAAGGCACCACGACCGGGGTCGCCAAGCAGGAGCTGATGCGGGTGAAGATTGCCCAGAGCCTGGTGGAGAGCACCGACTTCGACCTGATTGCGATGGGACGCCCGGAAGGGCCTGGCTGCTATTGTTTTGCCAACAATGCCTTGCGCGCAGCGCTGAAGGAAATCGCGGACGACTATCCTTATGTAGTGCTCGACAACGAGGCGGGCCTGGAGAACCTCTCGCGGCGGATTGTGCGGGAACTCGACCTCATGATCATGGTGGCCGATCCCTCCCGGCAAGGATTGGAAACAGTGAGGCGGCTCGCGGCCCTGGCGAAGGAGATGAAGATCAAGGTGAAGCAGATCGCTCTCGTGATCAACCGCTCGCGGCATGAGACGTTGCCGCCCCTCGCCGGAACGCTGCAGGCCGATACCGGCGCGGCGCTGGTCACCTGTCTGGCGGATGATGAAGAACTGAGGAGCCTTTCCGAAAATGGCGGCGACCTTCAGATGCTTCCGAACTCCAATCGTGTGGTGGCTGGAATTGACCGTCTGCTGTTCGATGCTGGCGTGCCGACGGTGGGAAGAAAGAACTTATGAACCAAGCGATAACTCCATCCAAAGACCCTGTTCGGACCTGGAAGTCGGAAGACCGGGTCTGTGATGCGGCATCCATCGAGATGCTGAACAAGGCGGCGGTGGACTGCGTGGACACCTGCTACGGGCGGATGGACACCCAGCGCAACCAATGCACCTTCGGCAAGAACGGTGTGTGCTGCCGCCTCTGTTACATGGGGCCCTGCCGCATCACCCCCAAGGCATCGCGCGGCGTGTGCGGGGCGGACGCGGATACCATCGTGGCACGCAATTACGTACGCGAGGTCGCGAGCGGGACCGCCGCGCACTCTGACCATGGCCGTCACCTGGTGCTGTTGCTGAAGAAAGTAGCGGAAGGCAAGGGCGGCTCTTACCGCATTGCCGACGAGCAGGCGCTCCGTTATGCCGCACGGCTCTACGACATTGCAGAAAGCGATCGAACGAAGGAGGCAGTGGCGCTCGACTTGGCGAATCTCTTTGTGTCGGAGTTCAATCGGCAGGAGGATCCTCTTGCGACCTTGAAACTGGCACCGATCCGGCGTCAGGGCGTCTGGCGCAACCGAGGCATCCAGCCGTCGGGCATTGATCGCATGGTAGTGGAGTCGCTGCACCGGACCCACATGGGAGTGGATCATGACTACCGAAATCTGCTGTTGCACGCCTTCCGAACCTCACTGGCGGACGGCTGGGGCGGCTCACGCGTGGCCTCCATCGCTTCTGACATCCTCTTCGGGACGCCCTCACCCGTGCGCAGCCGGGCGAATCTCGGGGTGTTAGGCACCAAGACGGTCAACGTCCTGGTGCATGGGCATGAGCCTGCGCTCTCCGAAATGCTTGCCATCGCTTCGCGCGCCCCGGAGATCGTCGCCGAAGCGAAGGCCGCAGGCGCCGACGGCGTTACCCTCGCCGGGATATGCTGCACGGCCAACGAGATTCTCATTCGCCACGGCATCCCAGTCGCCGGCAATTTCCTGCAGCAGGAGCTGGCGATCATCACCGGCGCGGTCGAAATGCTTATCACCGACGTGCAGTGCGTCATGCCCAGCTTGCCGGAAGTCGCGCAGGCCTACCACACCGAGGTGGTGTCCACCAGCGAGATCGCCAAGACCATCGGCTCCACCAGCCTGCCTTTCGATGAGGCCCACGCGATGGACAGCGCCCGCGCGCTGCTCCGCCGAGCCATTGCCAACTTCAAGAACCGCAATCCGCGCAAGGTGACCATCCCCAAGGCCTCGCAGCCGCTGGTGGCGGGCTTCAGCGTTGCCGCCATTAAATACATGCTCGGCGGCACTTTCCGCGCCTCCTTCCGCCCGCTCAACGACGCCATTATCCAGGGCCGCATCAAGGGCATCGTGGGTATCGTCGGCTGCAGCAACCCACGGACAAAGACCGACTCCTACGTCAACGCCTTGACGCGGGAGCTCATCCAGCGCGATTGCATCGTGCTCAAGACCGGCTGCGCTGCCATCGCCTCCGCCAAGGCTGGCATGTTGACGCCCGAGGCGGCGTTGGAAGCCGCCGGACCCGGGTTCCGCGAGGTCTGCGAGGCGATCGGCATCCCGCCCGTCCTGCACATGGGAAGCTGCGTGGACAACTCGCGGTTGCTGGAGGCGGCCACTGAAGTCGTGCTCGAAGGCGGACTGGGCGATGACCTCTCGGAGGTGCCGGCGGTCGGCGTCGCCCCCGAATGGATGAGCGAGAAGGCCATTGCCATTGGCTGCTACTTTGTCGCCTCAGGCGTGGACGTCATTCTTGGGCATCCCTTCCACACAGGCGGCTCGGAAAACGTCACCCGCTTTCTCAATCAGGACGCCCAGGAACTTTTCGGCGCATCGTTCCATGTCTGCCCGGACGCCAAAGAAGCCGCCGACAAGGTCATGGAGATCATCAATCGCAAGCGTGAGAAACTGGGCATCAACCGCAAGGCCGAACGCAAACTCTACGATATGAAAGACCGGAGAGCACTCAATGTCTAAGCTGATTTGTTCCAACGCCATTGAAGGCGCGATAGCCTGGGTTGCCCGGGCCGAGGGCAAGCTCGATGAAGCAGTCGCGGCCAAGGGCGAGTCCTGCGCCGTTGGATTTCCGGACACCGCCTATTTCCTGCCGGTGATCTATTCCTTCACCGGTGAGAAGATGCAGACGCTGGCCGACCTGCGGCGGATTCTCAAGCGGGCCAAAGCGCTGCTGCCGGCCCGCCCTTCGGACAAAGTGTGGCTGCCCTACCTCGGTAACACGCTAGACGCAGGCGTGGCCGCCCTGTTCGCCTGCGAGGTCATCGAGGCCTGCAAGTATCTCATCGGCCCAAAACCCGTGGACGGCATCTGGCTGGGCGCTGCCAACGATGTCATCATGCGCGAGCGCGGCATTGAGTTCGTGGATGGATCGGCCCCCGGATTTGCCGCCATCACCGGCGCCGCGCCGACCAATCAGATCGCCGTCCGAATTGCCAAGGAACTGCAGCAGAAGAACCTCTACGTCTTCATGGGCGGCTGCACCAACGGCAAGCAGTTTGCCGAACAGTTGGCCGAAGAGGGCGTCCAGCTTGGATGGGATACCCGGCTCGTGCCGTTTGGACGGGACGTGTCGGCCCTGATTTACGCCCTCGGCTTTGCGAATCGGGCCGCGCTTTCCTTTGGCGGCGTCAAGCCCGGCGACTTTGCCGCCAACCTGAAATACAACAAGAACCGCATCTTTGCCTTCGTGCTCGCGCTGGGCGAAGTCACGCCTGACAAATACGCAGCGGCGGCCGGCGCTATCAACTACGGCTTCCCAGTCATCGCGGATACCGACATTCCGCAGATTCTGCCGACAGGCGTCTGCACCTACGAGCATGTCGTTTCCAACGTGCCGCATGAGAACCTGGTGGAACGGGCACTCGAGGTGCGCGGCTGCAAGGTCAAGATCACCAAGGTGCCCATCCCGGTGCCCTACGGTCCGGCCTTCGCGGGCGAGCGAATCCGCAAGGCGGATGCCCATGTCGAGTTCGGTGGAAATAAGACCACGGCCTTTGAGTTCGTCACCATGACCGACCTGGAGCAGATCACCGACGGGGAGATCGAAGTGATCGGTCCCGACATTGATACCGTTCAGCCCGGCACAGCGCTGCCGCTGGCAATCTGGGTCGAGGCGGCGGGCAGAAAGATGCAGCCGGATTTTGAGCCCATCCTCGAGCGACAGATTCACCACCTGATCAACGGCGCCGAAGGCATCTGGCACATGGGCCAGCGCGACATCGTATGGACGCGCGTGTCCAAGGCGGGTTTTGCCAAGGGGCTGCGCTTGCGGCATTACGGCGAGATCCTGCACGCCAAGCTGCTGTCAGATTACCCGGCGATCGTGGACAAGGTCAAAGTGACGATGATCACGGATGCGGAAGAAGTTCAGAAACGCCTCGCGGTGGCACGCAAGACTTACGATGACCGCAACCGGCGACTGGAGTCCATGACCGATGAGTCGGTGGACACCTTCTACTCGTGCCTGCTTTGCCAATCCTTCGCGCCGAATCATGTCTGCGTCATTACGCCCGAGCGGCTCGGCCTGTGCGGCGCTTACAATTGGCTCGACGGTAAGGCCGCCTACGAGATTGACGAGACCGGCCCCAACAAGCCGATCCAGAAGGGCGAATGCCTGGACCCGGTGCGCGGGATTTGGAAGGGCGTCAACGACTACGTTTATCCCAACAGCCACAAGACCATCGAGTGCTTCTCCGCTTACTCCATCATGGATCATCCCATGACGAGCTGCGGCTGCTTCGAGGCTATCTGCGCCTATGTGCCCGAGTGCAACGGCGTGATGGTCGTCAACCGGGAGTTCCTCGACGACACTCCCGTCGGCATGACTTTCTCGACGCTCGCCGGCAGCGTCGGCGGCGGCCAGCAGACCCCGGGGTTCATGGGGTGCGGCAAGGTGTTTCTGACCTCGCGCAAGTTCCTGTTCTCTGATGGCGGGCACAAGCGGCTGATCTGGATGCCGAAGGAACTCAAGGCGCTGCTGGCCAAAGACCTCGAACGCCGCTTCCAGGAACAGGGCACACCCGACCTGCTGGATAAGATTGCAGACGAAACCGTCGCCACCGATCCCAAGCAGATCCGCGCCTTCATGGAGAAGGTGGGGCACCCGGCGCTCACGATGCCCGACCTGGGGTCCATCACCCATGCGGATCCGGCGGCCCCAACTGCCGCGCCCAAGCCCGCGCCGCAGAGCGAGAAGCCGGCCGCAGGCGTGAAGATCAGTCCACCAACCAAGCCGCCAGGGGAAGGCCCCCGTCCAGCCCTGAGCGGAAATGGCGGAGGCAGCCCTGCGGTTGTGCCCGAGGCGACTCCGTCTGCGGCGGCGAATCCCGCACTGCTGGAACAGATCAAAGAAATGGCGCTCGCCGAATTCAAGCGTGCGCTCGATGCCGCCTCGCCCGAGGACATCCTGCGCGGCGTGATGGAAGCGCTTGGACGCAAACCTCTAGGAGCAGCCGCATCCCCTGCCCCATCTCCCGCAACTGCGGTGAAGCCCAGCGCGCCTTCTGCGCCCGCTCCAGCGCCCGTCGCAGCCGTGGAAACAGCCGCGCCCTCCGCCCGGGAACGGGTTCAGGCGGTCACGGCTTTCACCCCTCGCCGGGAGCGTTGCGAACTCCCGATCTGCACCGTCAAACTGGGCGCCTTACGCTCGGAGGGAGGCACCCGCGGACGCACCTACCGCATCGGCGGCGCCACTGCCATGCCGTTCCATCTCTGGGAAGGCGAAATGCCCAATCGGCCGCTCGTCGCAATGGAGGTGTTTGACCTCGTCAGCGAGAAGTACCCGCGTGTGCTGCGGGAGGTCTATGGCGACCTGCTCCAGCACCCAGCGGAGATGGCGAAGGTCTGCGTTGAGAAGCACGGTGCCGACTTGATCAGCGTCCGCCTCGAAGGCACCCATCCCGAAAAAGGCAACCGCACGCCCGAGCAGGCAGTCGAACTCGTGAAGTCCGTGCTGGCAGCGGTGGATGTGCCGCTGATCGTCACCGGGCACAACCATTTCGACCGGAATAATGAAGTGCTCAAGGCGGTCGCCGCCGCATGCACCGGGGAGAATCTCTTGCTCAATTGGGTCGAACAGAACAACTACCGCACCATCGCGGGCGCGGCGATCGGCTACGGCCACTGCGTCGTCTCGCAAAGCCCGATTGACGTCAACATCGGCAAGCAGATGAACATCCTGCTGACGAATATGGACCTCAAGCGGGAACAGATCATCATGGACCCGCTCACCGGGGCGATGGGTTATGGGATTGAATACACCTATTCGGTCATGGAGCGTATCCGCCTGACCGGTTTGGGCGGCGATGCGATGCTGGCGATGCCGATGATTGTCTCGCCGGGGCAGGAGTGCGCCAAAATCAAGGAACTGCGCGCGTCGGAAAAGGACATGCCGGTCTGGGGCGATTTGCGCAGGCGGGCGGCGTTGTGGGAGCTGACCACGGCCACGAGCCTGCTCTACGCCGGCGCTGACATCTTGATCATGTACAATCCGGAATCAGTCGCCGCTTTGAAGCGCGCAATTACCCGCCTCCTGGATATACGTCTGACCACTCCCACGCCCCTCGCCCCTCCGGCCCATTCCCCATTGGATGTTGGATGTTCCGGTTCCCTCGCCCCTCAACCCTCAACCCTCTGATCATGGCTCTCACTGGTCTGCAAATTCAGAAGCTCCTCCCGGCCACCAACTGCAAGGAGTGCGGCTCCAATACCTGCCTGGCGTTCGCTATGAAGCTGGCCGGCAAGAAAGCCGAGCTCTCCCAGTGCCCCTACGCTTCCGACGAAGCCAAACGCGTTCTGGGCGCCGCCAGCGAGCCACCCGTGCGCTGCATAGAGCTCGGCCCGGAGCGGCGGCTCAAGCTGGGGGGCGAGGTAGTGCTCTACCGGCACGAAAAGTCCTTTGTTCACCAGACTGCCCTGGGGTTGAATCTCAACGACACCGACGCGGCTGAATCCATAGACGCAACGATCAAGATAGCAGCCGAGTATCTGCTCGAACGAGTCGGCGAGAAGCTCCGGCTCGATGTCGTGGCCATCACCCAGAAGGGCACGGACGCTGGAGCCTTTGCCACGCTGGCCGTCAAAGCCTGGGACCGGACAAAACGGCCACTGGTCTTGCGCAGCACGGACGCCGCTGCGCTGACCGCCGCGGCCGTGGCGGTCAAGGGCAGCCGCAGTGTTCTCTGCGCTCCTTCGCCCGCAGCCGCCCGGGAGCTCTGCCGCGTCGCCAAGGAGAATGACCACGCGCTGGCACTGACCGCGCCTGACCTCGATCAACTGGTGGCGCTGGCCGCCGAGATCAAAGCCCTGGGCTTCAACGACCTGTTCCTGCAGTTCCCCACTCGCTCGCTGGCGGAACAATTCCAGGCCGCCTCCATCGCCCGCCGCGCCGCTCTCAAGGACAACTTCAAGGCCTTGGGCTATCCGACCCTGCGTTTCGTGGAGACCGGCAACCTGCTGGACGACACCATTGAGGCAACCAACGAGATCATCAAATACGGCGGAATTTGCGTGCTGCCTGAGTTCGACGCCGCGCAGATGGCCTCGCTGATGACACTGCGGCTGAATATCTACACCGACCCGCAGAAGCCGATCCAGGTCGAGCCGAAGGCTTACGCGATCGGCGAGCCCAAGCCCGACTCCCCGATATTCGTGACCACCAACTTCTCGCTCACCTACTTCATCGTGTCGGGCGAGCTGGAGAATTGCGGCATCAGCGCCTGGCTGGTGGTGCCTGAGTGCGAGGGCATGAGCGTGCTGACCGCCTGGGCGGCCGGGAAGTTTTCCGGGGCCAGCATCGCCAAATTCATCAAGGAGAGCGGCTTCGAAAAGCAGGTGACGCGGCGCGAGCTGGTGATTCCCGGTTACGTCGCCCAGATCAGCGGCGAGCTGGAGGAGAACCTGCCGGGCTGGAAGGTTATGGTCGGCCCCCAGGAAGCGGGTGACCTGGAGAGCTTCGTCAAAAGCCGGTTACTGTGAAGCCTCGGCTAGAGCGAATCTTGGAGGTAGCACCACCGGACGTGGATCCCCAGCTTCCCAGGAGCGCGGCCTTTAGGCTGCAGAAATGTGGGCTTAGCTCCCGATGCCCGCCAATCTGCACGCCTCCTCACTTCCCACGTTTCTGCAGCCTGAAGGCCGCGCTCCTATATGCTCCACTCCGGAGCGCGGCCTTTAGGCTGCAGAAACGTGGGCTTAGCTCCCGATGTCCGCCAATCTGCACGCCTCCTCACTTCCCGCGTTTCTGCAGCCTGAAGGCCGCGCTCCTATACTCCAGAGCATGGCCCAAGGGTTGCGGAGCTAACACCTCAGATGCCCAAGGTTGAATTTCATCCCTCTGGCCAGAGTGTCCAGGTTCCGGCGCAGACCCGGCTGCTGGATGCAGCACGTCAAGCGGGCATAGCAATCGAATCCCCTTGCGGTGGAGACGGTGCCTGTGGCCGGTGCCTGGTTAGGATCACCGGCGGCGAGGTGGATTCACGCAGTCTCGGCACGTTGCCCGACGCCGCCATAGCCGAGGGTTATGTACTGGCGTGTGCGACGCAGATTCTCGGGGAAGACCTTACAGTGGAAGTGCCAGAACAGGCGGCCCTGGAAGGCGGACAATTCGCGTCCGAGAACGAGACTCACCTGGTTCGGCAGGAGTTGCTGCCCCGGCAATGGGAATTTGATCCCCTGGCCGTGAAGTGGTTGCTGCACGTCGAGCCGCCCCGACTGGAAAGCGGGTTGTCCGATCTGGATCGCCTCATCCACGCCATTCAGCGTGACTGGGGTCCGCGACCGGTGGAGTTCGCCCTGCTGGGCATTCGGAAACTGGCAGATACACTGCGCGCCGCGGGGGGACAAGTCACCGCGACCCTCGTCCGGGACTCGGGGCGCCTTCACGTTATTGACATCGAGCCCGGCGACACCACGCTCCGCCACTTTGCCATTGCCGTTGATGTTGGCACTACAACCATCGCGGTGCAGTTGATTGACCTGGTGGTCGCCCAGGTCCTTGCGGCACAGAGCGATTACAACGAGCAGATTGCCTGCGGCCTGGACGTGATCGGGCGGATCAACTACGCGCGCACACCCGAGCGGTTGGAGGAACTCCGCTCGCGCGTGCTGGGCACCATTAACCGGCTGATTCGGCAGGTAGCCGGCAGCCGAGGCGTGGCCCCGGAGGAAATCTCCAATGCCGCCATTAGTGGCAACACGGTGATGACTCACCTGCTGCTCGGCCTGAACCCGGAATACCTCCGCCTGGCACCCTACGCACCGACGCTGCTGCACGTGCCTTACCTGCACAACTCGGAGATCGGCATCGCCATCAACCCGCAGGCCTGGATCCATTTCTCCCCGTGCGTTGGCAGCTACGTGGGCGGGGACATCACGGCGGGCATTCTCTGCACCGACCTGGCTGCTCCGAGCGAAGACATCAGCCTGTTCATTGACATCGGCACCAACGGCGAGATCGTGCTGGGCAACAACAGTTTCCTGATGGCCTGCGCATGCTCGGCTGGCCCGGCTTTCGAGGGCGGCGGTATTGAATGCGGGATGCGCGCTTCCACCGGCGCGATCGAGAAGGTCTGGATTGACGCCGCAACAGGCACAGCCCGCTACGCCACCGTGGGGAACGTCCAGCCCCGAGGCATCTGCGGTTCCGGCATGATTGACCTTGTTGCTCACCTTTTCCTGACGGGCTGGATTGACCCGGCTGGCAAGTTTAACCGCACTCGGCTGTGTCCGGCGATTCGCGTGGAAGGACGGCGCGCCACCTACACCCTCGCGTTCGCCGAGGAGAGCGCCACCGGCAAGGCGCTGATCATTACCGAGATAGACATCGAGAACATTATCCGGACCAAGGCATCCATTTACTCCGCCGTGGCCTTGATGCTCAACCAGGTGGGGCTGGGCTTTGAGGACCTGCGTCACATCTACATCGCGGGCGGTTTCGGACGCTACCTCGACCTGGAAAACGCCACGATCATTGGCCTGATCCCCGATTTGCCCCGCGAGCGATTCCGCTACATAGGCAACTCCTCGCTCATGGGTTCCTACATGGTTGTCGTCTCCCAGGACTTCCGTCAGCGCCAGCTCGAATTGGCCCGGCGCATGACCTATCTGGAACTGAACACGGACCCCGCCTACATGGAGCAATACACGGGCGCGCTCTTCCTCCCGCATACCGACCCAGCACGGTTCCCCTCCGTACGCGGCAAGTTGAATTCGGTGGCGACGGCGAAGGAAACTCTCGGCACGCTTTGATTACGTGGACAGCGCGGCCTGGAAATGGCCTGGCGGTCTGAAAGCTCTTTCCGCAACGCCGCAGGTTGATTACCCTGCCCACAACTAACGAACACGCAACACGCAACACGTAACACGCCCCGTCTATGCCAAAAGAGACTTGGATCATTGCGAGCGTCCTGACAGCGGTGCTCCTGCTGGGGTTGCTTGGCTTGGCCTCATGGGAGAAGAAGAAGGAAGTTGAGAAGGTCAGGGCCGAGCTAGCCGAAGCGCTGGCAGCAGCAGCCAAGACTCAGACCGAAGCCGCCGGCCTCAAGGACAAGCTGGATGAAAGCCAATTCCGTTTCTCTGAGTTGGAGAAGGAAAAGAATGCCGCCGTGCAGACCCATCAGAGCCTCGAAGACGAGATGCGCGCCATGCTCGAATCCAAGGATGTCACCATCTCCCAGTTGCAAGGCAAACTGACGGTCAACATCCTCGACCGCGTCCTGTTTGACTCTGGCGAGGCCGACCTGAAGCCAGCCGGCGCGGCTGTCCTGCGCAAGATCGCCACTATCCTCGCATCGCATCCCACCCTCAAGGTCCACGTCATCGGCCACACCGACAACGTGCCCATCCGATCCGCCGCCCGGAACCGCTTCCCGAGCAACTGGGAACTCTCCACCGCCCGCGCCACCGCCGCCGTCCGTTTCCTGACCGAGATTGCCGGGGTGGACCCGCAGCGCCTGGGAGCAGTGGGTTACGGTGAGTTCCGGCCCGTCGCCGACAACGCCACGCCCGAAGGCCGCGCCCGCAACCGCCGCATCGCCATCACTATCCTTTCCGAAGAGCTGGCCGGCGCGGACACCACGCCGACCGTCGTGCCCAAGTCCCCTGCCCTGCGCGGTTCTCCGGCTGTGACCACCAACGCTGTGGATGATCCCTCGGCTGGC
>SESF01001373.1_pt1 | contig 16433 bp, 20 predicted proteins | sample 3171521 | NCBI WGS metagenome assembly SESF01 (sample SAMN10866945, study PRJNA518727) | freshwater metagenome | biome: subpolar coniferous forest; feature: holomictic lake; material: water; isolation source: holomictic Lake 227, 6 m and 8 m depth | place: Canada: near Kenora, Ontario | collected...
GCAGCCCTGGGGGGTGGCCGGGTTTGAGCCGACAGGTAAGGTGGAGGATTCCTGGCTGAGACACGAACCCGGACAACTCTTGCCTAGGCAAGATCGGACGGCAGGACATTTATTCCTTCGCCGCGGGGGAGGCCCCCATGAAAAGAGGCTATTTCAGCCATTATTTGCCACGGCACGTCTATTGCTTAGCGGGTGGCAGGCATATAATGTATGATTGAAGCATTGTTCAACCAGCCGGGTTATCTTGGGGCAAAGCGTATGCTGGATGCCACCATGGCACGGCATGATGCGATTTCGGCCAACATCGCCAACGCCGAGACGCCCCGCTACCAGCGGGTCGATCTGGCGCCCTCGTTTCGCGCGGAGTTGCAGAGCGCCATCGCCGGTCGGGACACCGCCCGGTTGGGCTCGATCCGGCCGCAAATCGCCAAGGATTCGCTAGCCCTGGCCGTCAATCGCGACGGTAATACGGTCAACCTCGAACGCGAATTGGTCGAGCTCAGCCAGAATACCCTTGAAGGCACGGTGCAAACCCGGCTGGTGACCTCGGCTCTGACAAAACTGCGCATGGCCATTACGGGGAAATCCTGAACCTGATTTATGATTAACTTCATTGCCAGCTTGCCCAGCACGACGGCCGCGTTGGACGCGGAACGTACGCGGCTGGAAGTCATCGCCCAGAACATTGCCAACGCCAACACCACGCACGGTTTGAACGGCCGCCCGTATCACCGTCAGCAGGTCGGTTTCGAGGCGGTGCTGCAGCGCGCGCAAGCGGAGGACGGCCGCGGCCAATCGCTGGCGGTCCCCCGCGCCGGCCGCCCCCAGGAAGATCTGCGCCCGGGACGGGCGATTTACCAGCCGGGACACCCCGACGCTGACGAGAACGGGATGGTGGAACTTCCGAACGTGAACATCTATGAGGAAATGGCTGATATGATCGTGGCGTCTCGGACTTACGAAGCGAATGTGGCGGTGTTCAAGAACAGCCGCAGTCTGGCGATGCAGGCGTTGTCCATTGGCAAGGGCTGAGCATCCGGCGGCCATCCCCAATCTGAACTGGAATGAACCCCCTAGCCTCCATTCGCCAGATGTGGTCGGCGATGCCGTCGGCGCCGGCCGACCAAGCCGGGGGTTTGGGGGTATCCATTCCCACGGCCGAGCTGCGGGCACTCAATGCCAGCCAGCCAGCCGGCATCGCCGCGGAGACGCAGCCGGCGGATTCGTCTTTCTCGGGCCTGTTGGGGAACCTGGTGCAGGACGTGAACGCCAAGCAGCAAATGTCGGGGCAGTCCCTGCGCGATTTGCAGAGCGGGCAGAATGTTTCGTTGCATCAAACGATGATCTCGATGCAGGAAGCGAGCGTATCGTTTCAGTTGATGGTCGAGGTGCGCAACAAACTCCTTGAGTCGTATCAGGAACTGATGCGGATGTCGGTCTAGCTCGCACTAAATGAACCAAAATGTCACCCGGATCGGGCGTCAGTTCCAGGAAATCTGGAAGCAACTGGGCGTCAGCCAGCGCCTCAGCGTCGTGCTGGCCACCGGCATATTGCTGCTCGGAATCATTGGGGTCGCCTGGTGGTCGGGCCGGGCCGACTACACCCTGCTCTACGGCAAACTGTCGGACACCGAAGCCGCCAAAGTCATTGCGGCGCTGGACGACGCCAAAGTGCCCTACAAGATCGGCACTGGCGGCAGTTCAGTTCTCGTGCCGGCCGAGAAAGTCCACGTCATGCGGATGCAACTCGCGGGCAAGGGCATTCCCCGCAGCGACGGCGTCGGCTTTGAGATTTTCGACAAGCCGAATTTCGGCATCTCTGACTTCATCCAGCGGGCCAATTATATCCGCGCGTTGCAGGGCGAGCTGGCGCGCACCATTGCGCAGCTTGACGAGATCGAGAGCGCCCGCGTGATGGTGGTCATGCCGGAAAACCGGCTGCTGATCGACAAAGACAAACATTCGACCGCCTCCGTCTTCGTGCGACTGCGCAGTAACGGTCAACTTGCGCCACAGGCGATCAACTCCATCCGGTTTCTGGTCGCCAATTCCGTCGAGGGGTTGAAGCCGAATTTCGTCGCCGTGGTGGACAATCAGGGCAACGTGCTTTCCGAGAACGTCGAGAACGATTCGCTCGTTGGTCTGTCGGCGACGCAGCTTGACGCCCGGCGCAATCTCGAGCAATACCTCGCCAAGAAGACCGAGAGCATGCTCGAAAAGGTTCTGGGGCCAGGCCAGGCCATTGTGCGCGTCGCCGCCGAGATCAACTTCGATACCCTTCAGCGCACGGAAGAGAAATACGATCCGGATGGCCAGGTTATTCGCACCCAGACCAAGGACGAATCGAACGAGGACTCGACGACGGCCAACAACAACGAGTCGGCGGGCGTCAGCGCCAACACGCCCAGCGGCTCGAACACCACGGCCCAGGCGAGCGCGCTGCCCACCATTACCAAGAACACGAAGACTACGAGCACGATTGGGTATGACAACGGCAAGAGCACGAGCACGCTGATGCAGTCGCCGGGCGGAATCAAACGGCTTTCGGCGGCGGTGACCGTGGCGGCCAAGTTTGAAGGCCAGGGCGCGGCCCGCAAGGTCGTCGCCCGCACCACCGACGAGCTCGAGAAGCTGCGCCGCATCGTCGGCAATGTCCTGGGCCATGACCTCACTCGCGGCGATCAAATCACCGTCGAGGAACTGCCGTTCAACGACCAATTCGCGGTCGAAATCACGCGCAACCTCCAAACCCAGGAACGGCGTGATTTCTGGTGGACGCTCGCTCGCAACGTTGGCTATCCCGCGCTGGCGCTGGGTGTGTTGGTCGTTTTCCTGCGGCTCTTCAAGCGCGCGGACAGCGAGGGAATCCCGCTGGGCATTCCGATCGGAAACATGCAGTACCATAACGGCAACGGCAACGGGCACGGCAACGGCAACGGTCATCGACCGGGCTCAGTCTTTTCGTCGCGCGGCGGGCCCAACGACCAGGCGACGGTCACCGTTGAAGTGCTAAACCAGTTAATCAAGGAGAACCCGCAGAACATGACCCAGGCGATTCGCACCTGGCTCGTCCGCGACTCCTCCCCCTCGAAATGAAGCCTCATGGTCGCCACTGAATCCACAACCAAGGCCGGGGCCCAGGCGGTTGAAGCCCCGAAACTTACCCGGGTGCAGAAGCTGGCCGCGTTGTTGGTGATTCTCGGGCCGGACGCCGCCGCGCAGGTGCTGCGAACGTTCGAGCCGGTCGAAGTCGAGAGCATTTGCAGCGAGATGGCCAAGTTCACAATGGTCAGCCAGGAACTTCAGGCGGAGATATTGCGCGAGTTTTCCGATGTCGCCGTCCAGGCCGGCACGTCCGTTCGGGGCGGGGTCGATGTGACTCGAACCACACTGGAGAAGGCGATTGGCGTGTTCAAGGCCACGGAAATTCTTTCCCGCGTCGCGCCGATGCGTTCATCGGTCGTCGCCATTCAGGAGATCGTCGATATGGAACCGCGGCAGATTTACAACCTTATCCGCCATGAGCAGCCGCAAACGGTGGCGCTGATGCTCAGCTACACCGGCGCGGACAAGGGGGCCGAGACGTTGGCGTTTTTCCAGGCCGAGCAGCGCGACAAAATACTCGAGCGGGTGGCGACCCTGGCGCCGACGCCCGTCGAAATCGTGGAAAAGGTCGTCGAGGTTCTGGTCGCCAAGCGTGGCGTTAGCCATACCCGCGCGTTGAACCAGACCGGCGGCATCAAAGTCGCCGCCGACCTGTTGAACGCCATGGACAAGGACCAGGGGAAAGCCCTTTTGGGTTCCATCGAGGAGCGCAATCCCGAGCTTGGCCAGGCCATCCGCCAGAAAATGTTCACCTTCGAGGATCTCGCCAATCTCGACCCCACCATGCTGCAGCGCATCTTGCGGGAGGTGGATATGCGGGAACTGGCGCTGGCGCTCAAAAGTGCGAGCGACAAACTCAGGACGACCCTGCTGGCCTGCATCACGAAACGGGCCGCCGAGACGGTGCAGGAGGAAATGAGCTTCATGGGAGCGGTGCGGCTGCGCGACATCGAAAGCGCCCAACTGCGCGTCATTGACGCCGTGCGCCGGCTGGAGACCGAGGGTGGGGTGGATCTTAGTGAAGCGCGCAAGGGAGGCGAGTATGCCATGGCGTAAGAGCCTTTGCATCGGGCACCCCTTAAGCAAGGTGCTCCTGGTGACGCCGGCCGCCGCGCAGGCACGCGCGGCCAACGAAGCGCGCGGCCGCCTAAGCGAGCAGGCGGCCTACGAACGCGGTCTCGCCGACGGCGAAGCGCGCCTCAGCGAACAACTTTTGCGCCAGCGAGCCGAACTGCTCGAATTGCAGAACGGCGTCCTGGCGTCGCTGCGCCAGGCCGTGCCGCGGGTGGTGCGGCAGAGCGAGGCTGGCGTGGTCGAGCTGGCGCTCGAGGTCGCCCGGAAACTGGTTTCGGACCTGCCCGTTTCCGCGGAGATGGTCGAGGCGGCGGTTCGATCGGCACTGGCGCAGGCCGAGGAAGGTGTCAGCTTTCAGGTGTTTTTGGCCGCTGACGACCTGGCGCTGTTGCAGCGAATCAATTCGCCCGTGCTGTTGCCGGGCCCGGGCAACGAAGCCATGCATTTTCAGGCATCGGCCGAAGTCACGCGGGGCGGCTGCCTGGTCGAAACCCGTTTCGGCGTCATCGACGCCCGCCGGGAGACCAAGCTGAAGCTAATCCGTCAGTCGTTAAACGCATGACCGCCACCCTGACACAGACCACGCCCACGCATCTCGAATCCGCGCTGGAGCGCGTCAAGCAAACGCGGGCCGCCGAGACTCGCGGCCGGGTGGTTCAGTTGATCGGCCTGGTGGTCGAGTCCGAGGGTCCGCTGGCATCCGTTGGCGAGGTATGCCGGATCGAATCCGCGCGGCACGACAGTTCCACGCTGGCCGAAGTGGTTGGTTTTCGCAATCATCACTTGCTGCTGATGCCGCTGGGCGAGATTCGCGGCATCCATCCCGGCAGCGAAGTCATCGCCACCGGCGCGCCGCTGCGCATGCCGGTGAGCGACGAATTGATGGGCCGGGTGATCGACGGTCTCGGCCAGCCTTTGGACGAACAAGGTCCGATTCGCGGCCGGCACATGGCGCAACTCAATCTGCTGCCGCCGCATCCGCTCAAGCGCCAGCGCATCGGCGATGTGTTCCGAACCGCCATCAAGGCCATCGACGCGTTCACCCCGTGCGGTCGCGGCCAGCGTCTGGGCATCTTCGCCGGCAGCGGCGTCGGCAAATCGACGTTGCTGGGCATGATCGCGCGCCACGCCGAGGCGGATGTGAACGTGATCGCGCTGATCGGTGAACGCGGGCGCGAAGTGCGCGAGTTTCTGGAAAAGGACTTGGGCGAGGAGGGGCGGCGCAAATCCGTGGTGGTGGTGGCGACCTCGAATGAGCCGGCGCTGGCGCGGGTGAAAGGGGCGTTTCTGGCCATGGCCATCGCCGAGCACTTCCGCGACCAGGGGCGGAATGTGCTGCTGATGATGGACTCGGTGACGCGTTTTGCGATGGCGCAACGCGAAATCGGCCTGGCGATTGGCGAGCCGGCGGCGACGCGGGGCTACACACCTTCGGTATTTGCCCTCTTGCCGCGGTTGCTGGAGCGGGCGGGGGCGGGGGAGCGCGGCACGATGACCGGTTTATTCACCGTGCTCGTGGAGGCGGACGACATGAACGATCCGGTGGCCGACGCGGTGCGCTCAATCCTGGACGGGCACATCGTGCTTTCGCGTGATCTGGCAACGCAAAACCACTATCCGGCCATTGACGTGCTGGAGAGCGTGAGCCGCTTAACCCGCGAGTTGCTCACGCCCGAACAACTCGGCCTGACTTCCGACGCCCGCGAACATCTGGCCGTCTATCGGAAGAACCAGGACTTGATCAATATCGGCGCGTATCCGGCGGGGAGCAGTCCCGTCATTGACGAAGCCATCGCCCGGCACGAACCGCTGCGGCAGTTTCTACGTCAGGGCATTACCGACGGCTGGGGGTTGGAGCGAACCTGGTCGGAGCTGGCGCGAACGCTGGCGCCACTGGGCCAACCGAAGGCCGTTCCCACCGCGAGGCCGGCATGAAAGGGTTTCAATTCCGACTGCAAGCCGTGTTGACGCTGCGGGAACAAGCCGAGCAGAACGCGCAACAGAATTGCGCGCGCGCCTACGCCGTGGTGGCAGCCGCGGCAGCCTGCGCGCGCCTGGCCGAGGAGGCCATGGCCGCCTCCGACGAATCACGCCGGGCGCAACTGGCGGCCGGCGCCCGCGCGGACCAGATCGAGCAATGGCGGGCTTTTGGTGTCCGCTTGGGCGAGCAGCAAGCGGCGCGGGCGCGAGAACTAGCCGAAGCGCGCGGGCGGGCCGAGGAAACCTGGCGTTTGCTGCTCATCGCCACCCAACGCCGCGAGGCGCTCGAACGGCTGCGTCGGCGACAGCGGTTGCTGCACACGAGCCAAGCCGCGCGTGAGGAACAGAAAGTGCTTGATGAAATGTCCGGCCGCGGCCCGAGGCTGGCCGAAGCCTGGCGCGAATCGGCCGCAAACACATGATGCAGTTTCTTCAAACCAAATGGATGGCGGTGGTGGCTGGCGTCCTGGCCTATGCGGCGACCACCTGGTTTTGCCTCCGGCCGCAGCAGCAGATCAACCATGCGGCGGCTATGCTGCGCGTGCGGCAAAGCCCGGCGATGGCTAAACTCCCGGACGGTCCCTCCTGGACGTTTCAAAACCCCGAGATGACTCAACTCCTGGCGGAGCTCAAGAACGAGCGTGAGGCTTTGCGCGTGCGCGCAAGCCAACTGGACGAATTGGAGGCTCGCCTGCAGGCTGAGCGCAAGGAAATATACGCGGTCACGCAGGCAGTCTATCAGGTGCGCGCCGATCTCGACAAGGTCGTGACACGGGTCAGCGAGGAGGAAGCGGTGAACCTGAAAAAGCTCGCCAAAGTTTACACGACGATGAGTCCGGAAGGCGCCGCGCGCATCCTCAAGGAAATGGAGGACGACCAGGTGGTGAAGATATTAGCGCTGATGAAGGGGGCGGAACCCGCGCCGATAATTGAGAGCCTGGGCCAGGGGACCAAGGAGGATGCCCGGCGCGCCGCGACGATCTCGAATCGGCTTCGGCTCGTCCTTTCGGCGGCCAAAAAGCCTGCCTCACCATGACCACCGCGGTGAAGGCTCCGGTTTTATTCCCCAACTCCACAGGGCGGAAAACCGGGTTGGAAGACCGGGAGCTACCCACCACGACCGGAAACTTCGCCCGCTTGATGGACCAGGCGGTGAGGGCCCCCGGTGCCGAACACCGGAAGGCCGAGGGACAAACACCGGCCGACGCGGTTTCTTCTGGCGCGGAAGAGGATTCCGAACCGGCTGAGATCTCGAACGAACCGGCGCCAGCGGAAGACCAGAATGCGGTCACCGGGCCACCGCTAGCCTGGCTGGCCGGGCTGCCCGCCACAGTCTTAGGCCAGCCCATCGCAGTCAACCCTCAACCCGCGCCGGCTGAGGCGCAAGACTCGAGCGCACTCCCTGAGCATTCGGGCCTCGCGGCCGGAACCCCCATTCTCGCGCACGCTGAGAAGAACGGTGCGCTGGCTGAGCGCTTGAACAGAAGCGATGTCCCGGTGAGTCAACCCGGCGACTCGCCGGCGGAAGTGTCGGAGGCGGGGACGGCCAGTGCGCCGGCCGCGATACCATCGGATTCAAGGCCGGCAGCGGCGGGTTCGTCCCGGGGCCTGGCAGTGGCGGAGCTCACCGCCCATGAACAAGCGCTGATGGCCGCAGTTTCTGACTCTGGCACGCCGGCTGCTCAGCATACCGGCACGATGCAAGCAACGTGCGAAATGAACGAAAATGCCGGCCTGGCTGAGCAAAACCTGCCGTGTTTGCCGGCGGCGATCGAGGCTGCCGGACCCGCTGGGCGCGAGCGGAAAGCTCGTACCAATGATGGGGATCGCCTCGCTGGCTTGCCCTCTGGGGCGGCAGAAACGGCGCTCGCGCTCGCCGATCAACCGTCGCGGCGCGACCTGGGCGCCTATGCGGAGGCTGCGGCGCCGCCGGCGGCCGGAGCCGAGGGCGTTCGCCGAGCCATCGAAAACGCGGCGCTCGGGTTGAGGCGGATGGACGCGTCCTCCCTGTCGCTGGTCCTAACGCCAGACAACAACACGCAACTGGCGTTGCACGTTGAGCTACACCAGGGACGGCTCGAGGTGCGCGCGGTCTTGGAACGGGGAGATTTTGCCGCGCTCGGCGCGGAGTGGTCGCAATTGCAGAACCGGCTGGCCGAGCAGGGCGTCCGGCTGTCACCGCTGGCTGCGGGTGCCGGAGCCGGAAATGCGTTCGCGGGGGACTCTTCATTCTCCCGGCAGCGCGGTCGTGAGGAAATGCCCTTCCGAGAACTTCCCATTCCGGCCCTGGCCGAAGCGGAAACGCGCAAGTCCGGCGCGCGAACGGCAGTTGCCAGCACCGGGCGCGCATGGTGGGCTTGACGCCGCTTTGGCGAGGGCCGGCCGAAACAGTCAAATAACAGTCAAATATATGCAAGTTACTTCAACTAACTCAACGACGGGCGCACTTGTTGCCGCGCCGCAATCCACCTTGCCGGGGCAGACACTCAATCAGAACGATTTCCTGAAGCTGCTGGTGGCGCAGTTATCGGCGCAGGACCCGATGAATCCGGTCAGCAACACCGATTTCGCGGCGCAGATGGCGCAGTTCAGCACGCTGCAAGCAACGCAGACGATGCAGAAAAACCTGTCGGGCGTCGAGTCGAGCCAGGCGGTGCTTCAGGCCAACAGCCTCCTCGGACGAACCGTTCAAGTCCAGTCGCCGTCCGGTGCCATCGACAGCGGCGCGGTGAGCGCCGTTACCTTTCAGTCAGGATCGCCCAGTCTCATAGTCAACGGCCAGTCGTATAACCTGAGCTCGGTGCTCTCGGTTTCACTGCCTCAACCTTAGTAATAACCAGACCGAATTATGCTAGGATCCCTAACTACAGCCATCAGCGGCCTGCAAGCGTTTCAGCAGCAAATCAACGTTGTGGGCAACAATATCGCCAATGTAAACACGACCGGGTTCAAAACTTCCCGGACCGACTTCGCGGACAACTTCAGCCAGGCGATGGCCGGCAACAGCACCAACGTGCAAGTCGGTACGGGCGTCAGCCTGGCGGCCATTCCCACCAACTTCAACCAGGGCACCATCAGCGGTACCGGGGTGGGCAGCGACCTAGCCATTGCCGGACAGGGGTTTTTCAACGTGCGCAATTCGGCTGATAGCACGCTGTTCGCGACGCGCGCGGGCGATTTCCACCTGGACTCGGCGGGCTACCTCGTCACCACTGAAGGACTGCGGGTCCAAGGCTCGACCGGCGATTTGCTGGTCGACCCGGCCACAGTCGTCGCGTTCAGCATCGATCAGAACGGGAACATCAACGTGGTAAAGAAGGACGGCACGACGGCCGTGAGCGGCCAGGTGCAGCTCATGAGTTTTGCCGATCCGAGTCAGTTGATGAAGCAAGCCGAAAACCGCTATTCCTGGACGGCTGCGGCCGGAGCCTCGACCCTCGCGGCACCGCGGACCAATGGACTGGGCGCTCTCCAATCCGCGGCCTTGGAGCTGTCGAACGTCGATTTGACCAGCGAAATGTCCAACCTGATCATGGCGCAGCGTTCCTTCCAGGCCAACGCGCGCATCATCAGCACGAGCGACGAAATGTTGCAGGAAATCGTGAATCTCAAGCGGTAAACCGTTATGGTTGCTCCACGCTCTGAACCCACGCCGGCCCGAGGAAACGAGGAAAAGCAGGCGCGCGATCCGCAACCAGCGGTGGCGGACGCGACCGCAAACGCGAAACACGGCGGCGCGTGGAAGGCATGGTTGCCCCTCGGGGTAACGATTGTGGTCATGCCCTTGGTGGCTTACGGGGTGACCACTTTCATCCTGGTCCCGCAAATGCGGAAATCTCTGGTGGCGGCCGGCGTGGCTCCTGTCAAGGCGAGCCAGCCAGCTCACGCCGGAGCGGAGGCGGCCAGCAGCGAATCCCCGACCTCCGGCAGCCAGCGGCAGAGCGTGATGATCAACAAAGTGCTCGTCAATGTAGCAGGCACGCTGGCCTCTCGCTACCTGCTGACGAGCATCACCCTGGCAGGTGACGCGCCCGATTTTGCCACCCTCGTTTCCAAACACGAACCCCAACTCCGCGACATGGCCAGCGGCCTGATGATGATGAAAACCATTGAGAACCTGGAGAAGCCGGGTGCGCGGAACCTGCTGCGCGGCGAATTGATTGCGGGGTTCAATACCATCCTGGGGAATGCGACCGTCCAGGAGCTTTACTTTACCGAGTTTGCCATTCAATAGGGGCACAGGAACAGATGGCCAACATGACTTCAGGCGACGAAAAAGGCGAGGTTCTTTCGCAAAGCGAAATCGAGCGGCTGCTCTCGCAGGTCCAGGCCGAGGAGACCGCGACCACGGTCGTCAAGACCGGCGGCCTTCGGACCCGCTTCAAGAACGAAGATGTCCAGCCCTACGATTTTCGCCAGCCCGCCTTTCTTACGAGCGCCGAGTTGCGCAAGATTCGCATCCGGCACGAGGAATTCATCCGCACCCTGGCGGCCCACCTCTCCATTTATCTTCGGCTGGAAGTCACCCTGCAGATGTCGAAACTGCAAACGCTGAGCTACCAGAAATACACCGAGTCGCTGCCCAGCCCGACCCATTTGACCCTGTTTAAAGTGGAGCCGCTCAAAGGGGTGTGCCTGCTGGACATGGCGCCACGGCTGGGTCTGACGATTGTGGACCGCCTGCTCGGGGGGCCGGCGCATTCCGTGGACTTTACCGGCGAATTGAGCGAGATTGATATGGCGCTGCTCGACCAGGTCGCGCGGCTCATTCTCAATGAGTGGTGCCAGTTGTGGCAGAAGACCGACACGGCCCGGCCCGTTTTGCTTGGCCATGAAAACAACGGCCGATTCCTGACCAGTTCCGCGCACGACTGCATCATGCTGATTCTGTCGATGGAGGTGCGGCTGGGCGATTGCACGGAGCAGATGGAATTGGCGTTTCCCTTTCACACCATCGAGCCGCTCATTCATCAGCCCGAACCCGGCGACGGGGCCGATGCGAGCGCCGCCGCCGCCCGGCCCGGGCGGTCGCGCTGGAGCCCGAACCTCGACGAAGTGCTGGTGCGGGTTAACGCGGAGTGGCACGGCTTGGAAATGAGCGTCGGCGAGCTGTCCCGGCTCAAATGCGGTGACGTGTTGATGCTCGATGAAAACTGTTTTGACCGGGTGGAACTTCGGCTCGAAGAACGGCCCAAGTTTCACGGCCGGCTGGGCACGGCGGGCGGTGGTTGGGCCGTGGAATTGACCGAGAGTCTGAAACGCTGAACTGCCTATGAACGCCGCTACCACTGGAATTCCCAATCTCGACATCATCCTGGACGTGCCCGTTAAGCTGGCCGTCGAACTCGGCAGTTGCCAGATGCCGATGCGGGAAGTTCTTGAGCTGGCCGTCGGCTCGGTCGTGCAACTGGACAAGGTTGCCGACGAACCGGTGCAACTCTCCGTCAACCGCAAGCTCGTGGCGCGCGGCGAGGTGGTCGTGGTGGACAATCGGTTTGGCATCAAGATCACCGAACTGATCGGCAGCCTGCCCGCCGCATGAACCGATGCTTCCATTGCCTCCTGGTGGCACTGGTCATAGCCGGCGCGCCCGCCGCCTTGGCCCAGGCCACCAACACGCTGACGCTACCCACGAACCTGCCGGCCATGGCCGGCGCGCCCGCCGCCTTGGCGCCAGCCACCAACACGCTAACGCTGCACACAGACCTGCCTGATTTGGGCGTCTCGGCGCTGCGCGCCTTTGCCGCGCTGGCCATCGTGCTCGCGCTGTTCTTTGCCGGCGTCTGGCTGTTCCGCAATGGTCAGCGCATCGCTTGGCGCAAGACCGGCGTCCCCAAGCTCGCGATACTTGAGACGCGCCCGCTGGGCAACCGTTTCGCGCTTTACGTCGTCGGTTATGAGCAGCAGCGTCTGCTGGTCGGCAGTTCACCGGCCGGATTGAGTTTGCTGAGCCAGTTGCCGCCGGCCGCTGAAACGAGCGGCCCGAGCGCGCCTCCGGCCGAAACCGCTTCTTTCATGCAGTGCCTGCAAAAGGTGCTGAAGCCAAAATGAACCGTTTCGGCCCCACCCGCCCCCCCAGAATTCTGTTCCTGCTGCTGCTGGCGGGAATGGGGTTGGCCGCGTTGAACGTTCCGGCCCAGACCAATACCGCCGGGGGACTGGCGCCGTTTCGCCTCACGCTGGACGGCGGCAATCAGCCGCAGGATGTCGATGCGGGGATCAGAATCCTTTTCACCATCACGTTATTGTCGCTGGCCCCGTCGTTTATCCTGCTGACGACCTGCTTCACGCGCATCGTCATTGTGCTTTCTTTCGTCCGCACCGCGCTGCAACTGCAGGCGGCTCCGGCGAACCAGATCGTGGTGGGGCTCGCCTTGTTTATGACGTTCTTCATCATGTCGCCGGTATGGGACGGCATTAACCACGACGCGATTGCGCCGTATCGCGCCTCGCAGATTACGAGCGAGGAGGCCCTCAGCCGCGCTTCCGGCCACATCCGCGGCTTCATGCTCAAGCAGGCCCGGACGAAGGATGTGGAACTCTTCGTTGCGTTGGCGCGGATACCGCCAACGACGCCCGACCAACTGCCGCTGCGCGTCGTCGTGCCCGGCTTCATCATCAGCGAACTGCGCACCGCCTTTCAAATGGGCTTTCTGATTCTGGTGCCGTTCATCCTTATCGATGTGGTGGTCAGCACGGTGTTGATGAGCATGGGCATGATGATGCTGCCGCCGGCCACGATCGCAATGCCGATCAAAATCCTGCTGTTTGTGCTGGTGGACGGCTGGGCACTGATCGTGCGCTCGCTGATCATCAGCTTCGGTTCCTGAACCGCAGCCGGCTGGTGCCGACGCGGCCAAGACTTTTATGAATCCCGAATTCGCGGTGGAACTATTGAAGACGGTCATTTTCCAGTCGATGCTTCTGGCGGCGCCCTTTCTGGTGACCGCGATGGTGTCGGGCCTGCTCATCAGCCTGTTTCAGGCGGTCACCTCCATCAACGAACAGACGCTCAGTTTTGTGCCCAAGGCGCTGTGCGTCCTGGGGGTGCTGCTGCTGCTGCTGCCGTGGCTCATCCGGCAGTTGGTCGGGTTCACCGCGGGCATCATCGAAAAGATTCCGCAAATGGCCCTATGAACGCATGGACTGGAACTTCAACAACTGGATGCTGGTGTTCGTGCGGGCGGGGGCGTTCCTGGGCACGCTGCCGCTCTTCACCATGCTCCATGTGCCGGTGAGAGTGCGGGTGGCACTGGCCGGGCTGCTCGCCGTGCTGATTGCGCCGACGCTGCCGCTGTTTCCGCTGGCGGGGCTGACGTTGCTGGATTGGGTCGGGCTTTTTGCCCGTGAGGTGATCTGCGGATTGGTGATCGGGTTCGTGACCCGGATGGTATTCTTTGCTTCGGATTTCGCGGGTCAGATCATGGGCAATGACATGGGCCTGAACCTGGCGACCATTTTGGATCCTCTCAACGGGCAACCGACCCAGGTGCCGAGCATGGTGATGTTTGTGCTGACGTGTATGCTGATGATGACGTTGGACATGCACCACTGGCTGCTGACGGGCTTTCAATACACCTACACCCTGGTGCCGATTGGCGGCGCGCACGTGCGCGAGGTGCTTTTCATGAACATCCTGGATCACACCCGCCGTGTTTTCCTGGTGGGGGTGCAGATCGCGGGGCCGATGATCGCCGCCTCGTTTCTCGCGATGCTATTGCTGGGATTCCTCGGCCGGCTCGTGCCGCAGATGAATGTCTTTGCCGAAAGCTTTGCGGTGCGCATCGTGTGCGGGCTGGTGGTGTTCGGCCTCACCATCGAAATCTCCGCGCAGCACATTCTCAACGGTCTGCACCGCTTGCCGGAGGACATGATGCGGGTGGCACAATTCCTGGGCATTGGGTAAAGGCTCACCGCACACCATGAGCGAGCAAATCGGCGAAAAAATAGAGCAACCGACACCGCGCAAGCTGGAGGAAGCGCAGAAGCGCGGCCAGATCGCGCGGAGCGCGGAGGTACAGACGGTGTTCGTCCTGCTGGGTGTCCTCTGCGCCCTGTCGTTCACGGGCGCCGAAATGTGGCGGCTGCTGGCGGGCGGCACCGTCAGCGTGCTGGGCCATTTGCACGATACCCCGCTGAGCATCAATACGCTGCAGGGTTATGCCTGGCGCGGCACCCTCCTATTTCTGCAATGCACTGCGCCGGTTGTGTTCGCGGCGATGCTGGCGGGGTTGCTGGCGGGCGGAATTCAAAACCGTTTCACTATCGCGTCCGAAGCGCTCGGCTTCCACTGGGAGCGCCTGAACCCCGTCGAGGGGTTCAAACGGACCTTTTCTGGCCGCTCCGCGGTGCCGACAATAATTGCCGTCTTCAAATTACTGCTCATCGGCGCGCTGACTTACGGAACGGTGAAGGAAGTGATGGGGGATCCGGTCTTCACGACTTCGGTGAGCCTGCCGGCGTTTGCCAATTTCCTCGCCGCCGCCAGCTTCAAAATCGCGCTGCGCCTGCTGCTGGCTCTCGGCGTGATTGCGGCGGCGGATTACGGTTACCAGTTCTGGCGGACCCATCAGGATCTCATGATGACCCGGGATGAGTTGAAGGAGGAATCGAAAAGCAGCGAAGGCAATCCCCAGATAAAAAGCCGCCGCCGCCGGATGCTGGGACGCTCCAAGCGCCAGATGCTGGCCGACGTGGCGACCGCGGACGTGGTGGTGACGAATCCGACACACATTGCCATCGCCCTGCGCTATGACCGCCAGTCGATGCAGGCGCCGCGCCTGGTCGCCAAAGGCATTCGCAAGAACGCCGAGCAAATCCGGGAAATCGCGCGGCAGTGCGGAGTGCCGCTGGTGGAGAACAAGCCGCTGGCCCGCCTGATGTTTAAATACGGCAAGGTGGGGCGCGAAATTCCGGCGCAGCTTTACGCGGCGGTGGCGGAAGTGCTGGCGCACGTCTATCGAACGAACCCTTACCGCTACTACGCCGAGGCCTGCACCCTGGCCGCGTCGGAGACCCGCTGACGAATCATGGCCACGCTCAGCTCCAATTTGCGACTGCTCCTGCGCCACGGCGACTTGTGGCTGATCACCGGGCTGTTCGGCACGGTGATGCTGCTCATCCTGCCGGTGGCGCCCTGGATATTGGACGGCCTGCTCGCGATTAGCATCGCGATGTCGTTGCTCACGCTGCTGGTGATTCTGTATGTCCGCCAGCCTTCCGATTTCAGCAGCTTTCCCACGCTGCTCCTCTTTCTCACGCTGTTCCGGCTCTCGCTCAACGTGGCGTCCACGCGCTTGATCCTGCTGGACGGGTACGCGGGCCACGTGATCGAGGCGTTCGGCAATTTCGTCGTCCGCGGCAATTACGTCGTCGGGATGGTGGTCTTCCTGATTTTGGTGTTGATCAACTTCATCGTGATTACCAAGGGCGCCGGCCGCATCGCCGAGGTGGCCGCGCGTTTCACCCTGGACGCGATGCCCGGCAAGCAGATGGCCGTCGATGCCGAATTGAATGCGGGGGTCATTACCGAAGCCGAGGCCCGGGCGCGGCGCAAGAACGTCGAGCGCGAGGCGGACTTCTACGGCGCGATGGACGGCGCGAGCAAATTTGTCCGGGGCGATGCCGTCGCCGCCATTCTTATCACGCTCATCAACATCGTCGGCGGTTTCGCCATCGGCATTGCGCAAAAGGGGATGACGATGACCGAGGCGCTGCAGCGCTTCACCATTCTCTCCATCGGCGACGGCCTGGTATCGCAAATTCCGGCGCTGATCACCTCCACGGCCGCGGGTATTCTGGTGACCCGCGCCGCGTCGAAAAACGACCTTGGCCAGGAGTTGGGCAACCAATTACTGATCTATCCTCGCGCCATGACCGTGCTGGCCGCGATGATGGTCGTCTTCGCGCTCGTGCCCGGCCTGCCCATGTTCCCCTTTCTGGTTCTGGGTGTGCTGGCCGGTATGTTGGCTTACACGCTTTATCGCCACGGTCCGCTCGAACCGGCCCTCGCGCCAGCCCCGTCGCCCGGAGCGGCCAAAGGCGTTGACGGTGGGGCGGCCCCGGTGGCCGGCGAAACCAAGGCCATGGACAAGTTGGAGGAGCTGCTGCACTTGGACCCGTTCCAGGTCGAGCTCGGCTACGGGCTGGTCGCGCTGGCGGACAAGCGGCATGGCGGTGATTTGCTCGAGCGCGTTACCAGCGTGCGCCGCAATTTCGCCCAGGAAATGGGCATCATCATTCCGCCGATTCGATTGCGGGACAACTTGCAGTTG
>SESF01003257.1_pt1 | contig 16427 bp, 16 predicted proteins | sample 3171521 | NCBI WGS metagenome assembly SESF01 (sample SAMN10866945, study PRJNA518727) | freshwater metagenome | biome: subpolar coniferous forest; feature: holomictic lake; material: water; isolation source: holomictic Lake 227, 6 m and 8 m depth | place: Canada: near Kenora, Ontario | collected...
GGTCCTTCAGTTTATCCATCTCCGATTGTTTCATCGGGCGGCTGGAGTTGCAGATATCGGTTGCGCCATTGATCAGGGCGGAGATACCGGTTCCTGAACCTCCTCCGGTTACCTGGACCACCGTTTCGGGATGCGACTTCATGTATACTTCAGCCCATTTCTGTGCCAGGATGACCATGGTATCAGATCCTTTTACGGTTATTTTTTTGGGAGCAGGCATGAAGGCGAAGCCAAGTAAGGCGATCACCACAATTGCTGCCATTCCGAATTTTGATTTCAATTTTTTCATTTCCTTTAAATTTTACGAAATATAGTAATTTATTTTTTAATTGTCCTGGAATTAGAATTTCACCTGCAAACGAAGGGTGAGGGTGTTTTGCTTAATGGCCTGGCTGTAATCATATACTCCCGGTTCGCCATTGACGGCATAGGAAGAGGTTACATTGCCGACACCATTGGCATTCACACCAACTTTTTTATTCAATGGGATCTCATATCCAAGCATGATTTTAATATTATCATCAAAGAAGTATGTGTAAGCAAGGGAAATGGTTTGATACTTAATATCGCTGGTACCGCTTTTCAGGTTGTTGACCACAACCGTTTTTGTTTGTGCGTTGGTTGCGATGACTGCATCTGTTCCGGCATAGGTGAAGTTATTGGTTGTCGTGGTCTTGATGGCTGCATCCCATTTTGCAATCCCGATCTGATCGGATGCAACTTTTGTATTGGGATCATAATAGTCGTAACGTACGGCAACCTGGTGACGTTTGCCGATGTTCTTGATAAGGTAAACATAATAGCCGCTGAAACTTTTTTCGATGGCAGGCCGGTTGTTGGTGGTATTGGTCGTGAGGGTGGTCAGGGTCAGGGTATCATTCTTCAGAACAGAGGTCATCGGGCTTACCACACTTGTTTTGGACATATATCCGGGTGTTCCGTTCACACCAAAGATATACTCTCCCTTGAGGGCGAGTCCGCCGAGGAAATCAAAGTAGAGCTGTGCTTCAAAGCCTACCCAGTTTTTCCTGACCAGTTTGCCGATGTTGTCGAGCGATTTGTTGTAAGTATAATCGGAGTTGAGAACATCGGTGGTGTTGGCCTTGATGGCACCATAATAGCCATGAGCACCAATTCCGAGAGCGCCAACCTTACCGAGTTTGAAGGTGTAGGTCACGCGTCCCATAAAGTCTTTGTGATTGTCAAAATCGTTGTTCAACGGGTTGATGTTGGCTCCCGATGCATCGGGGATGGTAAGTCCGTCGTTACCATTGAACACGGCCAACTGGATTTTCAAAGGAATTTTCGGGGGTGCAATTTCCAGCTTGGCACCGGTTGCGCGTTCATCAGGATAGATGGCACGGATTACGCGTGAACGCTCTGGAACTTCACGGTTACTGGATGAATACTCCACTTCGTAGTTTGGCCTGTTGAATTTACCAGCCCACAATGAAAAGGTCTTTAACCACCGGTCGTTCAATTGCACGTAGGCATCTTTAAGGGTGATGTTACCGGGAACGAAATCGGGCTGTAACACGAATACAACGCCGTTGATGGGTTCATATTGAAATTTGATCCTGACCCTGCGGAGCATAAAGACATTGCTGGGATATGCGTTTGCCGCTTCATAATGCATATACTGGGCCTGGATGTAACCTGACAATTTAATCTTGGTCAGTTTGGCCAAGTCGCCTTCGGCCGTTGCCACTCTTTCTTCCACACCGCTGATCTTATCGCGCAGGGTGATTACATTTTCTTTCAGGGTGTCCTGTTCTTTTTTCAGCTCATCAATTTGCTTTTGCGCCTTGGTATTGGTGGACAAAACCAATAACGGAAGGATCAATCCAAAGGTTAAAAGAAGGTTCGTAAGTTTTTTCATGTTCATGGGTTTTAATTTTGCGGCAAAGTTATCTCACCCTCCCGCTGCCCATGTTAACAAATGATTACCGTTATGTTAAATAATTGTTAACGGATGAGGGGAAATGAAATCTGGGGGCGGAATATTTCAGCCTCCTTTATTCGGGAAATGTCTGGAAAGTAATGGTAAAGGATGCTCCCGGGTTGTTCTTCACCGTGAGGGTTCCCTCAATCTGTTTGCAGAGGATCTGTATGATCTGCAGTCCCATGGTCTTGTATTGGCCCCGGTTCAATCCATCAGGCATCCCGATGCCGTCGTCCTCCAAAACCAGGGTGCTCATTCTTTTTTCAGTATCATTCATAAAGGAGATCCGGATGTGACCTGCCCTGTTATCGGGAAATGCATGCATGTAAGCATTGCTCAGGATTTCATTTACGATAAGCCCAAGGGGAATAGCAGCTTCAATATCGATGACAGAATCCTGGGCTTCAAAAGTGAGCACGATATCATGCCTGTTGAAGGTCCCTGCTATAACCGAGGCCAGTGACCGCAGATAATCCAGAAAGGATATGCTCTCGAAATCCTTCGATCGGTAAAGCATTTCATGGACCAGGGCCATGGTCCGGATCCGAAGCTGAAGATTTGTCAGGGATTGGACGAGTTCCGGGTTTTTGCTTTGTGCCAGTTGCATATTGATCAGGCTTACCAGAATGGCAAAATTATTTTTCACCCTATGATGAATTTCCTTCAGAAGATTCTCCTTCTGTTTCGTTCCTTCCATAATTTCGAATTCTTTGGTTTTACGTTCCTGGATATTTCGTGTAACGGTGACAACCCCTTTGAAAATACCGTCAACCGGATCAAAAAGCGGATTGATGATTGATTCAACCCAAAAAAAAGTTCCATCTTTTTTCCGAGCCTGGTAGGTAATTTGCCTGGGCGACCGGGTCTCGGTGAGTCCATTGAATACTGATTCGGTATAGGCTTGATAATCAGGATGGGTGAGGAAAAACAACGATTTCCCCATAATTTCCAGTTGATTGTATCCAAACAACTTAAGGGATGAAGGGGAGGTATAGATCTGGATTTTTTGTTCATCCGTCTGGGCGATAAAATCAGCAGAATTTTCTGTGAGAAAACGATATTGCCTTTCCCGTTCGCTGGTTTGTCTCTCTGCCGCTTTCCGCTCCAGGATTTCAGCGGATAACAACTTGTTTATCCCCTGCATTTTTCGCCTGACCTGGCGGCTGATTAAAAAGACGACCAGGAAGATCACCACGATGATCCCTGCCAGGGCGGTAATGCTTTTAACAAAGGAAAACTGGTATAGCTGGTTGCTTATGTTCAGCGATTGAATTTTATGCTCTTTAATCAGCAGGTTTTCCGATTCCTGGATCCTTTGAATTTGTCTCCTGGCCTCAAGAATGTTGATGTTGCTTTTACTCCTTTCCTGTGAAATTCTTTCGCTTTCTGCACTGTAAAGATGATAGTAGGTCAGGGCCTCTTCATAGTTCCCATGGGTTAGATAATATTGATACAAATGGCGATATCCGTTTTCAATATAATTTCTCCAGTTGTTCTGAATGGCTATGCGCATTCCCAGATCATTGTAAAACCTTCCCGAATCAAGTTGCCCAAGATGGAAAAAATCACCGGAGATGTTAATGAGCGAACTGGATACCCCTGAGGCAGAATGAATCTGCTGCCTTTTCGCCAGTGCTCTCCTGTTATAGTTTAATGAAGTTAAATGATCATTCTTTTCTGAATAGATGTGGGCCATGCGTGTATACACGGTTCCCATCAGGTTATTATCTGAGGTATCCCCTTTTGTAATAAGCCAAGAATAATGAACCAGTGCTTCATCGTACCTTCTCTGGTCCAGGAGTAAGTTTCCGATGTTATTCTGAACATTCATTTCATCTACCTTTTTCCCGGCAATGCGGAAATCCAGCAATGCCTGCTGAAAAAACAGCATGGATTGGTGATAATTCCCCATCTGTTGATATATAACTGCTATCTGGTTCCGGAATGTTCCCTGCATTGACATGTTTCTTGTGTTCTTTGCAATTTCCAGCCCTTCATTAAAATAGGTCAGCGCTACATTATAAGTTCCCAGGTTTCCATTTAAGGATCCTATCTGACGCAAAACAGCCATTTCACCCGTTTCATTGTGTGCCCAATGATATTGTTTCAACGCTGCCTCATAATGCTCCATGGCCTCAATAAACCTGCGCTTCCCAACACAATAATCACCGAGCGCCATCCTGGTCCGCGCCTTCAGGTTTATGTTATTTTCATGGATGGATATGGGCATTGCCAGCAGAATGTAATTATATGATTTCTGTGGAACGGAATCCCACATTTTCGCGAGCCTGAGGTAGAATTCAGCACGCTCAACCTGGCTCTCACGCGGCATCGTGCGTGAGAGACTATCCTCCACGCATCGGTCATTTGGAGTGTACTGAGCAAATGAAACCCGGGTGTATAAAGCAAAGAAAACTATCGGAACCAGAAAATACATTTTCATGTATGATCGGATTTAAATTGTTTTGCGGCTTTTTTCCAATCTCTGGAAAGCCGCATCCCGTCCAATGAAAGCCGCTCTAAACGGCTTTGCGATACATGTACATCAAGCATGTCTTTCAGAATGGTATTCCGCTGATTTTTCCAGTTCCTGATTTCATCGATGAGTCCGACATCAAATGCCCCTGTCAGCGTGGCGTTTTCCGAAGTCAGCAACAGGAACTTGACCCGCTTGATCGATTGCTCCAGGGTGAATCCGGCTGATGGCTGATGATGGTCGGCTATTCTCAGGAGATTTTTCAATCTGCTTTCAAGTAATGAGGAGATCAACCAGGAGGCCTCCAAATAAAATTTGTTTTTAACGGCCAGTTTTGCCTGCTGTATTGATTTTTTATTTGAATGTTCCGCTTTCGCAGCACTCTTTTTTGTCTTCTTCATACCCGGATCAATAATATTATTTTGGCCCAATCAAAGGTAAAATTAATCATTTTTACTTTTGATCCCCGGTTCGGTATACTTCTTTCTCTTTCTGATCCAAAACCATGTCTTTTGGATTGTCCAGGTCAGGAGATATTGAAAGTGCCTTCCAGTCGAATTTTTCATCCAGCGGAGTCAATGCCTTTTGCGGATCAAAGATCCGTAAATCGGAGGGTACAGCCACATAGGGGCTGAAGTCAGGTTGTGAGGTGAATATATCGGAAAGATCGGTGGCTCCTGCATCATATTGATTCAGGTAGGGCAGTCCCAGCAGGTTCCAGAAGGTTTTAAAAATGCTGCCAAAACTATAGTGGATTTTACTCACATAGTCTTTTTTGGCGTAGGGTGAAATGACCATCAGGATACTCCGGTGGGCATCCACATGATCGACCCCGTTTTGTGCATCATCTTCGGTTATAACGATGGCCATGTTTTTCCAGTACGGGGTATGCGACAGGAACTCAACAATCCGGCCAACGGCCAGGTCATTGTCGGCCATGTAGCTCTCCCTGAAGGGATACCCGGCTTCGGGCCGCTCCCCGGCGCCATGGTCGTTTGGCAGGATCACCGTGATGAGGCTTGGCAATTCTTTTCCCTTTCCCGTCCACTTTTCATTGAACTCCCCGATAAACTGGCTTACCCTGAACTGGTCCGGAATGGCCATGTTGAATGTTACATAGCTTTTTGAGGTTCTTGAAAACATGGGCGCCGGCATAGGGAAGTTGGTAAAATAGCGAATCCCGAAATACTTGAAGGTATCGGCATAAAAAGCCGGTTCGAACATCACGCCAAAACCAAAATTGAAAAACTCAACGCCATTCCGTTCAAGATGGTCCCACATCGATCCTGCTTCGTTGTAATCTTCAGGATAGATGGCGCCGGCCGATCCGGTCATACCCAGGCTCCCGGGTGCCTTGGAGGATGGTTTATAGTTACGGTTCCCCCCGTAACTCGCAGGGACCGTCGATTCCACCCATTCGTTGGGATAGGTGTTCGCCAGCCACCGGTGACCATCAGCCGAAACATCGGAATCAACATAAAAATTATCAGCGACCGAATAACGGGTGGCCAGCCTGAGGTGGTTTGGCATGACGGTGGCATGGTCTACCCGACGTGTATGATCTTTATTGGAAAAACTGACATTCTTCCCGTACCGCGCAATGGATGCATCCCCGCTCCCTTTCGCAAGCTGCCCGAACACTTCGTCGTAAGTCCGGTTTTCCTTGGAGATAAACACAACATATTTTATCGGCGTCTCCCTTTCTCCTCCGAATACCGGGACAGGATTATCCTTTCGCCTCTGCCTGGCCTCACCGAGGGTTCCCATCCTGAAATTGTTGCTGATAACCCGCCGGGTGTAACTGATTAATTTTTCCTCTGAAGGAATGTCAATGACGGAAACAGTCCCTTTCATCAGGTTTCCGATGTAGGTTCCTTCAGGACCGGGGTGAAATGCTTTTCCGCCATTTGGCCCGCTGCCATATCCTTTCGCATTGGCAACGATCAGCTTTTTCCCGTCTTTTGTCACAGCCAGCTTCGAAGGGAACCAGCCAACCGGGATATGCCCTGTTACAGTGAGCGACGGAATATCGATGACCCCGATGGCGTTGATGCCCGATTCCGCAACATACAGCCGCTTTTCATCCGGCGAAACAGCCAGTCCGAATGGAATAACACCCCTGAAGTGTCTGACGGCTTGATTCAGTTCAAGCCTGATCTCTTTGATGATCCGGTTATTTTGAATGTCGATGACGGAGATGTTATCGTTGTTCCCGTTGCTGACAAAGACATATTTTGAAGTGGCTACGACCGAATTCGGGCTGGAGCCGCCAACAGCAGGAATCCCCTCCACCTTGTCGCCAACAAGTGTTCCGGTTTTAATCCTGGCAACCACGGCGGGTTTGGATATGTTTTCAACAGACACCGACCAAACGGAGAAGGATTCCGGAACATTGAGCTCCCCGGTCCCCGGAACGCGGACCGAACCAATGGTCACCCCCTCCTTCATCTCCTTCGACCCATAGGCGAAAGGCGGGTATTTCAATGCGTTGACATAATCCTTTTTTTCTTCGATAGAATCTACCTTCTGGTAAGCAAACATCCCGACATTGGCAACATACACCTGTTTTTCATCCGGAGAAAGAACAAGGCCGAATGGATAACGGCCAACCGGAACACTCGCCGCTACCTGCCTTTTTTGAGCATCAACGATCACCAGTCTGAAATTGGTCTGATCCACGGCAAAGAGGTATCGGCCATCTTTTCCGAGTACCATATCCCCGATATAACCATCCGGGTATTTCTGACCCGCTGTCTCCCGGGCACAATCAACCGAATCAACCTTACTGCCATCGGCTATTGAGAATAGGTAAATTTTATTTGCCTGGCCTCCCGCCACGTAAACCAACTTTTTATCCGGAGAAATGGCCAGTCCCATAAATACCGAAGCCAGGATCCCCTGGTCTGACCTGGAGCCCGGGGGGACCTGCATTATCGTGGGACGACCACTTTGCAATCCCTTGATAATGGAGATGGAGATGGGGCTGACGCCGGAGTTGGCTGTGACCGCCACATCCATATCGTCGCTTACCGCCAGTCCATAAGGATGGGGTGCCACTTCGACCGACCAGCCTGCCGGTGTGAGAAACCGTCCGTTAGGGATCACCGTAATGCCCGCTTTGTTGATGCCAACATAGCGATTGCCGGCCGGGGCAGACAGGACTGAAAGTTTTTCATCGCTTTGGCTGCATGCCATGTGAAAAACAGCCAGGATTGTCAACCAGACAACATTATTACATTTTCTCATGATAACTTCAAGTTACGTTCATTGGGAGAGAACATCTGCCGGTGTATGCATCTTATCCTGGTGATCAGGGAACAAACCTGTGTCAATCATCCTGTCTAACTCGCTGTTGATGCGTACAAATTCCTTACTGTTGCTTTCAACCAGGGTTTCGAGGTAGTTACGGATCTGTTCCAGTGGTTGTTCTGAAGGTTTTGCAGCCCGGTCGAGAAAGTCTGTTATGGAATCGGCCAAAACAACATGGTCATGCCAGTTCCCGATCATTATTTCAGTTGCATTCAACCTTTCAACGATCTGCTCAAATTTCTCTGAAAATTTAACACTGAGCACCAGGGTCAGTACCGTGGACAGCTCTTTTAAATGCTGGCGGACTGTATGCAGCGCCTTCTCATCATTTACTTTAACCGGCCTTTTCGTGAAAAAAGCCGTCTTGGTATCAACATACCTGCTGGTTTTCTTTTTCAGCGAACGGGACGTTATTTCAAAAATCTCCTTCCTGATCTTTCCTTCAATATGCGTAAGACTTTTCTCCCTGAATTTCCTGATAACCTGCAAAAACTCCCGGGTCCGGTCCCTTTCCTGCTTCTGCAGCTCAACCCTGTAAAGTGACAAACCAGTCGCCCCGACCCCCGATTTGGTAAGTAATAACTGGTTTACCTGGATTTCCCGGATGCTGCCTGACGCCTGGTACAATTTTTTAAAGATCCGCTCATAGCCCGGATCCTTCTCCTTGCCTGATCGTACGATCTGCAATAGGTCGAGGATGGCCATAATTTTTTTAACATCCAGCCGGGCTTTATGAATATCCTTCGATGCACCCGTAATTCCTGCTTTGTAAACGTTGGCCAGAAACGAAGCCGTATGTTTCCTGTAAAACCGGTAGAGAAATTCACTGATATACCGATCGGGGTTCTTCTTCATATTATAGGCTGGGTTTTCTTTTTAAGGCCAATACAGGGGATCTACAACTCATTTTTTATGCGCTTCAGCGACATATTCCATTTTTTATAGATTGTGATTCCTTCCGAGGCGAGGCGTTCCAACCGTTTTGGGGAGATGTGAACGTTGACCATATCCCTGAGGATGGCATTGCGGAAATTTTTCCATTCGCGCATTTCATCAATCAGCCCCGTTTCCATGTGTTTTACAAGCGACGGGATCCGGCCCGACTGGTGATGGTATTTAATTCTTTTAATGGATTGTTCGAAGGAATAGCCCTGAACCGTGTGGCCCTGCTCGATCTTTTTAAGAAGGTTCCTGGCTTTTTTCTCACAAAGGAGAGACAGTATCCATGCTGTTTCAAGATAAAATCCATGCTTAAAAGCCAGGCCGGCCCTGGTAGTAGAGAAACTCTTTCCCAACACCTCCCTTTTTGAATTCTTCTTTTGTTTTTTCATCACATAGAAGTTAGCAGTTTTCAACAGATGAACAAAGTTATAACGGGACTTCCAATTCAACAATCCGTTTAACAAAATTAGCGTTAATTTATCAAATAGTTAAAAAGCGGGCTCCCGAATACTTTTCTACATCTTTTGTTCACTTTCCAGGGAAATGTAGTCAGGTAAAATATAACTATTTGAGATAGCTATCAATTCGCACGGAATTAACTTTCTGTTGATGGAAATGCAAAAACCTACAGTCCGTAAACACGAATTGCATGATGCCTTGAAATCTTGAAATTGCAGTGGGTTGCAAAATCAACAATCTCGTTGAATTAATATTCCACAATCACTGGTTGTGAAATATTTTTTGATTTAGATTTTGCTGAACGTGAAAAGGCTTTGGAGACTTTTCGTGTTTCGTATTTTTGTCTTATCTCTATCTCTTTACTTTGATCCGTAATAAATATTGTCGTTTTGCCACCATCAATTATGATGGGGTATTTGTTTGTTAGTGACCCGGACGAAAGTTTTGACCTCGGAATTATATTTTGATGGTTCGACAATTCTATTCTGACGTCAATTGAGTCGTTTGTTGCTAGTTGCCTGTTGTTTTTCATTGAATATTATTTAATTTAAAGAAAGTTGTTGTCAAGTATTTAATAGACCTTACTCAGATAATCACCTTTTCTGAACACGATAATCGCTTCCATCCCATGATGATCAGAAAGATATTCGGTTCCTCTTCCCCACCTCACTTTTAAAACAGCGACCCTGCGGCTGATCCATTGGATTACATTCGAATTCCTGGTAAGAATATAATCAATCAGGCGGGGATTTCCATGCCCCGACTTAAAGGCATCATTGGCTTCGTCATCAAAAGTGATCTTTATTTTTCCTGAAATTGCACCGTCTTCGGCATTCAGTATGGTCAGCATCCCCCTGTAATGATCACCCTTTTTTTCATCCGTATTAAAATCGCCACAAATGATCTGAGGCGTACTCATGTCTGAAAAGGGGAAGATCAACTGTTCGAAAATTTCGGAAAGCTGGAGGTCCCTGATGGACTGCGGATAATCGTCATCCTGCAAATGAGTCGCGATCAGCTGAAACGAACTGTTGTGAAATTGGCCTTCAAATAATACGGCCCCCTTTCTTGCAAAGGAATCAAATCCCGCATTGGCCGTGAATTCGATCTCTTTCTTTATCTGAAGTGGTATTTTGCTTAAAATCCAGAGACCACTGTTAAATTTAAATGACAATTTCGATCCGTTAACCGGTCCGTAAGCAAAGGGGTACTGATCATGCAAAGTTTGGTTTAAAACAGCACGGGAATGCGCAGTAAATGCTTCCTGGAAAACAATGATGTCATAATCACATGAACTAAGAACATGTGCAATGGCCTCTGCCCGATCGTCTTTCTCTTTAAAAAGTTCAAGAACAGGTAGCATTCCAATGTTCCAGGAAAGAATTTTTAATTGGGTAGAATTGCTTGAAAGTGTATCCATTGTTATACTATCATAGATGTTCGTTGGCTTCCCCTGAACTGATAACCTGGTAAATGTCAACAGGCAATTTAATAGCAGTATTACGATTGTCCGGTTTGACAGTTTTTTCATCCGATTGAATTCGGTCATGGCCATACATTGCTGATCAGTGTTACATGAGAATATATCAGGCAGCAAAGATCATATCATTAAGTCCATCGGATGTTTCGGAATTATCAATTAAAGATTAAATAAAAATTAACAATGGAGAGGTCCTGCACACATTGGTCAGAATTAATAATTTATTAACTTTTGATTTATCAACAATCTATACCTTGCCCCTTTTAAAGGTTGAAACGCAGATATAAAACTCCATTTACAAAATGAAAAAGCTTTTCAATGCCGAACAAATTGAAAGAACTAACAAAAAAGTCCCCTAATAATTTGAAGTATGAAAATCCTGGCTATTGAAAAAAATGTCCGTCAAATTGATCCGGAAAAAGAGACAACTGTTTTATCTGATGAAGCGATCGCCTTGTATGAGCTTTATCATGATGAGATTGTCAGAGAGTATTATTTCAATGAAAATCACGACGCCATCCTGATCCTGGAATTCTCCTCTTTAGCAGCCTGTGATGAGATGTTGCACGATTTGCCCTTGGTGAAAAATGGAATGACCCGGTTTGAGTTGATGGAAATGAGACCCTATACAGGATTTGAAAGGATTTTTAAACAAAATGTGTAAGCGTTCATGATCTTTTTGAAGCCATCGACCTGATACATGAATCACGGATTATTACGAATCATTGGTTTTTCTCTGATTGTACTTTCCTGGATCCTCTGGGCAGTAATCATATTCTTGCCTTTCTTCAAACTGACCTTAACCCAATATGCTGTTGTTTACCCGGTAATCCTTGCTTCAACAAATATCTTCGGGGTCGGCGTTGCCATGACAGGAAAGCAGTTTATTCAAAAATTCAACATCGTGTCGAAGGTCAAAAACTGGCTGAAAAGGTATCATTTGTAATTATTTCACTATGTGGATTCCTTATTTTACAAATAACTTCCAAAGAAAATTAACGCTCCGGCTATAAGTTTGATAAAAGGACAGATTTTTAATGGTTTGAAGGAAGTAATCGTTCCCGTGATCAGGGTCCAGGTTGCCATCGCTGCTAACATTGCGGCACTGCTGCGAAACACAATATGACAGGCAACATTTGGCCCCTCTCCGTAATAATATATAATGAAAACAAGAATTCCGATGAAAATCAGGGTAATTCCCTCCAGAATCCATTCCATGAGAACTATTTCCCTCATCTCCCAGTTTTTTTTCCCAATGGCATCCATCACTTTTTTATTCGGAATAACGTGGATAATTCCCCACAATATGGTTAAGAAAGATCCACTATTGATTAATATATCGTTAATCATAAAAATATTTTTAGTATTACAAACATACATATTAATTGAATGAAAAGTTTGGGTTAAGTTATTATGAACAGCTCCCCTTATCAGATTTAATAATTAATTAATCCTGCTTCCCCGGATTTCCGTTTTATTGTAAATACTTTTGCACTTTTTTCAACCTGAAAACGACTTCGCAAAGAACTAACATGTCGGTTTTCCCCTTGGAAAAACATTAAATCAGTACTAAGAGCACCATATAATGGAGAACAACGAGATCACCATCTTGTTGGTTGACGACGAACCGGATATCCTTGAATTCCTGGGATATAACCTGGAGAGAGAGGGATACCGGGTATTAAAAGCCAAAAATGGGCAGAAAGCCATGAAAATGACGATGGAATACAAACCACATCTGGTTATTCTCGATGTCATGATGCCTGTGATGGATGGGATGGAAACCTGTATAGAAATACGTAAGATTCCCGAACTGGCCGGCACCCTGATCGCTTTTCTGACCGCCCGGGGAGAAGATTATTCGCAGATTGCCGGATTGGAATCCGGGGCTGATGATTACATAACCAAGCCCATAAAGCCGAAAGTGTTTATCAGTCGCATACAGGCTTTGCTCAGAAGATACAAGGAGGTGGTTGAAAAAAGTGATATCATTGTCCTTAAAGGATTTAGCATTGATAAAACCCGGTACTTGGTAGTAAAGGATAATACGGAAATCAATTTGGTTCGAAAAGAGTTTGAACTGCTTCAGTTTCTCGTGTTACGTCAAAATAAAGTGGTAACTCGTGATGAAATTTTTACCCATGTATGGGGAGAGGATGTGGTCGTGGGCGACCGCACCATTGATGTTCACATCCGCAGGATACGTGAAAAACTCTCCATTAAAAGCATCAAAACCATTAAAGGGGTCGGATACAAATTCGATGAGGGGTGAAATGATATTTATTTCTCTTTCTTTTCTTTCTTGCCTGGTTTTTTCGTATGATCTTTTACCTCTTTTGTTAATTCCACTACGGGCGCTGACGCTTCAACGCTTTCATTTAACACTGGTTTTGTTTTTTTCCTGCTGGGGAAAAATGAAAAGAAGATCAGTTTGAACTTTTTTTCCAATCGCTTGATCCCTTTCTGTGAAATCAATTCAATTTTTCCATCTGTTTCAACATAGAATGATTCTTGCTCTCCATTCACGAATATCACAAGACTTTTTTTCTTTTCAATGCTTCTGATCAAATTTTTAACATCCTTCAAATCCCCAAGAATCTGCACTTCGGGAAGGGTCATTTTTTTTTCTTTTTTCATTTTCAAGATCGTTTATAATGGTATGCAAATCTATTATTATTCAAATATAAGCATATGCTGCCACATTCATACTGTGCTTCAATTTATTATTGGTTCCCTGTGAGTAGCATCAGGTATTGTAAACCGCTCCAGGATCGTATGGTCATTAAACTCCCTCGAAAGTGCCCTGATGGTTTCCTGAGGGATATCCAGAATATCTGTCATGATCAGTACATCCAGGCAGTTGTTGAACAGCGGATCGACGTTAAAGCCAAGGACCTCGGAATTGATGCTTAAATACTTTTTGATCAATACCGGTGTCTGAAAAGCCGGATCAAATGCCTGAATGAAATTATCAAGGCTGCCAATTCCATTCACTGTAGCTTTATGAAATACTCTTTTCTTTATTACAGAGGGGAACCGGCGAATGAACTTTTTTCGTGGGGCAAAAAAAGCAGCCAGTTCTTTATTATAATGGTTTTTCCTTAAAAACTCAACCGTCAGGGCCTTTGAAAGAGTATTGCAGGCATTGCTGATGCTTACAGGTCCAATCATGTAGCGGTACTCCGGATGCTTGCACAATAGATACAGTATCCCTTTCCACAGGAGGAAAAGGGAAAGTGGTTTTTTCTGGCAGGATTTGATAATAAATGACCGTCCTAACTCCATCGATAATTGAAGCAAAGAGGTAAAACGATCGCTGATATGAAAAAGCGTGCTGAGGTAAAACCCATTAATTCCGTGTGATTGAACAATCTGTTTCCCAAATCCTACCCGGTAACCTCCTGTGATCTTCTTATCAATAGCATCCCAAATGAAAAGCTGATGGTAATACAGGTCAAAATTGTCTATATCCAGCGACTTATTGGTTCCCTCACCAACTTCGCGGTAGGTGATTTCCCTTAACCGTCCCAATTCTTTCATGGTTTCAGGGATCCGGTCGGAAGATACACAAAAAACGAAGTTTTCATTTATCGAAAACAATAAACTGTCGGATTTCAATTTTTCAATTTCATTTGCAATCAAATCGGGGTGAACAGGCTGAACGAGTGGTTCTTGTTTCCCTAAGGCGTATGACCTTTTGCTTTTTTCAGGATCAATCCCCAAAGAAAAAGTTCTCATTCTCAAAAAGCGTCCAAAGTTGTTGATATCAGTGAGTTTATTCTGTTCCTTCAAAGAAATCGGTCGTCCGATCCGGACATGGATAATTTTTCCCGATTTATTGAGCATTTCAGCCGGCAAACGCGCTGTTCTTATCATGGGATGAACCATGCCAAGGAGGTTGAAGAGAAAACCATTATGGCCTTCAAAATAGATTGGGACAATGGGAACCGACGCCTTCCTGATCAGTTTTACAACCGAATGAGGCCATTTTTTATCCTCTACCTTCATTGATTTCAAATTGAAGGAGGCCACTTCACCTGCCGGGAATATGACTAAAGGATGATTGCTTCTCACATGATTAAGAGCCTCCTTCAGTCCACCGAAGTTGGAATAAGCATTTGGTGCTGTTTCAAAGGGATTCACCTTCAACCCAAATTCTCCAATTTGTCTGATCCTTGTCAGTAGAAAATTCATGAGGATCTTAAAATCAGGTCTTATGTCGTGAAGGAGTTTCATTAGGATGATACCATCAATTCCACCGTAGGCATGGTTTGAAATGGCAATAAAGGGCCCGTTGCGCGGTATGTTTTGGACCTCGGTTGGTTCCACTTCAAAATGAAAATCCAGCTGGCTAATCAAAGAATCAATAAAATCGATTGCTGATAATTCATGCAAGGGAGCATATAGCTTGTTAATTTTATCGATCTTCATTAACCGATGAAGGACAATGGCCAGGTTCATTCCTCCCTGATACTTAAGTATGGGAATAGCGTTCATTATATCTGCAACAGATATGAGTTCAATATTCCCTAAAATATGTTGTGTTTTTATTTGGTTCATTTTAGATTTAACACTGATTTAACATCGTATAAAAAATATTTTGTAATTTTGCAGCCACATTTAATTTAAACAAACATTATTATGAGTATCGAAAAGAAGTTCTTAAAAGCAAAACCAGTTTGTAAAGTCAAATTTTCTCTCTCGGGAGATCAGTATAAATCTGCAGCCTCCATCCTGCTCGTTGGTGATTTCAACAACTGGCAAATTGGTGAAACCCCATTAAAAAAATCCAAAACAGGAGTCTGGTCGGTTTCACTGGATCTGGAAACAGGCAAAGAGTACCAGTATCGTTACCTTGTTGATGGTACGAACTGGGAAAATGATCCTGAAGCCGATAAATATGTACCGAGCGGACTGGGTTCAGAGAACTCTGTTCTTGCGCTGTAAATACTGATCTCAACACCGAAATCCCTGATTTCTTTCTGATTTTATTTTTCATTGATGGTTAACCTCTGTTTACAGGGACACTTTCCATACAGTTGCTTCAAACGGGGCTATGACCATCGCTTGAAAATAGTTGAATTCTTCGGGTATCCGGTGAGTGGATGAGAGCACCTCTCCATAGGTGTGCTCAGGCAATGAGACTGTTTTCTGGTTCCTTGTAAAATTGAGGACAACAAGGATTCGTTCCTTATCCGTGTTGCGGAAATAGGACAGTATTCCCTGTTGCCCATTGAGGATAGGAATCCAGGAGCCTTTTTGAAGGGCTTCGCTTGATTTGCGGATCTTTATCAAACACCTGTAATGATTCAGCAATGAAGCAGGCTCACTCTCCTGCTCTCTTACATTGCGGGAAAAGGTGTCCATGTTCAGCGGCAGCCAGGCATAACCGGTGGTAAAACCTCCACCGGATTCTTCATTCCATTGCATGGGGGTGCGTGCCTTGTCTCTGCCTTTGAACAAAGGCCAGTAACGCTTTCCAAGCGGGTCGCGGATATGGCGTTTCCGGATGGATCCGTTGTGCATGCCGATTTCTTCACCATAGTAGATGAAGGGAGTGCCCCTGAGCGTCAGCAGCAATGTGGCGGCAACTTTGGCCTTTTCCTCCCTGTGAATTCTCCATGGAATGCGGTCAATGTTCCTGAAGAGATCATGGTTTGAAAAAACGTTGCAGGGCCATCCTCGTTCAGGGATTCGGTCGTACCACTCCTTGATGCATTTATAGTAGGAATAGGCATTCCAAACACTGAAAATCAGGGAAAAATCAAATGCCAGGTGAATCCCGTTATCTCCATTGGCAAGGTAACGCGCCGCGATTC